>Ga0099825_1001648_pt1 | contig 28855 bp, 10 predicted proteins | sample SiratroredBW_FD_76838 | JGI IMG/M metagenome (GOLD analysis project Ga0099825, IMG submission 76838) | Root nodule microbial communities of legume samples collected from California, USA - Siratro red BW | ecosystem: Host-associated > Plants > Roots > Nodule | place: USA: California | collected...
ATATATATATATATATATATATATATATATATATATATATATTAAATCTACATTCAATCTTCCTCTGTAGGTCCTACTTCTTGTTTTAGATCCATTGTCAAAAACAGTTGTTCGTTGTCACGAATCGCCTGATTATGCACTGTTTCATCACATCATTACAGACTTATTTGTTAAATATTGTGAGATGCACAAAAGTATGATATCAATTGGTGTGTTGGAGCTCTTCAATGATGTGATATCAAAACAATTGGGTTACATAATTAAATTATTATTCGCATCAATAATATTTACGTGATTCAAATAATATGGTTATATAATTACTATAAATGAAGTATAAAAATAACAAAAATAATTATTCCCAAAATTTATATTAACTGACTTCTAGTAAAAACTCTACTGTTTGTAACCAATGATAGTAAATTATGTATTGAGCGTCTTCAGCAGCAATACCTTAAAAATAGTGATTATTCACTAAAGACAATAAATTCTATTCTCATATAATTCAGATTGGTACCACTCATAATCTCTGTCACGGAGTCACACGATTTGACGCTTACAACTTTTTAGTCTCTTTCATTTTACCTCAGTGGGGTACAAAACCCTCTTCCGATTAAATCACATTTTCAGTTCATTCGTCTATTTTCACCTCTCAATCCAGCAAGTCTGAGACGTGTCCTCGATCCCTACCTTTTTTTCAATTAAAATTTACAGCAAAAAAAATAGTTTACAAAATTAAACTTTTCTAAAGACTACAAGCACCATGAGACAGAATCATTCCGGAATCCATGAAAGAAGAAAAGGAAAAGAAAAATAACACGAAGACGAACACAAACAAAGGAATTATAGATGTTTGATAATGGAAGCAAAAATTAAAACTTTACACACCAATCCTTTAACCGTGCATTGTGATGACAAGCAAATACATGAAGAAACCAAATACGTGTACATATTAGTTACGAAGCACCACGCACTAACTAAACCAATACAGACAATAGCTGCTCATATATTCAGCGTCACACGTTGAATTTATTAACAAAACATGGTTGAAATTTTTGTCTACTGATTGGGACCCAAGAGTTGGAGAAGAAAAGCCCTGTAGTGGCCAGATGTCTCTGAGTGAACTGCGTCGTTAAGCGTCTTCTTGTATTTCTTTAAATATTCCGCTTTGATGTATTGTAAATCAATCTCAGCTCTTGTTACAATCACCCTTATAACTCTTGTGTCATCAGTCCCCAAGCCTTTCATTGCCTTGCGCAAGACCTACGCGGTACAAAAGTTGAATTCAAAACAAATCTCATTGTCTTGGCAGTTAGAAATTCCAAGAAGTTGACTTTGTGCTTAAAGAATAAATTACTACAAAATCACCACAAGATATTAGTGAAAGAAGAATTTGCTGATGCATTATACATTATCCTCTCTGCAGTATAAAAATCAGTGTCAGCCATCTTAGCAAAGTAACTAACACTGCACACTCTGCACTGATTTTTACCCTTGAGAGGCTCATGACATGACCCTGCCAAAGTCTACATGTCTGAACTCCATGAAGATATATAGTAAATGATCATCTTCATTCAAGTTTCTAAAATTTTCAACTATATAATTAATTTGTTTCAAGAACTCGGTGCTAATATTGCTGACAGATTTTTCAATGAAAAAACATCTTAACAATAGCTCTAACGTAATCATCGTATCTTGCACCACTTTTTCACTTGATTCTCACCATCATCCTTTTTTCTTACAAAATGAGGAGTTATAATCGAATGAAAACATTGTGATCGCTATCCAAGCATAATGACAATACGAGAAGCAATTATACAAAATTCAAGCCGAGGGGAATACCTTTGCAAAATACTTTGCAGGATTGTCAGAAAATTGAAGTATTGTCAAAAGTGCGAGTGCAAAATTTCCTGATGTTTCCTTCTTTACTGCCTGATATATTCAGCTAGGATAAGCACAAGAAAAACAACCTTGGGAAAGAGACTACGTGCAAAGGAAACAAAAATGGTAAAGATACCTTTTTCAACGAGTGTCCATACATGCTATGGTAATAATGATTTACAGCACTCAAATGTGCTGCACTCCGTTCACTAAATATTTGCACAAAAGTCTTCTCATCAGTTCCCAGCTTCTTCTCCCCTGCTTTGTAGAGAACCTTTGCATCCATCTCAGCAATTTCTTTATTTACCTCAGGGCCTTCATGACGCGGTATGGTCAAATATGCAAGCAAAATCTGCATCAAGCATTTTGCATAGATAGTAACACGTTTTGTTTGAACATCATACAAGGAACTGACACGTGATTAGTGTAGAGAATGAAAGGAATGAAGCAGAATTTTTACATCAAATGGGATCTACGACAAACAACTGAACAGGGTTTCCCTCAAGAGACATGCTATGAAACACACTAGCATATTTGAATTAATGGATATAGCGGAAATTGAGTCCACTTCCAACCAATGGTTGACTTGAGATTGAAATCTTGCAACTGCCAGCAGACATTCAATCTTTTGTATGGATTCAAAATTCTTTTGTTGGCCTTGGCTATATTCTTATTGGAGTTGATTGAAGCGCCTAAAAATCTATTGCAAGTTGTCACAAATGGTTGCATCAAGTTTTTCTGTTCCAATTAGTTATTTAATACAACTAACTTCGTGATCTTATTGTCTATATATTAGCATAGGTGTTATTCTATGGTGGATGTGTAGAGAGGAGAGGTTCATTTCATGTACTTCTATGTGATTAGAATAAGAGATGAAGGAAGCAATAGAGTGAAGAACTGAGTTTTCTTGTTTTTGTTTCTAAACAGGGGTGATACAAGAGCCAAGTGAACTCTTTGTCCAGTCTTGATCTTGTTCTCTTATCTGATAGTGAACTGTTTTACTCTTTCTCATGGATGTAGGTCTTTAAGATTGAACCATGTATATCCTGCATTCAATTTTGTTTTCTTTATCTTGTTTAATTGTTTCTATTTACTTTCTGTTTCCGGTTTTGTCGTTCTTGCAGTCGTGTGCTTTTGTTGGCTTCTAGACAAATTGCAGGTTAACCCACTTAAATAACTGGACCCTTGCCTCAAATAATTTGGCAGAAGTCATTCATCTGTAAATTTCTAAGTAGAATACAAAGACCACAAGCATATGGAGTCTTAATTGGAAATATCCACCAACGATTTCAGAAATATACTAATATACATCTGATGAACATCTGGAGTCACATAGCAGTTCTAATTTCTTTAGCATCCATGCTGGTAAGGGTGCTAAGGAATAAAAAAGAGCACATAACTTTAAAGGCCAACAGATAGAAATTTTAACATGACTAATTTATGATAGCAAGGACGTCTTTCATGAAAGCCAAATACAGACAAGGACAACGAAAATATTCACCTTTTTATGATCCCCGGAGGCGTATCTTTCGATTTCATGCTCAAGATAAACCCCAAATTTAGTGTAGTAAACCTGTCTTAAATATTGCAGCTGGGATGAACTTCGTGAACATAATACTTCAGTGGTGGCTTCGAGATCGCTCGCAGTGAGGCATTGCTTGAGGATAAGTGCATCACGCCCAGCAGGGTCATGCATCCAAAGCAGAACAGCTGTCTACGAAGCCATAAAATATAGGCCAAAGCAATAAAAAAGGGTTGGAAACGAAACACGCACAAGTATATATACATACAATGTTTTAATAAGCAGAGAAACGCATCGGGTAGTGTGTTTGTGATGAAGTAGAATGGAATCCATAAGAAGAAAAGTTATGTTAAAAGTAATAAGCACCTCCAATTTGCCAGAAAGCTCAGAAGATAAGCGTTTGAGAAGTTCGGAGGAATACATGGTCCTGAATTCATGCTGGATGTAGGAACGGTGCGTGGCATCTCGATGAGCAAGTATATTGATGACAGCGCTAGTATCACATCCAAATCCTGCAAAAACAATGAATCAGCACGAAAAAGAAAATGGTTCCCAGGAGAATCTGACAAGTAGTTTGGATATGAAAAAGAAAAAGGTGAAAAGAGAAGAGAGTAGGACCTTTGAAAGCGGTATAAAGAGCTATGGCGTCGTCTCGGGGGGAGGGAGGAACAGGGGGTACATTCAGTGTCGCCATCTTATGTATCCAGGGGAGATCAAACACCAGAAGGGGATCGCTTTGGTTCAGCTAATTCAGTTGATGGAGTAATTAACCAATTCAACCGTTGAATTGAATATTTGGACGAATAAAATGACATCAGCGATGAGGTGTACTTTTGTTTTGGAAAATGTGTTTTTTATTTTATTTGTGAAAGAGAGCGGTTGAGGGTGATCCGAAAAAGCTGTTGACTGCATCCAAGGAAGGGTGGGACAGGGAGAAAAGAAGGAACAGGTTATTGAAGGCGTGAAGGAATATTTTTCGCCGCATACCACCCACGTGTCATGCTGTGAGAGACACAGGTGTGGTGTGGTTATGGGATTCCCCACATATTAGGGTGAGCAGCCCCACGGCACCTTCTGGAACAATCAGTTTGGACAATCCAGGCTCCTATGCTACGCTACCATTCCGAATCCTTTTCTTTTATAATCTAAATAAATAACACTCATCCACTCTCCTTCTCCTTCATCCGCTAAATTTGGCTGCGTACTAATTTTGGGAATCGTATATCGATTTTTGAATCTGGTGTGGCTGAATTGCATTGCCTTGTGTTGCATTGAGGATAGAACAGGATAGAACAGGAAGCAGAGGAAGCTTAGGAAGCTTAGGAAGCATTGGCAATGGCGATGGCTTTCAGGGGGAATCAGGCCTCCACGTTAATCCTGACGTCCGGAACCAGCGGCCGAATCCGCGCCCTCTTTTCCCTGCGAGCCCTCAAGGCCCTCCTTGCCTTCTTCAACGCTGTCGTTTTGCTCCTACTCTTTCCCTTCCGCAAAGGGACTCTTCTCTCCTCCCGACTCTCCTGGAAAAGTACCGCCGCTTCTACCTTCACGGCCAGGAGGTCCCTGGCCATTCGGAGGCTCATGGAGGACTCCCACGCCGACGCAGCCTCCCATCCTACCTCTTTCAGGGACTACCGCCTCATCGCTTCCTCCAGGGGTGACACCATTTTCACCCAGTCTTGGATTCCCCAATCCCCTAACATTAACATCAGGTTACACCTTCTTTTCTCCTCTCTTCTCCTCTCCTCTGTTCATTCATCGATTAACCATCTTCAGCTCTAAATTTTCCTTTCCAACCTCTTCATTATACAGGGGAATTGTTTTTCTTATGCACGGACTTAATGAACACAGGTTTCTAATCCTAATTCTATTTTCCCTTCCCCTTTATTTCTTATTAATTACTCATCATCACCGTTATTCTCTCACAGTGGCAGATACACTAACTTTGCCAAGCAGCTTAATGCCAATGGTTTCAGGGTTTACGCCATGGATTGGCTTGGTAAGACTTAGCTACCATTTTCGTTACAACTCAATTTTCCAACATTTTAGTCCCTACCACTAACATTTCGCCGCAACTTTACCAAAAAAAACTTAATTCTATACGCGACAAATGGTTTGTGTGGATGTTCCTTTTCAGGCTGAACATCAACATCACATTCCCTCTTTATCATTATTAACATTCACTGCCATTATGAACAGTCCGATTTCTTGTTTTTTTTTTTTTTCCTATTGCTCTTGTTGTCCTGTTGCTCTGTAGCGGTGTCCGATTCAGTTCAGGGGTTGTATTTATTGTCGCACATTTTCTTTTTAATCGGCAGATGCATGGAAATAGAACGCGAGACGGCTGATTAAAATGTCAAGTTTGTCTCTAATGTCTTCAAATACATGCGTTTATAATTAATAATTCAACATTTCTATAAATTCATAGGATTCTTATTCTTGTGTAGTTTCTAAGATGCCTCTTATCGGCTTGGAATATGGCCAAGTCGTCTTTACAAGAGCTGGCCAAGAAAAGCTTGGAATATGTAAAGTTCCCCCCAAGTGCTTTTTAAAACGATAAATCGATACAAGTGCCTGATTTAAAAATTTATTTGTTTGGTTCTTTCTGGGCCCTGGGAGGATAGGTTTCCTTTTCTTCGTTGTCAAATCAAGCATTTATGCGTTTCATGCATTACGTTGCAACTTGTTAGAATAGGAAATTTTATATCCAGTATTGTGTATGTTTTTATTTGGTCAACTCTGATGTTTCTGTTCTGTTTACATCAAGGTCATGGTGGAAGTGATGGGTTACATGGTTATGTCCATTCTCTTGATGATGCTGTTTCTGATATGGTAGGTTTCTAAACTGCATTCTACCAAAGTTTTGACAATGCATAGATAAATGGTGCTGTGACTTATGTTTTGAGTATGCATGGTGGTGGGTAGGAGTAATATTTGTAGAATTTGTTTTCTGATTGGAAAATTCCTTTATACACCAATGAAGAATTTTACCTTTTTGATAAACAGAAAACATTTTTGGAGAAGGTTCTAAATGAAAATCCTGGACTCCCATGTTTCTGCTTTGGACACTCGACAGGAGCAGCCATTACTCTTAAGGTAATACTTTTTTAATAAAAGAAGATTGTCGCAATTACTTACTAGTAAGGGAAATGATTTAGCTTTTTTATTTCTATTTTAATTTTAGGCTCTCCTTGACCCGAAGTTTGAAGCACGCATAGCGGGTGCTGTATTGACATCCCCTGCAGTTGGCGTTGCCCCTTCTCATCCGATTTTGCTGGTGAGCATGCCTATCTTTTTGACGTCTTCTTTTTATACCTGAATGCATAAAACATGGCAGATTTGGCATATTCATCTTTGTGTCCTCTTCCTTGCAGATACTTGCTCCAATAGCTTCATTTTTGCTGCCAACATATCAATGTAGTTCTGCATATAAGAAGGGTTCGGTAGTGTCCAGAGACCCGGAGGCTCTAATTGCTAAATATTCAGATCCTTTAGTATGTACTGGACCTCTTAGAGTACGAACTGGTCATGAGATTCTCAGAATTACAAGCTATTTGCAGCAAAATCTAAGAAAAATAAAATTTCCATTTTTTGTTCTCCATGGGACTGCTGATTCCGTAACTGATCCCGTTGCTTCTCAAAAATTATATGTAGAAGCCTCTTCAACTGACAAAAATATCAAACTATACGACGGTTTCTTACATGACCTGCTCTTTGAACCAGAACGAGATGCTATCACACAGGATATAATTCAATGGCTGAACAGTAGAGTCTGAGCTTAAATTATAGTGATGTGAGAGAAGATGTGAAGAAAATTTTCAATCATTGAAAATTGAAGAAGAACCTTGCCTGAGTGCATAATCTCTGGTTCTTTGTAGAGGAAAGAAAATTGAAGCTGAAGCTACATAAATCCAAGCATTCTTTTGTGTTGAAATCCTAAAGCATCCATGAGCTTCTATTTTAGTTAGGATCAGATTTATTACTATTTTCTCGGATCCAGTAGTCATTGTGGAGTACAGTGAGTAATTACTTTTAATTAGGCATAACTCTTTGGGTCATTTTGTCCATGGGAAAATTATTACCTTTTTCTTTTTCTTGTCCGAAGCATTTGTGCCCGCCAACAAGTGTGCCAGTGCACGAACTGTTTAAATTTCAACAATAAAGTTTTATCTCAGGATGTGGATTTTACGATCAAAATTTCAGATTATTTACCGTTTCATTTTTCTTCACTATTTCGCATAATGTCTTTCTGATTGGTGTTTTCATTTTTACAAGACCAGAAATCATTAAATATATCTTTTTCACTTTTTTTTTCGTTTTAACCGGACTTTAGTCGTGGATGTAAATCACGTTGGTATTTCTATCCAAAGTGTGGGGTGTATACAACTTTGTATAAACTCGATAAATAAATAAAAAATCGATTAACATAGGTTGTAAATAAGTGTGAACAAAAAATTTGAGCACTTGTTTAATTTACTTATAACTTAATTATTTTTATTTAATGAATAAATATTGAAGTTGAATTTCTACATAAAACTATAATAAATGATAGAGTTAGTTTTATAAATGATAGATAAATAATAAATGATAGAGTTAGTTTTATAAATGATAGATAAATGACAGAGTTAGTTTTGTAAATGATAGAGTTCTTGAAGTTAAACTTTTACATAAAACAATTATTACGGTGAAAGAAGAAAAATTCTTCAATTTTAAAAAAGAGTTAATGTATAATTACATTCATGAAAGTATTTATATCCTAGTAAAGTGGGTGACATTTTGTAGCACTATCTTTGTGTAATCGCATTTGAATCTACAATTATTTTTGTTAAATTTTAATTTAACATCCCAAAACATGTCTACACCGACTCTCCAAGGAATCATATTGTGTTCACCAACATTTCTTACCAATGTGACTCATTTGCTAAAAATACGTCTTTTATATAACGTTGATGGTGATGCTTATTACGACTATTCCGGAAGAGTTGGTTAAGTCTATTTGAATATTATATACTCCTATCTTTAATAGTAAAGAATTAATTTTGCTACCATGATACTAACTTATTTTAACTTTTGGTGAATCACTTATGATTAAACTCAATTTCGACATTCATGCATTTTGCTTGTGTGGTTAAGCCTATGTGATCATTTTATACTTCATGTTGTCATTCCTCTTTATCAGCTAAGTTTGAAGCAGCTTTTCACAAGTTAGGCTTGTTAATATTTTATTATTGAAGTTTATTTTACTTAAACAAATTTATACCAGTTACTTTCTGAAAATTTTTATTTATTAGTTTATATATTAGTATTTTATCCTAATAAAGATTTTAAATTTTAATTAATTTATTAATTTTATTAGACATATGTAATATATTTTTTACTTTTTAAAATGTGAATTGAGGAGACTAAGTTACCTATTTATTAAGGTAAGATATGTGGATGGCTAACCATATGTTACATATAGGTGTAAAAAAAAAAAACATCAGTTGCGATCATGAGTGACATTAGTATATAAATTATATTGAAGGTTCTCCTCTAGAAATTGACTTCACTCACATGGGTGTGGGAAGTTCTTTAGAAGAGAAAATACAATTTAAGAGGAATCACATTGTTGCGCGGAATTGTCACATTGTGGTATACGTTTCCCACACTTTCTTCAATAAAATCATGATTTCCAAAATAACATTCTTCTTCACAAAGCTTCCAATGTTTCTACATCAAGGAAATCAACCTATACAGTAGTTCCTTAAAACCAAAAACATACTAAAAACTTAATGCATGTCCTTAAAACATAAATTAAGATAATGGTCTGCATAATTTATTATTTAAATTGAAAATGCTTGTTTGTTTTATACATATCGAATACCAATTTCTGCAGGCAATCCTAATGAGATAGTTGAGTATTTTGATATATCTAAATGATATTGTTTGTAAGGATGAAGACACAAAAGAAAGGAAACAAAGTATTACATATGTCCTAATATTTTTAAATTAGGACGTATTCTATTAATTTTAAAAAATATATATAAAGACAGAAAGAGTTATGATCTGTTTAGACATGTAAAAGTTAATAGAAATTTACATTCAATAACATTTATAGAATACAAATTTAATTCAAATTTAATTAATCCAACACTCGGAATTTCTCATTATGGTGCAAAATTTTACATAATTTTAAAATATATAAAACCTCATATAATTTAATTTGAATGTATAATATGATATTTAAAAACACGTAAATATCTATTATTAGATAATATATTTATAAAAACTTAAATTATGTCAATTATATATATAAGATAATATGATAGAATTGAATGATTTGATTGATTAAATTTGTTTTTTTCTATAAAATGTTATAAAATATATAATTAGCTTACCTAATTTTTAACCTAATAATGTGTGTGTATATAAGGAGGAGGGTTAATTAGTGGTGTGGGTGAAAGATTACAGAGAAAAGAAATTTAGATTATGTTTGCAGTTAGGTTAGTATGAAAAGAAAATGAAGATGAAAAGGAAGAGGGTTGATAATAAACTAGAAAAAAAAAAGATACAAGAAGTGCAGAGAGTGAAATGAAAGGAATATCTATGGATACAGTGTCAGTGGGTGAGGGAGGAGATGTTTCCAGTGGAAGCAGAAGCAGAAGCAGAAGAAGAGGAAGAAGAGTTCTTATGGTTATGCATCCAAACTTTGAAGACCTGCCTACTAACTCCAATGCTTCTGCAGAACCTCTCAATCTCATCATCCAGATCCTTCCTCTGAAGCTTCCAACCAAGCTTCTCCGCAAACGCCAGCATCTTCTCCTTCTGATCTGCGCTGAACTTCGACCTGAACCGCTTCTTACTCCCCCCATCGCCGCCGTAATCCATCCCTCCAGGACTTTCCGGACCCACCGGGTACTTCACTTTCCGGTGGAAGTTCCGGTGGCACCCACACGCGGCGCATTGCAGCCCCCCGCCGTCCACCGTGAACTCCCCGCAGCCGTCGGTGGCGTAGCTTCCGAGGCTGGCTGCATGGTTTCTCAAGCACTCTCTGTACACGCTCTTCCACTTCTCGCCAGATCCTCCTTCCATTCTTCTCTCTCTTTCTCTTTCTCTTCTCTTGGTGGTTCCAAGTGCAGAGTGCATAAACTATATAAGCCAACACCTTTGTTTGGCTTTGCAATGACTACTATAGTCATCCTTGGATCCCATATTTACAGTGTCTCCCCTTCTGTGGACACGTACTCACTCTTGCAAACTTCCACACTATCTACATACGCATTTCACTATCTTCATCCACATCACCTACTGTTACTGTAAAGTTTCACACAAGCTCCTATAAACCAGTATAAATCATTTTGCAATATCAAGACTGTGAGGTCATTTTCACTAAACCTAAAGCTAACAAATAAAAACATGCCCATACTATAATTGTTGTATTTATCCAACTAGGTCTATGTAAAAGTAAACACATCATTTACTGACACAAATATATATTTATGATATTATATGAGATGTATTGTGTTTACATTTTAAGTGGCATGTATATTAAATGGAGCAGTAATTTAGAGCCCCTGCAAGGGACATGAGCGTCTATCCAAGGAAATGAGAAAGGTTGGGGCAGAGGGACCCTCAACAGTATGGGCTCTGTCCAATAATTCACTAGGGAATGCAGAAAACAAAACCTTGGGGAATTTCATTATTTTCTTTACATACAGACGCAGACACACACCCTTTTTGTACTTTTCTACTCACACAAAACCACCTCAATCTCCATCGTCAGTTTCTCTTCTATCTTGTTAATTGTCTTTTAACAATTGCATATAGCAGATTGGATTTTGGATTGTGCACCCAAAAAGGTCATTGAAGTGGAAGGCATTGGAAAGCATAGATGTAGCAAAGTGAAAATAGTAGGTGGTAATAAGAAGTGAAAAATGTGAGGATGGGAAAATGAATTGAAAATTAAAGGTATAAATATAGATTGAATGGGAGTGAGGTGTAGGTAGAAGAATGGTGAGAGAAATGATAAATATAATGTTTAGGAATTGGAATGATGAGTGGGTGGGAAATTGAGAGGCAAAAGACGCATTCACTTGATGTGTCGGAAAACAATAATGGTTGGTTTGAGTATCTTTTGGGAACCATTTTGCTTTGCTTCCTTTTCTCCTCTCAGTGTCCAGTCACTGTACAGTGCCAATGCCATGCCCACACATACCACTTTAGTTTGCTACTTGGTTTGCCTTTTTTTTGGTTAAGGCTGCAACAACCACAACCCTACCTCTCTCTTTCTCTTTAGGGTTTGGGGTATTTCATTAATATTCTAATTCTACTATTCTTTACTGTGCTAAACACCAGAACCATTTCACATAAAAACAAAACAGATAAAGTCAAGGATTACTATTGAAAGGAGAAAGCCTGTCAAATTTTTTACTTACCATTCTCCTCTCTATTTTGCCTGCTTACCCATCTTCACAATTTGTTTCTCTCATACACACAATAAATTTTAATTATATATAATAAATGACTACAAAATTAACTTTTAAAAATTATGATGAAATTAAATGTGTACAATCAATTTTAGATCAATTATAATTTTAATTATTAATTTTTAATTGATAATAAATATTATTAATACTTCTTTCTCACTTTATGCAAGTTAAATTAATTACTCAGCCCTCCTTTATTAATTTTAGTCAAATATAAATTTATGGTCGCTATGACAGTTTAATTTGATATATCAAATATTTTAGATAACAAAAATTAGGTTTTGATTTCAAATTTGAGTCTGTGTGTTCTTTTAAATCCTTTTTTTTTTAACGGCCAGTTCTTTTAAATCCGTATCACCAATATATTTTGTTCGTAATTAACCTAAGCACTCAATTTGATCTCCAACGTTATACATGTCAACTAAAAGTAAGGATCAAAATAATTAGAAATTACTAAAACTAAAGGATACATCTCAATATGCTACTTGAACTTTATAGTCTTTAGATAGATAGTTAGACTCTTTTTTTTCTCTTCATGTATAAATACTTATGTATATGTGATAATTCTTGAAAATAATTAATAATAATATTCTTTTAATATTTGTTTGGTATTTTCTCTTCCTTTCTTAATGACTTTCTTCACCTTTCTTGTGGTATTAAACTCTTTTTGTAAGAATTCTATTTATCCTGTGTTATTTTTTGATTGTTGATAACCCTGTTCATCTTCTTCCTTCCATATTATTTATACTAGAAGTTGTAAACCTTAACTCTAAATACATAATGTTTTAATCCCTTCTTTATATATCAATGTGAAAACATAATTCAATTTTAACACCATCCTTGTTCAATGTGAGAATTATAATAAGTGGTATTAATAAAGATATCCCAAAAATAAAGAAAAAAACAAAACAAAACTTCAATTCATCTACATTACCAAACATGGTTGCTCCCATTAGTACTCATCAATAAGTTGTTTATGTTGTTCTTAGATATGTTAAAACTTCACCTCATCTTGAATTTTTCTTTCCCAAAAATATGATATTATCTTAAAATGATACGTTAATTCTGATTGAGAGTTTGTTAAAACAATCAGCACACCAGTTTTGGCTTTTAGAAAATCTCCAACTTTTGAAAAGTAAGAAATAGATTATTGTCTAATAATAATCTAGACTCTTACTTAAGACTCTCCTTGAAGCATAATAGTTATTGTATCTTCTTCACATCTATTTATTAACCATGATGAGGTAATAATGATTTATCGTATTAATTAATAAGTCATTAATATTACCAATAATTCACTTGTTCATATTATCTAACAAAATATATTGAAATTAAATGTGACCTTGTTTTGAACCAAATGTCTCGGTTAAAATTAATAAGGGAGTTAGACTTTTCTCTCTACATATAAATAACTTATCAAATAATTGTTAATTAATAATAATGTTATTTTTTTCTTTCTCAACTAACACTTTTTATGATTTATATTGCTTTTTCAGATGACACTCTTCACTTTTCATATGATATATATTAGGGATTGAAATCACCAATGATTCTAATATATATTTTTAATTTTAGGAATTATTATAATTTTTTAATAGAAATTGGTGGTTAAAATAGATAGTTGGGAAATGATGCTTGAATATAATGTGTGATAGGCTTGGGCCCACATATCGTACCTTGGAAAAATTAGGTAAGGTTGCAATTAAATTAATTTGGGAAATGCAGTGCATGCAAGTGAACTTAAATATAAAAATTGCACCTAAAGCATAGTTTGTAATTCTACGAAAAGGAGTTGAATCAATAATTGATATGAAAGAGGTTGTCACTTACATCATGTAACTGCTAGATCCAACAAAAAGATCACAGAATCATTTTGGTAATCAAAGTTTTGCATGTTAAAGTGGAGACCTTTTATTCCACGCAGTGTACTTCACCTCGATTTAAATCATTTAAAAAAAAATAAATATGTTTTTAACTATAGTTAATATATATAGTTACGTCTCTTTTATGCTGTAATAGTTTTTAGTGTTTTTAAATCTAAGTTCTTTTTTTTAGTCTTCATTGTTAATTCTGGTTGTTTAGTGTTGACATCATTAATAAAATAAAAAATATAAAGCAAGATATCCAAAATAATAAAAAATAGTGTTTATGAACAACCCTAACTACTATTTAGTTATGTAGTTATAGTGTGATTTTCTAATTAAAGGATATCCATAAATGAATAAGTGAGCACTATTAGACATTTCTTGATTAATTAAATTGTGTTATATTTACTCGATAAAGTGATGCAAATGTACTATTTTCAGGCTTTAATTTTATTCTAATTCTTCAGTAAAGGGTTGACGTGTTAGATTGCGAATCTTTTTTTTTCTTTTTCATTATTTCTTAAATTGTTGATTTTATACAATATCTGCGAATTATTGGTTATAATTTAAAAAACGATTATCCTTATTACTATAAGTTAACAATATAATACTTATGCATTTTAATTTATAATACTTTAATATTGGTCTCTTTTGAATTTTATTTGTAATTTTGACCTTTTGTCTTTATTGTATCTGGATCACCTGATCCTAAAATTAACACATTAATTTAAAGTACAGTCAATAAGTAATTTAATCAATTAAAATATAATGAATAAAAGAAAAAAAATGCTTAAAGTTGAGAATTAGATCAAAATAAAAGATTTTCGAAAAAAATATATGATAAAATAGTACGAAAAAGAAAATAGAAAGAGTAAAATCACTTATTAAGAATAAAAGATTAATGGTTATTATAGGTGTGATTGGATTGGACTCTGCTAAATTCATAACTCAACCCAATTAAAATTGTATGAAATAGGTTGAGTTTGTCCATTATTTTTTAAACTCAACTCAAACTAATACAGTCGCAAAACAAATTTGATTGAGATAAGTAAACTGAAATCTTAATATTAAAACATATTTTTTAATCCATGCCCTATATATACTGATAGAGCTTTTGGTTTGATTATTTAACTTGAAGATAGAACAAAGTAAGAATTATGAATTCAATCTATTAACACAACTCATCTAATGATTCAAGAGATAGTTTAAACACAAATATCATTTAATGACTCAAGAGATAGTTTAAACACAAATATATATCATTGATTGGAGTATTTGGTGATCCAATGAAGTTAGAAGCATAAGTGTTAGGCTTCCTTATTTCAATTTTCATAATTTTAAACATAACTTTTGTTGCATAATTTAAAATATGTAGGACTATATGAAATAATGTATTCACACCCACAATGAAATAATAATGCTTATACAAGTGAACATTTGAACAAGTTATGGAAAGAAATATAATTTTAATGGTTAAACTATTGTGAGTGAGTAAACTTGTCATTACCAATAATTTAATATATATATTTTTTGTTTAATATAAAAATATTATTATTATTTAATATTGATCATTCAATAATTTACTTTCAAAAGTTGTAAAATTACAGCCCGTGGTCAAACTTCTATATGAACAAAATTTAAACCGGCTGAGTCAAATTTGACTCAAATATTGAAAAAAAATAGTCTAAATTTAATGGGTTGATTTAAGTGGAATCCAGTTTGCAAGTGATTAATACATGTGAATAAAAATATTAAGTAGACCAAAATTATAATTTATCCAGGTATTATGATAAATAAAAGTAAATAGTCTAAAATATATATTTATAGAAAAATCTTATATTCCAAATACAGCATCGCACCGCAGGGGTAGAATGAGTAATTTTAAATGTTACCTAGGCCTAGTGTTTTCAGTCAGCTCGGCCTAAAATGAATTATTAAAAGACAGCCCAATATCTACTTTCATTTATCTGGACCTTACTACAGGTTTCATGATCTGTAATTTTTTTTTTTTTATGAAGAGCGAAAGTTAATTTAAAGTGAATTTGTATTAAAACAAAAATTTATTTAAAGTATATTATAATTTTGGTTTTGTGAAATTCAAGGTTAATTGATTTTATTGATTTAAACAAAGAAAATTACTTCAAAGTATTCTTTTATTATATTTAAGCTTAAGAGCTCGATCTAAATGTGCGTGCAATGTGCAACAAGGTTGAATTTATTATATCTATTTTTTTCATGAATCCTTTTTGTCTAGTATCGAAGTTTAAGTTCTGAGAGAGAATTAGGTTTTGTTTTCGAATTTTAGAGTTTCAAGTACAAATTCAAATTTAAATGAACTATGTAAACATTTTTTTTCCACGTGAGTTTATCCTTTCACTTTGGTATTAGAAACCACGAAATAGAAAAGTTTCATGCTTAGATTTTAAATTTCAAAACAAGCCATTCTAATATTTGTAAATGTTGATTGGAGGTGCAAAAAATGTTTAGGTTGGGTAGCTTTTGCGCTTAGTGGTTCAATAATTGAGATTAAAAGAGTGAGTGAATATGTTGTGAGCTAAGTTAAAAAATAGAGGCAGTTATCGAACATACAACCGTAAAGAATAAGAAAAATGTTTGGTATATTGATAACTTCAAACAAATATAATTTTCATATCTTATGAATAGTATTAAAAGGTGTAAAATCTGGAAGTTACTTTTGAATTACAAAGTGAACATTTTCATATCCATAGAGGTGCAGAAGAAAATTATAGGGTGCAAAAAGAAATTCCTTGTAAAGAGATCACAAGGCCCAAACTCATGTGCAAACTACACATCTTAGTGACCACTTTGAAAAGTTTAAGTACACTTTGGCACATAAATACTTAAAATAAGCTGAGTCTGGAAAATGTGAGACCTTTTCTAATTTACAATATATGATAAAATACAACAATTTTCAGATACTGTAAAAGGCGAAACAAATAAAATTCTTTTGTTTTCATAAGATGTAATGTGTTGCTGTTGTTGTTGTAAGTTATCTAAGTCAAATATAGACAAAAAGAGAAGAATTTAGCATACAATGTAATTGATGTGACAAACTACACAAACCAAAAGCAAAGTGCATTAAAAGCATAAAAAAGGTTGTAGAAGTTGAGGTTTAACAAACCGTATCCCAGTGAACATTTGATTATCATCCTAAATTCAATTCTACTGTAACATAACTATATATAAAAAAAAAATTACCTTTTGTCATATAAAACGTACTATTATGTTAAAGAATTTAGTTGTATTTGTTTGGTTAGTTTGTCTTAGATATTTACACATTGTATAACTTAATTAGTAATTGACTTATGAATTAAGTTTTATAATATTTTACACTTATGAGTTTATTGTTTTTTGTTTTTGGAGTGAAAGTTGATATAATGAGCAGCTGTAGAAAATGTGTTTTTGTGGTTGAAATATATGTTACGGCTAGGTTAGAATGGTTGGTGATGGTAACATGGTAACTGGGTTGGTGATGGTAACATGGTCACTGGGAAAGGCAAAGTGAGTGAGAAGTAATCTAAGAAAGTCTTCAATCTGAATCTGGTCTGCTAAAACAAAAGAAGATTCGGAGCTGAAGATAAGAAAATATGGTGATGGATGTTATTATTATTATTATTGGACCACTGTTTTGTTTGTTCATCAACCCAGAGAATTGTGCATTAAATGCAGGCCTCCTTCGAATTCACTGTACGGAAAGGCATTTGAATGAGTAGGTCCACCACTTCACCATCATGATTTCAGTGTGGATTCCTTTGACCTTTCTTTCACACCACTGTTCCAGTGCAAGTGCAGCCCCATTGTCTTCTATCCTCTTCTCCCTTCTTCCTCATTTTCATCTTCATTTTGCTGCACTTTATTATTTCTTTTCATGGCATTTTTGCATTTAGTGTTGCAGCTAAGTGGTTGATAAGTATAGTTTCTCAACTAGGTGAACTCTTGGTATCTGCTTCTTCAACTTCATATAATTCGATCTTCTCTTGAAGAACCAAGAATATCACATACAACGTCTCATGCTTCTGCTAAGTCAAACAGTGCTCCATACTTAATGGTTGAAGAAAGATAAACTTGTTAGTGTTAATCATTCTCTAACTATAAAACTTTATTGTGTCCCTAGTTAATACTACTCCAGTTTTTCATCAGTATTCCAATAACAATGGAGTTGATTTCGACTATTGTACTTGATAAAATTTTGAGAAGTAGTTATTTCCTAATTATCTTTCTATTATCATTATAAAGCAGGCTACTCCATTAATTTGGTAGACTATTTGAAAACTTCAATTTATCAGTTCTTCCTAATATAGCTTGCTCAGTGTGTGGATCCACTTTTTTCAAATTTATCGTAATTAAAATAAAAAGGTTATAATTTAAAAGCTTAAATTTTATATTGTGTCGATAGAAGAATGTAAATATATAATTAGTATTGTAATTTAGATTATGTATATTTATGAATTAATTTTTAATTATTATTAATTGACATGGAGTAACATAAAGAAATGAAAAATTTATTAATTTATTTAATTTAAATTATTATTTATATAGTTAAAAACTTATAAAGTACTTACATCATTAATTATGTTTTTTAATATATATATATATATATATATCACTTTTAAACTAAAAAAATTAAAAATTAAGAAAAAGTTGGTAGAATGATATAAAAGTTTTAGCCTGTCTTGACTATTAAATCCCTAAGTCCAACTAATATTTCACTCATTAGTATCTTTTGAAAAGTTCTGGGACAAAAATTATTTGATTATTTGAAGGGTAACTTAGACATTTACAATCCTTATGCTCATTCTTGAAGCATTTTTTTCTGGATAATGTGTTTACCTATGTGATTTTATTGTCATTTCCTGGAGTATCACCTGCGTCATTTTTTATAAATATTTTTTAAATATAATATATGTATCATTTTTCTTAGAAGGAAAGTTCAAACTTGTATTCTTAAAACACAATTAAAATATTAAAATCATCTAAATTCTAAAATCAAACTAATAACATCCTAAATTTAAATAATAAGAACAATATTAGGTAAACAATATCCTAAAAATTGAAAAATAACAAATCTTTTAAATTATATTTTGTCGGCACTCTTTAATATATATATGGATCCATGAAATTTGAATTTGAAATTTTTACTTTAAAATTTAACTTTCCTTATTTTTATTAAATCAAATATTTATTATTAGATAAAAAAAATATAATTAATGGTTACGATATAATTCTTTTACTTAAAAGTATAATAACTTAGTCACAAATTAATTTGTAACACGGTCCTCTCAAATTTGAGTCACATGACAGTTAGTACTTATTCATAATAGTATCTCCTAAGGCAATCTTATAGAAAATCAATCAAATTTATGACTTAAACTTTATCATGCATTGAACTTTAGCATTAGACCAAATGTTATATTTGAGAAGTTATTTGACTACGCCGAAGGCTTTTGATGTTTGCTTTCTTTCTTATAAGTTTCATCATTGTCTAACCTGGGTGGAACCATCTGGACAATCAACTTGCATTTATCGTTTTTGGGTTTAATTCAACTTCTTTTTAGCATCTTGTGGGCTCCATTATCAACATCAAGCTTCATCAAACATGTGTCATTTGTTTTTATTTCGCTTCCTTTTTGTCTTTTCATCTACAATCAACTTTTCTCCTCATCAAATCTTAGCTCTAGCCTATCATTCAATATTGATCCTCAACAACATAGTCTTATTATTGATGAGACTTACATATGTTCTTATTATGCTCTCTACATTTACTGCACTTTGTAGTATCTTGTGCACCTTTATCTCTTCTGAGTGATTAGTTTTTAAGCAATAATTAAGGTATAGTGGAAAAGTTGGAGTCCTATTGTTTTGGTTGTTGTGTTCAAAATCACAGGCTTGTGTTTTTTTTTTCCTCCACCACTATTATTTACCATTTGGTGAGGAAAGCAGCTTAAATATTCTTAACTCCCAAGTTTTTCTTTCTGTAATGCATGTAACATTTTTGTCAAAGTGGTCTTACATGAATATTTTGTATTCCAAGGTAATTATAGAAATTTATGTCATGTACCATTACAAAATTTTTTCTACAATTCTCAGAGTTAGGAAATTTAGTTACCAGTATTCGCATATACCTTATTAGCAACAATTAATACTTTATGTCTGTACTTTTTATTATCTCACACTCTTTCTTTCCATGTAACTCGGATTCCATCATTAGATTTATTAAGTTCATGTACCAAATCTTTTCATCTCTTGCATATTCTTTGTTTATGAATTTTTATCTAAACCTTCTAGATGTATCTTCATTCGCACTGTCAAAAATTTTAGTTTTCTCCATCAAAGAGGTGTACCTTGTGAAAATTTTTGATTCGGCTTCTTCATAACTCTATAAGAATTTATCTCTTTCGAGGATTAAAAGAACATATTTCTTTATATCAATTTTTGGGCTTTTTATAAAGAAGACATGATGTGCTATTTTTCATTTTGTAGAAGGGAGGTTATTAAACTTTTATTCGCGATTTATACAGAGTTAATTATTTAAGTTTATAAACATATATGTCTCGTTTAAATAAACCTCAAGTAAATGATTATAGAAGAAGGATTTTTTTTTTTTTCATATGTTAAGTTAGATATAAGTTAATCTGCGGAGTTAATTTTTATTTTGTAAGTATTTATGGATGAATTTATCTAAGAGGCTACATTGTCATATATTTTTATAAACTATTCCTACACATGCCTACATGATTCCTCTAAAGATTTCATCCAAGATTCCACTTTGACCAGTGGATATTCTTATCCCCCCTTTGGATTGATGTTTGACAAGTAAGACCCAATTTAACACTTGTAAAGCATGGTTCAGATTCACTGTCAAACTGTAGTAGAAGCCTTTCTTTAGTTCATACAGTGAAATCTTTACATTTGAAATTGCTACATATTCTCCTTATCTTATCCACCCAATTCCAAGCAATGAATGAGACTCTTCAAATCCTGCCATATGACTCACTATCTAGAACCTTAAAAAAGAGTATTTTTTATTTTCATAAATTACGTTAACTTGTGTATAGATTAAGTATACTATTTTTAAATGAATTAATATGAAAGATTCTTACAAATTATTTATGCGTACATTAATTTAAACTTAAGAAAAAATATTTGTAAAATAAATTGATAAAAAAACTCCATATGCGGGTTGTATAATTCCTCAAGTTCTATAACTAAGAGGCTGCTGAGGTTGAGATTCTTGGTACTATTCCCGTGTAGGGATATCAATAAATCTTATATTTTTAAGGGTTAATTTGGTCTAAATTTAAAGATGGAAACAAATTGGCATTTAAGAGAAATGATGTTTTGATACTCTCCGGATGTATCAGAGGCAGATCTGATAAATATATCAGATAGAATCTTTCGGAGAGAGATCAGAAGTAGAAGTGATAGCCAAGAAATATATAATAGGAAAGAATGGAGATTAAAAAACTGGTGGGGATGAAAAAATGAAAGTGAAAATTTATAGTTGTTAAATTTAAGACATAGTAGTTTGGTTTAGATACTATAGGTAACATTGCAGTCACAGTTTTGATCCCATTAATAACTGCTCTAATTATTTGTACCTAGAACATACAAGTGAATAATTATTCCTCGTCCTTTAGATTGATTTTCCCTATAATTTAAACTTCATAACTTCACATTTAAGTCTTCTTTTTTATCCATTTCACTTTCCCTCTTTCAGCTATTAGTGGCTGGTTCACATTCACCACGAGGACTGTGTATGTGAAGGGATGAACTCACACTTGATCGGATATCCTTGTTTTACGGCCCATGTCAATGTGATGCCAGGACAGTATCGGAGCACCAAAGCTTTATCTATGGAAAGGTCTTTTTCTTCTTCTTTTTTTTTTTTCATCTATATTCCTTCTTTTCCCTTCCATTATCGATGGTAAGGTCCATATTAATTGCCCATTATTGATCTTCTCCTTCACTAAAGTTTTATCGTATAAGGTCAATAATACCAAAGACCTTTTCAAACAAAACAAATCCTTCTGGAAAATTCCACTTCGCTACTTGTGCGAAATTTGTTTCACTAAACTTCTTTGAATGATCACTAAGAAATTATTGATTGTTGAAAAATAAAGCAGACATAATTGGAAAAAGAAAATACGAAGTTTTTGAACTTAATTTGTACGTGTAGCACTCAGTCATGCTCCAGTGGATTTCTTCTTTTGTATCTTTATGTTTTGGACAGTTTCTTTTTATAATAATGCTATCTAAAGGATTAGTAAGGTGTAATGAACCCTACTATAACTACTCCCACTCCTATACATATCCCTAGTTAAATTACACATCTATTAATATTTTCTAAAACCTAATTTAAACCAGTAGTACTAGGAAAGAAGCATGATGCAGTTGCGCCATTTAACTTTCTGAGTCTGCAACTGCGGTGTGCATTACAACAGTTTGCAAGAGAAAAACGTTAAATCGATCGCCAGATAATTTTTTAATCAAAAGGTAGCATCGGATTATGCACAGGAAAAAATGTATTAGATGGGATTGTATTTAGAAGGACGACCTGTTAAATGTTATATCTGTTACTAGTTTTGGCAATATATCATATATAGATGTGTCACTGCATTTCAGATATATCAAAACCTATAGTATACTATATATCTATGTTAACACAACCGAATGATAGGCTATGATTATGCATAAAGTTATTTAGAAAGAAAAAACAACTGTCATATACAGGTACATAATTCAAATAACAATTGGGGTACATTTATAATTAAGTTTGGAGTTTTGGCCGACTGTACCTTCCTCTATTTATGGAAGTGTTTCATCATTGTATGTGTGTCTATATATATAAATATAGACCCCATTCAACCAAAGAAAAAAAATGTAATACGACTTACAAATTTAAACGATAGTAGTTATTATTATTGTTACTAGTACGTAAGTATGCAGAATTCATCTAATAATAGAAAATCACGGGGTGTTGCTAGCTCAATTTGATGCTGACATTGAAGACAAAACCTAAAACATTTCATTTTCGACACAGTGAAAGAAAGCTTTGGTCCCAATAATTGTTTTGCGATTACAGTACAAAGTCATATTTCATGGTGAAGATATGTAGCAAATTCGTGTGATATAACGGAGACGCAAAACATAGTTAGCATGATGGTTTACCCTTTTTGTTAATTTGTACAAGATGAAGTGAAGCAGTGAGTTAATGTGAAGAAAGAAAGCAGCTGGTTATGGTTATAGAATGGGAAAGGACCCCGGGTCAATTGACAGTGCAAGCTCAGCAGTTGATAATAATTATATAGAGCAAATGCACTGCAAATTTGTGCGTCAGGTATAAGTGGAGAGGAGACTGAAACTGAGCCAAGCAATTACAACGATGCATAGACGAGAGAGAAGAAGCACATGGTCCAAGGTAAAAAGCTACCAGCTGAGGAAACTAAAGAAATACGACACTTTAAGCTGCTCATATCTTTTGGCCTTTCTACGGCTTTTTGTATTGGTTCTCGCAATGAAAGATCAGAAGAGGACCACAGAGGAAAGAAGAACACAATAATAATAATAATAAAAATAGATTTTTACATCACAAGTAATTCGTTTGTAACCCCAAAAGCTTAGAATGGTCTCTGCATATTTGGAAAGATGCTGCTTCTCTCTGCGCCCCACTACTGGCATGGCCCTGATTCAGATGCAAGAGACGTTAAGGTGGTCATCATGAATAGAGTTTGTTTGTGTCTGAATGCTTTGAGAGCCTTGACAGGGACGACTGAGTCTGCGACTGTCATTAACCCCTCACCCAGTGGCACTGAAAAACATGCTGCTTTTTATTCACATTTATAAGTCGCCAGAATAGCAGTCCAAAAGAAAGGACTCTTCTATCTGGATTCCCTTTTCTCTCTCTTCCTTCTCACCAGTGTGTTTCTGCAGTGTGTATTCATTTCCTTTTTGAATTTCCATTTTCTAACTTTATTTTCCCCAGTACAATCCTTTAATGCTTGTTAAGGACTCCGCTTTCTGCCCTACACGACCAACAAAGATCTACACATAGTCCAAACACATAATCCAAAACAACCAAAACTAAAGGGTGGGGAATTCAGTGCTTCTCTGACTCTCATTCATTGCAATGCACGAGAGCAAAACCTAACGAGAATGAAATCAATATATATATATATACAAGTACTACTGTACACATATACCGCCACATCATCACACCGTCCACCATATTATACCACTCCAATATTATATCTGGTATCTACTAATTAATTAAAGAACCCAACACTTAACCATATATACTGACACCCAGCAAAACCTACTCATCGTATATACATATATATATATATATATATATATATATATATATACATATATATATATATATATATATATATATATTATGTCTGAATGAATTTTATATCACTCTTAATTACTACTGCACAAATAAAATGGCACAAAATGCGAATAATTACATTACTAAGAACATCCGTTTTTCCACCACCTCGCTGGGTATTAATCCCACGTACATAACTGCAGCACTTACCTCACAAGGGATACCATTTCACAAAGGATATTAATTAGGGTAGGAAAAACAAAGTAATAATGACAACAACGAAAAGCAAAAGAAGAAATAAGAAGGGGTATGAAGAATGTAGAGGAAAAGAGGAAGAGAAAGAGAGGAATGATGTCTATGAGTTAATGGCTTTGACACGATGTTTTCCAACTCGGCCACCGTCTGTTGTTATGTAGCTGAAGACGAAAGAGGCTTCGTCAGGAGGAGCAGTACACGTTATGGTTCGCGATTGGAAATGGTGCTTGCAAGCAAGGCAAGTGATTTGAAGCATGGTGGAATTGATCTGTTTGATTGCATGGTCCTTCAAGGCACAGGCTTTGTCCAGCTCCGCTAGCGCTTGTTGTCGTATCCTTTTGGCATTAGTGAACTCGAGTTCCGCCAGCTCCATCTGCCTCTTGGCTTGCTTCCTTGCCTCTTCCGCATACGCTTTTTCCGCCACCGCTATTCTCAGCTGCTCGCGTGCCTCATCTTGAATTCTTTCTCCCAATGACTTCTCCCTCGTGTTCGTTTTTTCCAATGACCCTATGGATAGCTGCAACTGTGAAGAGGGGTTTCCGTCTCTCTTATTGCCTGTGGGTGATGCAGCCGCGATCATTTCAATAGGAGTGGCTGTAGAGAGCTGAAGCTCGAGGTTGGGTTGGAGTTTGTTCTCTTTGTTGTAGTTGTTGGTTTGTGCAGTGGTGACGTTGGTGAATAATGCAGGTTCTACTACTGTTACGGTGGGCTTTGGAATGCTGAAATTGTTTTCGCTAGAAGGGCTTGAAGCTGTTCGAGACAAGCATACAGCAGCTTGCACTGCCTGAGTTTCTGGCCCCAACCGCCCCACGTTGCACGCGTCTTGGTGTTCAATAAAGCTCTCCACCCTACAAACAATATTGAGAGGTCACAAAGAATCACTCCGTACCTTTGGAAAGGATCATCAGATCCTTCCTTGCAAAAATAATAAAAAGAATTGAAGAGATAGAAAGAAAGTTGTTCATATAAAGGTGCTTGAGAAAGAAGTCAAGAGGTGGGGGAGAGGTTTCAGTTCCACTAAAAAAAGGACAACAAACTGATGTCATTTTGAGGTAGCTTGTTCTCAGCTGGGATACAATACAAGGTTCTTGAAGAAACACAGTACAATGTGGAAAAGGTTAAATGAGAGAAGGTGTAAAAGGAATGGCGGAAGGTTTCCATGAAAATATATATCTGTGAGCTTCGGGAACCGTGTGTTCCCAGCTGTCAATAAAGAGCTAGGTTGAAGACTTGTTTAAGGTTCCATCAGTCAAATACTAATAAACTTCAATTTATTTATTTATTTCCGTTTGCTTCCCCCGTTGATGGCTTTATACCTCCATTCCAAAAAATAAATCTTCCCTTTTCTTAAAGTCAAAAGCGGAATAAAATAAAATATAAGAGGAGGAAACGGGTAAAGATGAGACATGGAATAGAGAGGTGTTTTAAATTAATGAAAGATTTGGATGAAGAGGGAAAGAAAAAGGTGGTGTTGCATAGATATTATGCAGACATACCTTGAGAAAACGCGGCCACAATCGCAAGAGTGGCCTCGGGTGCCACACGTTTTGAGATGTGCTTTGTAGTCAGACTGCACTGCGTAGCCTTTGGAGCATCTCTCGCAGACCCATTGCTTGTGACTGCTGTGTTTTCTTCTGAAATGCTTCTTTATGCCAACAAGATCACCCAAAGCATGGCACGGGTCATGGTGCAAGCAAGTAGGCTCCGGGCAAACGAAGACTCGCTTCTTCACCAGCGGCGTCTCCCTCTTCAGGAGCTTCCACGGCACTTTGTGGCGGCGCCTGTGCATCTGAAGGTTCTGATCCCTCTGGAATCCCTGGTTGCAGATCTCACACACATAACGATCTGATTCAAGCAAGGTCTTGGGTGAGAGGGAGACCACTTCTGCATCTGGATCTGTGTTGCGTTTAATTCACACCCATCATAAAATGAAGGAATTAATGAATTCTCCCATCATTAAACACAACTTTAATTACTTTTCAAGAATAGGAATGGATACATGTGATGTGAGTAAATAACAATTACTAAAAGAATATGTAATTGGTATGAGGAAATTATTAAGAAATTAATCGTGCACCTGGTGTTCCTGCAGGCCTTCTCTTCCTCTTATTGGTGGCAGTTGTAGCATTCTGGGGGCAGGAAAAGGGGTGAGGAGTGGGAAGCGAGGAGGGAGAAGAGTTGTTGACTAACGTGTCAATCCTTACTAGGGAGGCCATTTGTATGATAATAGGAAGATAGAATTAAGAGAAGAAGGGTTAAGGAATAAGAGAGAAGGTGATGAGATGATGAATAGAGATAGATAGACAGATAGATACAGGTACCTAAGAGAAAAGAGAGGAAGTAAAAAGCTTATTTATTTTTTCCTCTTTCGGTTACCACACTCAGCTTTCTTTTAACTTACTTTTAAACTTTCAGCTTTTTCCAACACCTTTCTCTCTCTATCTCTGGGTTTCTCTCTTCCTCATCTTCAAGAGGGATTGTCTGTATAGCCCCTCCCTAGCTAAACTTTCAAAAAGAGACACAGAGAGAGAGAGAGTGAGAGACCAATCACAAACACCTAAACTTGATCCCACAATGGGCTCCAGAAGAAAAACATCCCCACAAACAAACAAAACCCCTCTCAGCAATTTCATCACACAGTAAAATTTTGGTTCCTTTGCTTTGCATGCATAAATACAGGCCAAGCCCCCAAATACACACGTAAGCTTCCTATTTTTGTCACACTGCCCTCAACATCCATCTCATTCTCACGCACTACTTGGCCTTCTTATTTCTTCTTCTCTATCTTACAACCAGTTCCAAAGAGAGAAGAGAGAGGGCAGATACATCTTTATAGACCATTGTACCCACACACAGCATTTCTAATTAATTCACTTGAGGCAGCTTTTGTAAAAGCGATGATGAGGATGTGAAGTCACCCTCAAGGGCATTCCAGTCCATGAGGGTCATATTTTTTTCTGTCCAACGTGTTCTTCATTTTCTTTTTGGTAAACCAGGGGCATCATCCCAGTTAACAGTTGGAAGTAAAAACTGGCAACATTGTCTTTTGTAGGTGAGGTTCGTAATGTTGACAATATTGTTGAGAGGACCCCAACACATATACTGTGCTGCATTAATCATCATTTTACCTCGACTTCAACAAGAGAGGCAACCAAAACCAAAATATTAAACCATGTTTTCGCATAAATGGTATTCATCTCACTTACTTTCCAGCACTCACTTCAGATACACAACAATATTAAATCCATGTCAAGAAGCAGTATATCGACAACTGCTGAACCAACATTCATGCATAAACACTTCAACAGTAGAAACACTTCAAATTCATTGTTTTTTTTTTTCTTTTTTATAGATATTCAAATTCCTTTTCAAATTTCCCATTCAGATTATTAGTGTGAATTTGCAAACCGTATGCTTTAATATTTTAGTAACTTTATTAATTTGCAAACCATTTTTCAATATTGATTGAAAAATTAATGATTATATATTTTAGTAACTTTAACTGTTGTGTAAATATAAATATTTTATCATAATTTTGACTATTCATTTTGAATTAATAATTCAGGAAAATCTTCAAGGATTGAACACATTTTAATGGCTTTCATTTTACATGTTCAACGTCAAATTAAGTGATAGGCATATGTGATTTAGTTTTTTAATTTGTTAAGATCATGCCTTAGGTAACCAATTTCATGAAGTCATGAATTATGAATTAACTTCTTTTTTTTAAAAAATCATATTAGTGCAACGAATGACATATAGGATTTAACATATTACTCCATATATATTTCTTAGTTGATCGAGAAAAATGCTTAAACTAGATTTTGGATACTTATATTTAACATATTGCAATATGATATAATCAAGTACATCATTCTATAGTTTCAAAATAAAGTTTTAGTTTGGTTTAATTCATTACCTATTTTGGTGACAAATTACAAGTGTCTAGATTCAATTTTTGGAAACATAAAAAATGATTAGTGACGTTCAGAAATCAACCCATTAAAAAATATCTGAAAATCAATCCAAAAAATTAATAATTAATTAAAATCTATCCTTTTAGTCAATTATTTCGTGTGTATATATATATATATATATATATATAAAAGAGGAAGAGTTAATGTGTCTAACTTTATTCAACTAACTTTATTGATCATGTGTATAAATATTTGATAGAATATAATTTATTTAAGATATGAAGATAAAAGAATAGTACCAATATGAATGCGTTACATTATCATGATTGTGAAAGAAAAGTCACAAAGCACATTATTTATTCAAATCCCAATTAGATGAATTGTCTTATCTTACCAGTTATGCACTCACAATCTAAAGCAATTTTATTCTACCATTCAATTATAAATCACCATGTGCAATAAGTTTGTTGAATTTAACAATCAAATATAAAAAAAATCATACTAATATTTGGGATTGAATGATAAATTTCGTTTATTAATGCATGATCATTAAAGTCTTATAATGATTGCATCTCAAAATTAATTGCTAAAAGAATATAAGAAAT
>Ga0099825_1001651_pt1 | contig 28830 bp, 10 predicted proteins | sample SiratroredBW_FD_76838 | JGI IMG/M metagenome (GOLD analysis project Ga0099825, IMG submission 76838) | Root nodule microbial communities of legume samples collected from California, USA - Siratro red BW | ecosystem: Host-associated > Plants > Roots > Nodule | place: USA: California | collected...
AAAAAAGATATATTTAGATTATGTTATTTATGTATATAAAGACAAACATATATATATATATATATATATATATATATATATATATATATATATATATATATATATATATATATATATATATATATATATACGTCAAATTATCGGGATTAATATCTTTTATCTTAAATTTTGAAGATTAATCTTATTTATTAGCCTATATTTATAATAAACTAACTATAAATATATTATGTGTGAATTCTTTACCTTATATTTATATTAACGATTTATACGATTTGCATATCAAAATAATAAGAATAACGTAGTTTATTTATTTAGAAAATAAATAATTAAGAAAAACTTAAAAATTCTTTTGAAGACAAGCTTATTATAAAATATTTGTTTTCTCTTATGTGAATATTTAAAAATATAAAAGTACATTTATTTATGTCAACAAAGTTTTAATGAAATATTCAAGACAATTACTTTTATAAATTTAACACTTTGATTACATGAATTGTTTTTCTATTTTTTGTTTTAAGAATATCGTAAATGAAATAAATTTAAAATTAAAACTTAAATCTTATAAAAATAATTCCTTAAATTTTTAAATTCTGTTTAAAATTAAAATCTAAGTTTTAATATCGGCATGCGTTTCTTTATCAAATTAATATTTAATTTTGATAACTAAACTATTTGTCAAGTTTAAAAAGTTGAAGTACAAATAACATATTATACAAATCAAAGTTTTATATTTTATTTTTTAAATTTATGTTAAGTGTTATTATAAACTTTAACATATGAGTTAGATTAATATTTTAAACATCAATAATCATATATTATGATATTAAATATATTATAAAATAAAATATAAAAATAAAAGAAAATATAAATTTATGAAAGTACTAGGCTATGCCAAAAATAGTCTGGTAAAATTAATCTAAAGAAAACTTGTAAAATGTTGGAGTGGAAGCTGGACTTTTAAACTTAAAAATTAGGTATTATAAGAAATTTATATTAAAACATATTGACATGATATAAATAATATATTAAATTTAAGATATGAATCTTCTACAAATAAAAAATAAAAAACATATTTTTTGTATAAAATATTATTATAGAAGAAAATTTGCATGAGAATTTAAAAAATATTATAATATCACGTGACTCGTTCAAAATAAAATAAAATAAAATTTTATGATATGTATAAGACTCTTTAAAAATATTTAAAAAATAAAATAATTATTGTTCAATTATTTGATCAAATTTTTCCGATGTATATTTTGGAATAGTGGTGAAGTATCTCAAATGTGAGGCTGTTAATCATACTATTAAATCCAATAATTAGATTTTATAAAACATAATGATAATATAGAATGATATTACATAACCATGAATTTAAAAAAAAAATATTTAATTACAAATATTTAATTATATTTAATTTTTAAAAAACATAAACATATAAAATACAAATAAAAAAGATAGAAAAATAAGTATATTAATAAAAACAAAAATTCTAATTGAGAGAGATAAGGCCATGAGGTGGCAGAGGGTTAGGTGAGTGATATATAATGCAACGTGTTAAGTCCTAACACACCTCAGCGGCTATAAATAAAACAAAAAAACCTCACTGTTGTATCTTTGCTCTTCTTCTGCTACTTCTAGACTCTTCTTTTTCTTCCCAGTTCTTCCTTGGGGTGTCCTGAGGTATGCATGCTTGCTTTTCTCTCTTTTTTCATCTATCTATCAAGTGTTTTTTCCATTATTTTTCTTCAACATTTCTTCAATATTCTCTCTCACGAATATCAATTTTGTTTTTGTCTATTTTTCCTCTCAAATCACATATCTCTTTTGTATGCACTCTCAGTCGTGCACAGATCGATTCAGTTATGTTCAACAGTGGTGACCGTATAATATTTCTATTTGTAGTTTCCTTTGGTTAGTTTGGACGAAATAAGGGTTAAATAGCATCTCTGTTAAACTCATCGGTTGCGATTCGGTTTTAGAAATGAAATTAGTTTTGGTAATTTTTTTTTTTTTTTTGTTTTGTTTGAACTCGTTTCGGAAGGATTTGAGTCAGTTGTAGATCTGCATGTTTTGTTTAGTGATCAGTAGACAGATCTACCGAAAAGGTAGCTTGTTTCTGTAATTGGAAATTGAGGTTTACCTTTTGTGTGGTGATACTCTATTTTCTTGTGGTCAACACAATATTTTCTTTCTTTGTTTGGAATTTACATAAAAGACTTCAGTAAGTGAACCTAATTATACCTGGATCGGAAGTTTTGGTGACTCGGTTGTGTGGGCACATCAGTCATGGATTTTTGTCTTTTGATTCTGACCATTTGAATATGATCGAATGTGGTATATAGTTACTGCTCTTATTTTACCACAATAACTATTGTTCTCACTCCTGTATGAGAGAGATACTTACTTATTTCATCGTAATACCATTTTTATCTCACTATGATAACAAAGATACTGTATGGCACATGCATGTAGATTCTGATGAGCTTGTACATGTCTTGTTGTTTTATCTGAAATAGCTGCTTTGTTGTTCAGATCACATTGTACAATGGTGAAGGCTGTGGCAGTTCTTGGCAGCAGTGAGGGTGTCACTGGAACTGTTTTCTTCAGTCAGGAGGGAAATGGTAAGTCTCAACAGTAAACATGACCCTCATCTTTAATAAACTTTACAATAACCATTTATAGGGGAGAAAATTAATAAACTAAAATGAATCAAACTTCTGTAGGAGAAGTTAAATTATGATTTTTGTTAACCACTGAACCAAATCAAGTAACATATATTGTCAAATGTGCAGGTCCAACCACCGTAACTGGCTCTCTTGCTGGTCTTAAGCCTGGTCACCATGGCTTCCATGTCCATGCCTTGGGGGACACCACCAATGGTTGCCTGTCAACTGGTATAGTCTTTGGACAATATAAATTTTTTGATACTGTTGGACATTAATGAGCTGGAACAGATTGTAAACTCTCATTTCCCTTGAATGGAAAGCAATGAACATTTGTATGGGAGATTCTTCAAAGTTTGAAGAAATACAATCTGTTACAAAGCACCTGGATTTGGATTAAAATCCTGCTATTTAGTAGTATATTACATCTCCCCATTTTTACAGGACCACATTTCAATCCTAATAACAAGGAGCATGGTGCCCCTGAGGATGAGAATCGCCATGCTGGTGATCTAGGGAATGTGACTGTCGGTGATGATGGTATGAGATCTGATTTTTTTTTTTTCTGTCTCATTTATTTGGTTTGTGCTGATTCCAGTCATTCTGAGATAGATAATAATGCTCCTTTTCTGATTCGAATTCTTAAAGTTCTGATTTTTTTTAATAATAGTAATCTTTTACGCATTACAAGGAAGTAATTAATAGTTAACAAGCAATCTGGCTGTTTTACCAGAAACTTTTCCATTTTTGAACAAATGGCTGGTAATCAAGATTACTTTCTTTCTGTTTTGGTGATAGTCTTTCTCTGAAAGAGCTTGTCCTTTTTGTTTTGCGTATTACATACAACATGTTGTTTGGTCCTTATTTTATAATGAATTCCTCTCGTTGTATAATACAGGTACCGCCAACTTCACTATTACTGACAGCCAGGTTTGTTATTCATCTCCTAATCAAATTCTCTGATTATTTCTTCTATGTTGACGGATGACAACAAGAGAAGTTTCTGTTTTTAATGAGTTATTGAATGTGCACAGATTCCTCTCACTGGACCAAACTCCATCATTGGGAGAGCTGTTGTTGTCCATGCTGATCCTGATGATCTTGGGAAAGGTATTCACATTCGGTCTTAATTTTGTTGGATTTGTTTCTTTTCATGTTAGCAAAGAACATGATATTGCCATATAAGGAGAGAATTTATGTTAAATATAACCATCTTTTACGGTTGGTTCATTGAATTAAATTATGTCTTCCTCTCGTTCATTTTCTTTGCTAACGAACGGTGATCTTGATCATTTATGCTTCCTTGCACACCAAATCACAGCTATTCATTATTCTATGTTAAGAGCGTTCATTGTTTTTCGGCTTACTTCATGTTATAGTTCTTCCTTCTCTTGTGTAGGTGGTCATGAGCTTAGCAAGAGTACTGGAAATGCTGGTGGCAGAGTAGCCTGTGGTAAGCAGAGACTGTAATGTTAAATACTGTATTTTCTGATATTCCTTATTACCTATGCAATATCAATGGGTGATGTTGTTGTGATACCACTAATCAGGCTTACATAATCTTTATAGAGACTATATTATATCAACCAATGTATTTAATTTGACAGCCTTTGCCAAATTGTCGGCTGTCCCAATTTTTTTCCACACTGGCTCACGACTCCTTTCAGTTTATGCATTTGCGTATGTTGACTGTACTGATATCCTCTTTTTGCCGTTTGTTGGTATAGGTATCATTGGTCTGCAAGGATAAACTAGTCACATGAAAACGGGCGTGATCATATGAAGCTTTAGAATTGTGGAATAAATAACGCCCTTTTAAACCCGATTGGTTAGGTTTGGGCTGGACTGCTGAATTCTGTTTTACTTGTATCGTATGAGTCATATGTAGACACTTGATGCTTTATTGAATGTTATTTGCCTGAACTGCGTGTTAGTGGGTTATCCTTATTTCTGGTATCGGTTTGTCTTTGCAGCATGATATTAGAGTACTGCGAGGTTTTCATGATGAATTAGTCAAATAAATCGTTTGGATTTTGGTATAGGAGATAAACAAATGAAATGAGTCGGAAAAATGGGATAGAATGGAATAAAAATGTCAATTCATTTTTTGGATCTTGAATTGGGGAATCAGGAAGCGGAAGTCCTGAAATGGCATAGATAATGATTCATTTTTCATTATGATCCATTCTTCCAGATGTCATTCTTTCCTACCGAATCAAACATTTTTTCAAAATAAGTCGTTTTTGGCTGAATACAAAGACAGTGGTTCTAAAATATAAAGTATTAAGTAATTCTCAATAATCTTAGCTTAAAAAGAATAAAATAAAGAAAATGGGTTCCTGACTGAATTTACAATTCTCATACTACTGGCATTACTTTCACAGGGAACCAACCGTAGTATAGTCAAAATGAAATAGAACCCGTTGCACAATGTTCTCGCACTACCCAAAAGAACTCGACCAAACATAACGTGGTTTTTGTACATGCGTTGCTTCATCTGCACAAAATTTTCGATCTACTATATAGTACACATTTCTTGGCAATCTTCTTAATGCCACTGCTCAATAATACCGCTGCCTTCAGTTGGCGAGGGAGGAGCCGCAGGAGCAAATCCCCTACCACCAAAAACTGGACGCATGATTGAAATATCAAAATTACGCCATAAGCGATGAACATTATGTGTTGAAGTGCTTAGTAAGGCACGAATAGTGCTTGGACGATGATCTTCATTGCCATCAAGTTCGTTTTCAGAATCATGAGAGCCTCCAAGAAAGGGCACAGTGATTGATTTCGGAGGATTATTGGATGCTTCCATATTTGCCAAGCTGTTTTTGCGTTTAGGAGGTGGACTAACTGGCAGCAAAAACCTTATGAGTGGCTTCGTCATCAAACCAAACACCTGACAAGTTGTAATTAAATTGTATCAGACTCACGGTGAATTTTCTTTTGAAACTGAGACATCGTGTTTTACAGACCCCAGAGCTCCCACAACTGAACTATATTTGAGATAGTTTACGTTTAAGCATATTATTGAGGCGGATTTTACATTTCCTGTCACGTTAGGTATCTCAATTATCAAATGGTTGATAATTATCAGCGAAGCAGAAAGCAAAAGGCAAAATCTCTTTATGTGAACACTGACATATGATGTCAAAAATTTACAAAAAGTAGGTGTCTTACCACTGTGCTGACAAGCACAACAGTGATGGTGCTGGTGATCATGATGGCATTGGTTCGCAGTTCAGTGTGACCCGACAAGGTGAACTGCATTTTACAAGAGTATCATTTTCATAGAAACTCAAATCATATTCAAGGTCAATGCAACAGCAATTTAAAACTCGATCCTATGTACAGTAACTGCTGTTCTGTTTTCTTCGCCTTTGTTAACTGACCATTTGTTAACTGACCATTAACACTAATTTTGCAAAAATAGTATCTCGAAATTATCAACATTGATCTTACCTGATTATAGGCAAGTGCCATTGAAACAGCACCTCTCATGAGACCAGCCCACCAAATGACAACCTAAAACAATGAATAGTGGAAACTTTTTCAACATCCCAAGAAATCCTGTAAGAAAATATTCTTGGAGAAATCTAGCCATACCTGCTCACTGAAACTTATTTTTTCACTTTGACACTTTTTAGTGAGGTTTGATAAGAAGGATAGGGGAAAAACAAATGCTGCTCTTCCGGCAAGTACTAGGCCCAATAATACTGAACTAACAGCGACAGATGTTTTTGGCCTGCAGAAGAAACCGAGTGAGGTAAACCAGTTGTTTTGTATAGTAATTAAAAGAAACTTTTGAGGAAACCATTTTTGACTAGGAGATACATGACAACAATCTTCGTAACTAAAAAAGGGCAAGGTGTTGATGATTACTTTCACTAGTCTAGTCTCTGGCAGATTGCAGGACTTACCTATCGCTTACAAACCTCCACTTTTCAATGTCCAACGCATCCATACCAACATAAAGGAAGATAAAGGTTTCAAGCACAAATGAGAGAGTTGCAAAAGCGTGTCTGTGACAGCAAGACAAAACAAATTAGACAGTTTTACAGCCCCCAATAGATCCATATATAGTTTGAAGAATCTGATTGAAGATATACTTGGTAGTGATTCTCGAGCTCTCAGTCACATTATGCCAAGTATAATGTGACATAACAATCCCACAGAAGAATACAGTGAGAATGCCACTCAGATACCATAACTGCAGTACATTTAAATACATCAGAACCCCACTGGTTAATGTCAACCACAAGAATAGACAGATATAGAGCTCATCAAGGACAAACTCCACAATGGTGTTTGTACGTTCTTCAAAAACTTACTTCAGCCAGAATGTACGAAAGGTATGCCATTAACATCATAAGAGCAACCTCGCGATCTGTAGAGTGCCTGTAATATTGAGTGAGCAATTTGTTGAGCACCTAAACAATTATTACAATTTTTTTATGGTAGGTTTAGAAAACTGGTGATCAAGATAAAACATACAAAGACCCCAGGTAAATAAGATATTCCCTTTAGTGAAATAAGGTAATGAAAGTATTTTCCTTACCCAAATAAAAGCATCATATCAACTACATATAGAATCTAAAACAATGGAATACTATCATAGTAGCTGCTGAACGACAATAATGATGGTAAAAAAAAACAATTCTCTTAACATGATACCTGCCAATATACAGCTTTTTAATAATGTAAGCGCTGAGTAGACCTGCCTGCAAGGTGATATGAACATATCAGACCCTATGACGCACACATGATGCAAATATTCTAAAAATATACAGGAAAGGATAAGTACATATCAAATTGTATAAAAATTCAAAAAATTATAAAATATTTAATTACTACTCTACAAATGCAGATTTGGGACATGATTAGTCTACATTACCAAAGAACAGAAAAAATTATAAACTGTTGTCATCATAATTGCTTTCTATTTTCTAAAGATAGTGTAATCTTCTGGCTCTCATGTGATCATACATAAAGAGGATAATTTCTATTTTTTTGGTCCATTAAGGGTCAATATTTTTAGGTTTCTATATTTTTCATGTTTTTGTTGTCTCATACCCACACACATACACATATATGTGTGTGTGTTTCTCATAACTTTTTAAGGTGTTAGATACTTCACAGTGAAAGTATCAGTATGTACAAAGTGATAACTGATGAGTTAAATCTTGTCATTGTGTGACGTTTACACTAGAGAGCTAGAGGGAGCAAGACGGTTACCAAGATCCCAAGCACTGTGCTTGCGATAAACAGGTAGAAGAAATTGCCGAAAAAATGCAAACCAATTCTGTGGTCAATTTTATTGAGATCAAAACTTTTGATTGCATTGAAAAGCACAACAGATGTAGCATCATTCACAACACCCTCGCCAAACACAAGGCTGTATAATAAAGGTGTCTCATCCTGGTTTAGCACCTGCAACAACATAATTTACAATTTCAGTACTCAGCATTCACACCTTGGTTGTTGCTATAACATTGTGAAAAAGGCACATATAGTTCCAAACCTGCAATGTGCACACAGAATCTGTTGCAGCAAATATTGCCCCGATTGCTGAATTTTTTTCAAATATGGAGTCAGTCACAAATAGATTGTCAATTGACAAGTTGCCAAATAGATGAGATTGAATAATATTATATACCTAGATAATCTCCTGTCTCCAGTGATTTACCAACACCCATTCTCTTAAAAATTTGTATGACACCTGAAACAATGCTTCGAAAATTTAAGTCAAAGAGTCTAAATACTTCCAATGAAAGTAGTTACTTAACAAATTTAGGTTGCCACTCAGTAGCAAATTAACTTTAATCTGAGATGCCAATTTTTTTGTCGTAACGTTAAATTTTGGAGAACAGCATAAGAAATCCATGTAAAGGGAAGAGGCATACCGAAAGTTATGATGCTACAATTTATTAATGTACCAAGAGCTCCAAACAGGATGATGGTGATGAAGTTAACAAAGAACTGTTTCTTTTTCACTTGAAACCTGGAAGAAATATATAATAACATCACTTATGTACACCTTGCTCTAAGTAAAAGAACAACAAAAAATCAGGAAAACAAAAAATAACATCCCACAAGAAATCTCAAAAAGGTTAAAGGCATTATCCGTTAGTACCTTCGACTAAAAGAGCAGTGTCATGAGCACACCATCAGTTATAAGTAAATTTTATTAGAATTCACCAAATCGTGACGTTAAACATGGAATTGGATACACGTTATTTAATGATTTTATAAAATTTCAACTAATATCTCATTGGAATATATGCTGGTCAATTTTCATTGTAGTTCCAATTAAGTAGACGATGATGAATACAGAGTCAAACACTTTATCCTCATTATCATCAGACAGCTAGTTGGTGCTAAAAGCTTTACCCTGCATTAAATATGATCGGAGGCAGAAGGTATATAAAGAAAAGATCTTCACTGAAAACTAGAAGATGCGAACTTTTGCCGCGACTTAGCAACAAAATGACTACCCCAGTGCAAATACCCTGCACATATAAATTAATTGACAGGGTTATTTATATTATCAAAATAGCAATTATATGTACACCAATTTGTTCATAGTACATTAATTAATTTATGAAGTGATGATCACTTACTATCAGAAGGGCAGTGATAGACTCATTCACCCACCGGTTCTCCTCAAGAAGATGGCCAATGACAATGCAAGCACAAAGCAGAGCCACAAAAATGTTCATGGACACAACGGAGGCATAATCTGAAGTAGATAGCATTTGCAGTTTTGAAAGCGCGAAGCTCAATTCAGTACCCATTCTGTCAACCCCCAATTGCAGAACTACCAAATTCAGATTTTCTTTGTTGAGATTAAGCTACTTGCAACGTCACTTCACAAACCAAACCCGAATATATATTATGCCTTGGAGATGTACACATTTTAACACCCTCCGTAATGATCTTTGGATCCTATATATTGCAAGAACAAATTAAAATCTCAACGACCAGAACAAAAGATCAAGATACATGCACGTAAAAGTAGTAGCACGTAAACATTGGAAAACACGTAATGAAAACATTATTCTTAGCATAAGTTCAACATTAATTCACGTGATGTAATTTATAAAGAACATGAAATTACGTAAAACTCTCACCAAAACGCTTGGCTGCAAGATGCTGATGAATTTAAGAGCAATTTACGTGGAAACTAAGAGAGGACGTTCTGTGTTGGAGTTCCTAGCAAAGGGGGATGTGAAGTTTTTAGTGTGAAGCTATATGCATGCAACGATGAAAACGAAACGAGGAAGGGAAACGAAGAGAATAATGAATAATGAGTGGAGAAAATGTTGCAGATATGTGTTTGATTGAAGCGGAAGAGAAAAAGTCGGAGAAAGATGAGAATCGCTGAGAAAGAAGAGAGAAAGGGAGACAAAGAAGCGTGCAATGCGGGGATCACAGACACAAGAGAACACGATTCATAATAGAAGCCTTTGGTGTATATATCATATGTTACCATTTAAGATTTACGGTCTTGTCCAATTCCTGAGGCGTGGGAAATCATACATTTGTTTTAGATTTATAAGTTATGCTAAAATCTTACCTATTAAATAAAGTGATTATTTAGGTTCACCAAGCAGATAGAGAATCATTTGTTTATATTTTGAACTCATATTATCTCTTCACTAGTCCTTTTTTTTTTATTCAACTGTAAACATAGTTTGTCGGTTCAAATTTTGAAAATACGACAAAAATATTATTATTTGAAAAAAAATCATTTACATATATTGAGATAGAAAAATAAAATAATCCTTAGTGAAATATAATCTTATCCAAACTTTACTTATTTCCCGACAAAGTTATATTAGTGTGTAACAAAATCTTGGAACATCGGTTTACTATCTCCATAAAAAAAAAAAAAAAAAGATAAAATTGTTTATTTAATTTCATCTTAGTTACCGTCAAATAATTTTTCATTTATTAATTTTTAAAAGATATTTTTTTAAAAGTAAAATTAAGCACGCCCTTATATTACAAAATAAATTTTAGTAGCGGAAAAATTTCATTATAGCACGACTGTGATTTTAGTTTATTGGATTTCATTTGTACCTATTGACCAATCGTATAAATTACAATTACACACTTAGAATTTGAAATATTTAGACTACACTTACTTGTAGTAAAATACAAACTATGACATGGACTATACAATCTTTTAAAATATCACAATTGTTATTGATATTATTATTGTTTTGAAATAATGATGCAGTAAAATGTAGATTATCAGAAAGACTTCTCGTAAGAATTGAAGGTGGTTTATGAGATGGTGATGAGTTGATGTAAGAAAAAAAACAGAAAAAGGTATAAAAACATATTGCTTTAGGTTTAAAATAAAGTTAAGAAAAATATTAGACCACTTTTATAATACATAATATTGTTAATGTTTAAGACGTAAGACAATGGAGTAAACAGTCAGAGTCTTAGTGCTAAAAGGATCCAAGTGGTGCAAATAGAAAATAAGATTAAAATTTAGAGATTCAATCAAAATTATTAAGAACTGAACGACTAAATTTGCATACACAGAAAAGAAAAATGCAATTAAGTTTAACAAAAAACATAGGTGAGCGGTGTGAAGAGCAAAACTAGAGCCCAAAGCTACAAGGGCCTTTTCGACCATCTCAGAAAAAGGAATCTAGTTCCGGCCCGATCACACTCATATGCTGTGACAAAACATTTTTGACTGTGAGAATCGTAGTGTGGCAGAAGACACAATAGAATCGAAGCAGACGAGAAATAGATACCGGAACAAAATGGAACAACAAAGGCACACTCCATTGTAGCCACTGCAAAGTTGTGTTAAGTCCCAAGGTTTTCTTCTCTCCATTCCTACAATTCGTGATATCACTTTTTCTCTGAATCGCCAGTGCCAATATTAAGCAAAGCAGAGTCGAAATCGAAATCAAAATAAAATGGGCGCTCAGAAGAAAAGCGGCGCTAGGGTTTCCGAGGACCCCGACGAACTGGTGCGGGTTCCGTTGCAGGCCGTTCTCTTAGCCGATAGTTTCACCACCAAGTTCAGACCTATCACGCTCGAACGCCCCAAAGTAATCTTCCAACGCTCTTTAATATTCCACCGAAACCTGCATTTTCCGTTTCTTTATTCATTCGCTTTCGCTTTTCGTGGTTTTGAAGGTGCTGCTTCCGCTCGTGAATGTTCCGATGATAAATTACACGCTGACTTGGCTCGAATCCGCCGGCGTCGAAGAGGTTTTTGTATTCTGCTGTTCTCACTCCAAGCAGGTCATTAACTACCTCGAGAAATCCGAGTGGCTATCGCAACCGAATTTCACGGTGGCGACTATAGAATCGCAGAACTCTGTCAGCGCCGGAGATGCGCTACGCGTAATCTATGAGCGCAATGTGGTATGGCTTCTTTTCGACTCTGGTTTTAGTTTTTTGCTGGCTCTTGTATGGATGCAATAGAAGCAGTTTGTTGCAAGGCTTAAAAAAAAATGATATTAGGATTGTTATTAAACATCGGTTGTTCTTAATTAGGATTGGTTTTCAGCTGGAGTAAACAGTGCATGTACTTGCAGCTTTTCCGTTGGGATCTAATCATAAATTGACATGTACGATGAGTTCGTTAAAGTACAGAATAGTTTCCTTGAAAATCATATTTACTATGATTTTTTATTTATTGACAATGTAACAATATGTTCCTGATAGTGCATAAATGTAAAACTCTTTCAGAATTTGCATCTCCTACTTTGTACAGACCCATAACTAACTCCTAGTCTACAATAGATACGGTTATTGTAATTTTACAATTTCGTTCCTTTTAGCATAATAACAATCCATTATTACCATGATATTCTTTAATTTAAATTTATTTAGAGAAATATAGCTTTACTATGAAATTTATGCATGCTCTTTTTATAGAGTTTTTCAAAGGAAAATTTAGAGCCTTACATGTGAGCCACTGCCAGTCTGTAGTAAAATTAATGATTTTCTGCATTTTTTAAAAACTATTTACTACTCTTTCCATATCATGGCATTGCTTACTTTCTGAGTTGTGGCTTTTAAGTATTGTATAGTAACTGTTGAATTATTTGTTATGTTAAGATACATGGAGACTTTGTCCTTATCAGTGGAGATACTGTAAGCAACATGTCGCTTACTCAGGCACTTCTAGAGCATAAAGAAAGGAGGAAGAAAGATAGTAATGCAGTAATGACTATGGTCATTAAACGTTCAAAACCTAATCCAGCTATCCATCAATCTCGACTTGGTACTGATGAACTTTTTATGGCTATTGATCCTAATACCAAGCAGCTTGTGTATTATGAGGATAGGGTAGACCAATCAAGAGGGACACTACATCTTGACAAGTCATTGCTTGTTGATAATCCTTCCCTCTCTCTGCATCATGATAAGCAGGTTGAACTCTTCAGATATTTCAGATAGCATTCAACTTTACTTGTGAAAAATGGAATTTGATTGCAGGAACTTATTTGTAAAAGGAGTGCATTACTAATTCCTGGACTTAATTGTTATTTTAAATTCATTCCATGAAAAATTTACTGTTTATCTACAATTAATTGGTTCCACTGATGATTATCACTTGATTGGGTGCCCTGGAATAATCTATTGATTCTCAATTGAACATGTTACCGATATAAGTTTTTTTTCAGTTAGTTAATAAACTCTTTACTGTTGTTATTAAAGCTTTGCTAGTATATTGTGGGTCATATCTCTGGCCTGTTACAGCTTTTTTATTTTTTATGAGCTCATTATATTAGCAATATTATCTGCAGGATTGTTACATTGACATCTGCTCGCCAGAAGTGCTTAGCCTATTTACAGACAATTTTGACTACCAACATCTAAGGCGTCATTTTGTCAAAGGATTGCTTCTTGATGATGTAATTCCTCTTCCATGTGCTAAGTTTAGATTCCTTTTGTTTGTTACTATGGATCCTGTAATTAGATTCTGAAGTTCTTCTTGGAAGGCAAAACTTATCCTTTCAATATTTTTGTTATTCATATAACTGGTAGAATACAATTAAATTTATCTTCTATGGACCCGTGATATTCCTTCAGAGTTGATGAGCACATATGAAACATAGTGCTTTTCTCTATTGACCATGTTTTGGAACTTAAATAATATCCTACTTCTATACTATGACACTTTTCCTACAAATTTTTTGGATATGCATTGGACGCATAAACAAGTAACTTGTCTTATAAACTTATGCATTTCCTGTGTTTGAAATCTTTCTGTATCCAAGGTCATCATTATGTTCATCTATTACAAATATTCTTTAGATTATTTCATTCTCTTTCTCCATGTAAAAAATTGACCATATGATTCTTTCAGATAATGGGGTACAAAATTTTTGTTCATGAAATCCACTCAGACTATGCTGCAAGGATTGATAATTTCCGAAGTTATGACACTGTCAGCAAGGATATAATTCATCGATGGACATATCCACTGGTGCCAGATGTAATGAATTTTGGCCACACAGCTACTAAACTTGAACGACAAGGAATGTACCGTGCTTTAGGTATGGATGGAATTTTTTGTCAGTTATCTATGCATAATATTACATGATAATATGATATATATTGGATCCCGTTTCAACTTTCAATTAATGATTATGTTTGTCTGTTGCTTGATATTGCTCATTCATATGCTACAAACAAGCTTTTGTTGTGTCAAAACTACTTTTTACCAATTTTATCTATTTTAATACATGTGTTCTGTTTTTGACAATTTTTTGTTCTTTCAGCAATATCACAATCGCAGTCTGCTGTTATTGGCCCTTTCACTGTCATCGGATCTGGCACCAAAATTGGGAATAACACTAAAATTTCAAATTCCGTTATTGGTGAAGGATGTAAAATTGGGTCAAATGTTATCATAGAGGGATGCTATATATGGGATAACATCAGCATAGAAGATGGCTGTAAACTCCAGCATGCAATTGTATGTGATGGGGTGCTTATAGAGTCTGGGGCTGTTCTGGAACCTGGTGTTATTTTGTCTTTTGAGGTTTGTATCCTTGTTCTATCTATAACTTGCTTGTAGCTATCATTTCTTACTTTTAAAACGGTTTTTCTACTTCACGACAATACTTATGTTGTCATTAAATCTGAGCATCATGTACCAAAAGTTGGTTTATCAAGGAGCACAGTTACTCTTATGTTATGTAAGGTATTGGATTCAAGTTTTTGAATGAAGAAAATAGGCTTATTGGCACAGGTAATTTATCTCCCTTAAGTGCGTCCACCAGACTCAGATTGCTTGATGCCCAAAGTGGCTTCCAGAAACAGAGGGTTTTCATACCAAAAGGCTTGAGAACAATTGAAGTCTTTAGTCTTTTTGTTTTCTATCAGTGTTGTAATGTAAATTATTACACAGATAAGTTTTTTTTTTTACATTAGCCTGTGTATTGCATAGATAAGTGTTTATTTTTACGATTAAAATAAAAATAAATAAATGTCTTTAAATATATAAATTACATTTTAGATTTATCAACAGTTTAAATTGTGATATAAGATTTTTTAAACCATTTATGATTTCTTTTTAAAATGCCTATTGAAATTCAAGAGATAAAAGAGAGTAAATTTGCTATAGGAGTGGAATTTCTATTATTTTTTTCTTATGCTCTATAGATATGAATCTAACAATTTACTTTCATTTTCTTGACCGAGATTATTGTCTTATAAGAAATTCACTTGGCTTCTTGTTTGTTTATTTCAACTAGTCAATGTGAGATCAAAAACATATAGACTGCCTTTTGTCTATAATCTATTATAGATACAGCTTCTGATGCATCCACAAATTTTATACTTCCAGGTTGTAGTTGGGCCGGAGTTTGTTGTACCTCCATATTCAAAAGTATCTCTTTTTCAGCAGCCAATTGAGGAGGACAGTGACGAGGAGCTTGAATATGCTGATAGTACTAGTGGTATTGCTGAATTTTCGTGAAACTTTGAACTGTGCCCTGGAGATATATGCTGATTCTTTATTCTCCTTATATTAAATTAAATAATTAGCTTTGCAAAATGTGATATTGATAGCATACTAAATATTGCCTGGAGTTAACAAAAGCAGAGTAACAATTTTTAGGTTTTAAAACCAAAATTATTACCACTATAACTTTGCCTCCCGTAATTCAAATTTGTTCCATTTAACGCTTCAAACAGGTATTTTGAGCTTGCTAGCTGCTATAGTTTAATATATGAGTTGATTTATTGATTCTGTTATTCTTTAAAAGAAAATTCTTGTGGTGGAAATTTAATAAATAATTACTTTGATTGGAATGTGTTTTTCTTTGATGTCTGTCTACCGATAAATTTATTTTTTGTAGGGGGCGGTTTGTATGTGTTTGGATTGAACTGGGTTTGATTGAGAGAAATCTTTATTGTTTTTCTTGGTTTGATGAGCCAATATATTCAGGTAGAACAATGACCTAAAGGCCCCAAACCCCTTTTCTCACTAGGCTCTGTTGGTCACATGAATTTGACACTAGTATGCTTTGTCGAAAACTGAATAATGATCCCATTTAGATCTAATTACATATCTTTTTTAACCGTTTCACTTTTTATTGGTAACCAATAATTATTGGATAAGAATATTGTTGAAAGACCACAATTTTATTATGATAATTAAGGATCTCATCCTTAATTGTAACATAATCAGGCACTTACATGCTATATGCATTTCGTTCATATTATTTCATCAGTTGAATACTATGATTCTGTCTTCTCATCAGTTTATTAATAAAAGTACATTTTAATAAAGTTGAGGGCCTTAGTTTGTAAGAATGCAATTTTTTTGTTCCTGTTTACCAACAATGACACTTAGTTTGAGTCATAATAATTTGCTTACAGAAAATCTCATAATTTATTTGTCATAAAACGTTTTGGTCCCGAAGGAATACTGCACTCAACTATTGGGTTGTCATCCACTGGATAAACCATTCTAATTGTAGCTTCTATATTATGTTAAATTATAAGCAATTTTATTTTGCTTCAGTACTGTGTATTGATTGATAGAATAAAAACATATCCTAAGTCTTACATCACTTTTGTCATGTATGCAGTCATTGGCAGCCAGGTGGATAAATCAGATGTAGAGATTGCTTCAAAAGTATTGGAGACAAATTTTAGTCCTGCTTCGCAGGTTAGTCACACAAGGCTTTTAGATTTATTGAGTTTTTCACCATTATCTGAGTATGCCTTAACTTGTTCTTGATATGTCAAGAAGATTAAGCTTAGGTCCATTTTAAAAAATAACAAATTACTATTATTTAACATCAACTAAGACCTCACTAACTAGTTTTATAGAATTGAGTTTAGTCGAAATCTAAAAATTATAAGACAAATATTTAATGACACTAATTTAATCACCTCTAATTCCAAGTCATGAGTATTTCCCATCAATTACTGTCCCTTACGCAAAACACTACAATTAACTAGACATTTGAGGCAAAATACATCCACTTAGATGGGGAATGAGTAACTGTCTCATGAACAAAGACTTTACAATAAAGTAAGGGTTTAAAAGAGAGTTGACAGTTAATACATCTGAAATAGGTCCATATTTCTTATAATTAGGACTAAAATATGTAGGTCCATTTCTGATGTGGTGATTGCTAGAGAATAATTAGGACTACAAAGATACATGCTCTAGCGTTAGATATTTTGTTCCCGGTCAACCCTGTAAGTAAAAACTACAAGCTTCAGTCCCTGAAGGTGAATGAGCAAATTTAATGCATTTTGGTGCTTAGATAGCTAAGTTAACGTGTCTTGTCCTTAAAGACAACTAACCATGCGACTAAACTCATTAATTTGCTCCTCTACAGACTAGAAATTTATATTTTGTATGCATAGGGTCAAATAAGCTAGTAATTTGGGCTGGTGACCTTTCTCTCTGCTCCAATAGTCTTAGAGTTCCAATAAAAAGTAAAGGTATTTGATTTTCTCTTGTTCTATCTCTTGCTTACCAACTTTAATATATCCTTTTACACTACTTGCAATAACTGCAATATCATAATCCTTTTTTTAGAGGGAGTACCAAAATGGACCCCACGATTTGGTTAAGGGAATTTATTATTTCTCATTACACTCTTTTTTATTGATCAGCTAGGTATGGGTGGGGCAGGTCATGTTTGGTCAACGTGTGAAGGTGGCCACGAAGAAGAGTGGAGGCACTCAGTGGCACCTATTCCTAAAGATAAAATTCTGGAGGCAATCAAAACTATGGAAGATGATCTGGAGTGTGCTCAGGATGACATTTTTCTCCCACCTTCTGGAGAGCTGAAACCCAATTCTAATGATTCAGATGATGATGATCATGAAGATTCCAGAGATGACAGTTATTACTTTGAGAAAGAGGTTAGAATTTTGGCCTTTAAACCTGTGTCAGATGCATTCTGTGGATATCAGATTTTAAAATTCTCTATCATTTGCAGGTTGAAGCAACCTTTCTTAGGGCTGTGCATGAAAACATACAAGAAAGCCATTTGATCTTAGAAATCAATTCTTTGAAGTAAGTAATACACTTTTATGTATTACTAAAAGTTAAATCTAGACCAATACCATTTCATCTGATTCTCACAAAAACATATAAAGGAATAGGTTCTCGTATCAAATTTCTAAGCCCTTTTCTTTTATCTATATTTTTGTAATCATGGTATTGGTACGGACTATTCATTGTTGGAATCAATGACTAATACCGTTGGGGACCTTGATCACGTACAAGGCGGGTATTCGCTTTCCAACATGGTTTATTCCATATCCGAAGTGACCTCTCCTGGATACCAGCAAAATTTCACGAGTCTTTGTCGTGTGAAAAATTTGTATTTATTTCTCTCTCTTCATGGATGACATTGAGGATGTGTTTGGGTAAAGTTGTGACATGAGAGCCTATATCACATAAGCTTACTGAAATATATGTAGTCTAACCATGAATAGCAATAACTTAGCCATGAAGTTAATAAATTGTTTTTGTGTTGTTCTTAAGTGGGAATTTGGAAATGGAGAAGGCAGACAGTGCTTTAGGGTATAATTTTTTTAATCATGATGATACAAAAGCTGGAGGGGGGAATCAAATGACACCATTAAATGTTATTTGTTTTCCACGGAAACATTGGAATTTGTCTTCTCTAGACCGTCTGACTTCCAACTTTGTTTAAATGTGAGAATTGTCACTCTTGTTTTCTCTAGAAGGCATAATTTCAGCACGTGTGTATTGAACTATTTTCATTCTGCAAGTTTGATATTTTATTATATGATTACACTTTAAAGATACATTAGCTGGGTCTTAATTTGTAGTAATATTGGCTTTATTTATGTGGTAGGTTGTCATACAATAAAGAAACTTCTGATTGTGCTGGAGCTTTATTTTATGCCATGATGAAGTATGCTTTAGACATCCCCCATAGTTCGGCTGGTGAGCTTTTCCTTTTTTTTTTTTTTCTGTTGTCACATAATCTTTTTAATCTTTTCCGTCTATTTCCCTTTTTAGTATTCCTTTCTTATCAAATTAAATTATAATATTTTGTGAAATTTATTTTAGAATTTGAACGTACTTGGAAAACATAGCATTTTGACCTTGTCAGAGAAGGCTATTAACAAAATATACAGAATGGTTTGGATAAATTAATCAACTGAAGGCTCTTTGTTAAAAATTGAGTCAAAAGGGTTAGAGGAATAAACAATTTACCCTAGACTGTTTTCATAGAGTCCAATGGTGTGATGTGATCCATGGAGCTGACTTCTCCTACTGGAGTTTGTTGCTCTTCTGATTTTGCCTTTTTATAACTTTGTACAGTGATTGATTGACATCGAGAATATGTTACTCATTTATAATTGTATCTTTTTGTTTATTATTTTTTAATGGTTGTTTACTGATTTTATTTTTGCTTGGGATGAATATTTTTCAGATGGTTTGCTTCAAAATGTTCAGGTTGTATTTACAAAGTGGAAAAAGGGTCTTACATCCTATCTGAATGACAAAGATGAGCAGGTGCATATGTCAATTCTCTCCCTTTGTTTACGAGATTCATGTTCTATTGTTTAGCAATTTTATTAGAATATTTACTGATAATCTTTTCAATAGTTTTCTTTATTTTTTACTGCAACATTCTGTAGAATTTATATTTCTACGCTCATGATTTCATCATTCAATGTCCATTTATAAGGTTTCAGGATATGAATTTCTTTTGCAAAATTAAACATGCAATTCTCTGCTTTTCATTTCTGCATGTTGGCTGGAGTACTCTAGCGTTGCTGTCATGTTCTCTTACTAATTAAATATCTACATGGGCATGAATGGCACTTTATGTTCTTCACGTAATTTTTAACTTGTTTTGGACTATATAAACTGTTATTTATTTCTGCTGCTAAAGTTAGGATTTTTGTGGCAGTATCAGATAAAATCTCTTATGGATTTGATGCTGAGCGATCTTTGAGCTTGATTATTTCATCTTATACTGGCCTTCTGATTGTCTTTGAAACTATTACTCATTGGGTAAAGAAAGAGAAAAGGCAAAAGGATCTTTGATTGTGTGAGACCTGTAGCACTTAATTAGTTTAATCAGCTTTGAGTTGTTATAGAAGATCTTTTATCATTATGAATTACGTTTGTGAATTGTCTAATGTTTTTGTGAATAATAGAATTTTTCTGAATTGTATACCTTGTGACACCTTGCTTGCTAACCAACCCTCTGCTCATCTGTTTTGAAACTTCACACCAGATTGAAGTAATACTTAAATTTGAAGAAATGTGTTTGGAATCAGCTAAGGAGTTTGCTCCATTGTTCACAACGGTATGCTTACTTTCTGCTAGTTAGGTTTATTGATGTCTCATTATGTTTGTGGGAATAAATGGTTTTTTATATTGTTCATATATTAGGCTTGTTAATATGCGGTGTTTTAAGTTACATCTAATAGGAAACTAAAACGGTGAACTCAATTTTAAATAATGTTATATTTTTTTGCTCAAATAGAAATTAGTTTAATATCAATCATAATAACTTTCGCATTGCTATTCTGTCTAAAGTAAATCACTTAGCAATGTTATGAAATGAATTTTGACGCAAAAGAAAGGTTTCAGAAAGTTCTCATGCTCTCATTCTTGTGTATCTGTTTTTATCATTCAGTTTTTGTCATTTTAACAGTAGCCTTTTCTTTCTGATGTTGTGACTTAATTGCTGCTTTCAGATTTTGCACCAGTTGTACAATGACGATGTTATAGAAGAAAATGCTATTTTGAGTTGGGAAGATGAGAAGAAATATGCTGATGAGGCAGATAAAGTTTTTGTTAAGCAGGCCCAAAAATTCATTCAAGTAAGCAACCATTGTTTTTTTTTTCACACTTACAGAACTAGGTTTTATGCTAACTGCGTTTTCACTATCTATAAGATGCATTACTTTTTTTGGTAAGCCATATAACGTTTCATGTTGTAGTGGCTAAAAGAGGCACCCGAAGAAGACGATGATGACGAGGAATAAGATAGGAATTTGCAAGGTAGTGTCATCTCAGCAGCTTAAAAGGGACTTCACTGCATTCATCTACGCTTTCAAATTGACAAGTTCCTGTGCACATTATGTAAAGGATTTAATCTTAAGGAAATATGAAAGCGTTGGAAGATCGTATCCCTCGAGTTTCGGGTGGTATACCGTGTGCTCACTTACCTGTTAATTTTACCCACTCAGCAGGTTAAGTGATGAAACTTTCGAAATTGGTATTTTGATTCCTTGATCATCATTGTACTCATGTGGTTGAAAAATACTTAGGCGAACTGTAGTAATTATTAGGTTAAATGTAAAAAAAAACTCCAATTTTGGGTCGTGTATGAATTTAATAATTATATAGCCTCACCACATTAGAAAAAAAACTAGCATTACTTCGTCACGAAAATCTACTCCTATTCGTTATTCAGCGTTAATTGAGTAATTTTCGGGTTTCAAATTATAAATCTTTGATAACATTTGGTATCATTATAAAATAGTTTTACACTGGTTCAGTAGTGGTGGACATAGATAATGTTCTACGTTTTTTAGATATCAAAATGAAAATATCAGTTGGCAAAACAGTTTTCATGAAAAAAAAATTGTGTATAACTTAAATTAGTTCTTGAATTGTAACAAAAATTCAAGCAGTAAAGTGAAAACAATCTTTGAGGGATAAAGAACTCATTGTAAATTATTCTATGTAGTTTTATATATTTTCCATGATAATAAAGAATTTGTTTGAGCCAACTAGTATAGTTATATTTATATGTCACATATGATATTAGTATATACATAAAAAATGCATATCCTTAGAAACAGTAAGAAAATATGTATCATCTTTGTATATCATGCAAATTATATACGACAATTTTGTAAATTTCTATAATAATTATACTTACAATTGTTTCTTGGTTAAATTATTTATTTGGCTCCTATAGGTATATATTTCATTCAATTTTGATCTTGATATTAAAAATTTTAACCAAATCTTTCAATTTTCATATTACCATCAATTGGCCACTATCTATAAATTGGCACAATGTTAACAATGGGGATTAATTGATGTTAATTTAAAAATCGAAGAACTTATTATAATCTTTTAATAATATAAGGATTAAATTGAATTATATACATATAGGTTTAAATTGAATAAATTATACAAATAAATGGAACAAAGACTTCACAAATAATATAATTGATTGTTTATTAAAATATTTGCATTACCTTATGTGACGAAAATAATGTTTTGCGGGTGTAAATGAATGTCGAAGTTAGTTGTATACTTTTATTACTAGGAATATTAAATACACGCTTAACACATCTTTATGATTTGTTGCTTTTAAATCACAAAAAAGTGAGTTTTATGTCATCGTCAAAATTTACTTTAATTAAGGCTCTTAAAATGTTACACGAATAGTATATAAGGATTGCAGAAGTATGTTACACGAATAGTATATATGGATTGAAGAAGTATGTTACACTAATAAACAATAAAAATAAGGAAGAATTATGTTAAAAAAAATATCTAAATTACTTTTTTAGTCACTATAATTTTATAATTTATCTAATTTGGTGTACTATTAAAAGCTTAAATTAATTAAATTAGCATTAATTTAATTCCTTTTATTTATATTGTTTGTGTCAATTAATCGAATTGATCAAATTTATACTAATTGAAATTTGGTCACCAAGTCTTTTAAAAGAAATTGGCCTATTTTTTTACTCTTAAAATGAAGTTTAGTCAATAAATTAAGAAAATACACAAAGGAACTAAATTAGTCTCTTCCCCAGGGTGTAAACTAAATCTATAGAGTGAGAGAAACATGAGTTTCTACATTTCTGAACTGCATCTGTAAAGTAGGAAGATGTTAAATTCAACGAAAGCTAGTTTTTTTTCTGTTAGTTTAGAATTGAACGAATACTCACATGTTCAGATTTGATTAAAGTACATCTGAAGTGTGAAATAAAGATGAGTAACAATAAGAATATCATTATTTTTCTGGTTTTATTTCACACGTCATCTCATGGCGCTTATTATGATTAAAATTAACGGAAGAATTAAAACAAGACGCAATTCTGTGGGAGGAAGCAACAGAACAGATCCCAGACATGAGAAGTAGCTACAACCACTGGCTTCATAATACAATCCCAAAGAACAACCATCACACAAAGTGTCCATCAGAAAGCTGGGCCTGGACCCGGGCCCCAAGGCCCAGGAGGAGGAGGAGGTCTACCAAACATCGGGCCACAACAACTCTCCAAGAGACAGCAGCAACACAGACAATACAAACTGCCATCAAAACAAGATACCTAAGTAAGTGGTTTTGTTTTTTTGTTTGTTAAGGTTAGTTGCTGACTAAACAAGTTTCTACCAGAAGAGAAGAGTGAAAGAAACATTTGTATTAAGTAAGTGTTGGTAAAGAATGAAAGTATAATAGAAGTAAAACTGACCAAGAAGATAGAATATTAGATATGCAAGCGCAGATACCACCGGAAGGCCCTGGTGGTGGACCCCAAGGTGGAGGCATCTCTCTTCTTCATTTCTTTCTTCACTTCACTTTCAATATATATATGTATAGAAGAATTGTGGTTTAGGAGAGAAACCATGTTACAGCATGAGAGTACGTCAAATATTTGTTGGGTTGGGAGCCACGTTTCTAAGCTCAACTTCAACTACCCTTCTTTGCTAACTCCACCTTTCACCTAAAAGTAAACAACTAACAACTTTCACTCAAATAGTTTCATATTTGTGACTGCCAAATTGCTTCTTTTAAACGCTCTTATGCTGTCTTTCTTTGGCTTATTTAATGCTTCTGTGAATTCAGTGAGTAGGGACTGTGTTGGATAACATAGTGACAATGATGTCATGACAGAGATGACAAATATATTCAATGGAGTTGAAAAAGATTTGACTTAAACAGAAAAATAATATGTGCAAGAGATTTGTGGAAATGCGAAATGATGGTCCGACAATAATGAATAAATTCGAATAAATAAGAAGATTAAAAATCATAATGATCAATATATTATTGTTGATATATGTCGGTGATTGTGGTGTGTCATGCAAAGAAAAACTTATTAGATAAATTCGTCATAAAAATATTGAAACAAAGTAACACATTCTAAACTTACGTCACTGTTTCTAACTGATATTTTTATAAATATCATTGTAATATATGTTATAGCGAGCAAATTTTTTAAACTAGTGTAATTTTTTTTTGAAATTCTCAAAATGGTATATTTTTTATTTTATTTTCGGATATGGGTAAATTGTACAGAGATTGCACAATGTCATTGTCAATAAATCGTTCTATTATTGCAAGATTCAATTGAAGATATATGAAATCGTGAGAAGATAACACAATTTAGTTAAAGGAATGAAATTGTGGAATAAATATATGATTTTAATGAAGTAATTGATTAATTGAAATGGTTACCCTACTGAAGAGTTTAGGATAATAAATTCTTATACCTTTTCTTTCCTATTTTTTGTTGTTGTATTGGATTGTGTATATAAAATTAAATTATAATTAATGCATATTGATAAAACCCTTTTGGAAATTTTGATGAAAATGTAGTCTTTAAAATTAATTAATTGTCATTTAAATAATTAAAATAAATGTGAAATTAACTTAAATGGAAGAATATGAAGAAAAGTTACTTGTTTTAATTTGAATGGTTTATATGTAAAAAAAATTTAAATTATTTGAATTGATTAGTTTTTAAAATTTATTTACATTTTTTTTCCTTCTTAAAAGTACTTACTTGAACTCTTTTTTTTCTTTTATAAAAACTCTGAAACTTATTTATATTTTTATAAAATATTACAGCAATGGTTATTTTTATAAAAGAAAAAAAATCAGACTGGAAGTAGTTTTAAGAAGAAAAAATAAATAAATAAGTTTGAGAATGTTTATAAAAAAAAAAAAAAAGCAGAAGTATTTTGAGAATTTTAAAAAAATTACAACAATTGTTATTTTTATAAAAGAAAAAAAAAACATAAGTAGTTTTAAAAAAGAAAAAAATATAAATAAGTTTTAGAATTTTTATAAAAGAAAAAAAAAGAGTCTAAGTAAGTACTTTTAAGAAAGAAAAAAAATGTAAATAAATTTAAAAAACTAATCAATTTAAATAATTTAAATTTCTCTATATATAAATCATTCAAATTAAAACGGGTAACTTTTTTTTATATTCTTCCATTCAAATTAATTTCATATTTATTTTAATTACTTAAATGACAATTAATTAATTTCAATGACTATATTTTCATTTTCATCCAAATTTCCAAAAGGGTTTTATCAATATGAATTAATTCTAATTTAATTTTATCTACACAACCCAATACAACAACTAAAAATAGGAAAGGAAAATGTGGGAGAATTAATTATCCTAAACTCTTCCAGTAGCCTAACTATTTCAATTGATCAATTAATTACTTAATTAAAATCGTAACTTTATTCCATAATTTCATTCCTTTAACTAAATTGTGTTATCTTCTCACGATTTCATATATTTTAAATTAAATCGTACAATAATAGAACGATTTATTCACAATAAGATCGTGCAATCTCTGTGCAATTTACCCATATCAGGAAATAAAATAAAAAATACACCATTTGGGAATTTAAAAAAAAAATTACGCTAATTTAGAAAATTTACCGTCATAGTGTGTAGAACATCATTACATATATTCTCGTTTTGTGTAAATGACAATTTTCATTAACTTCATTTCTTTGAATTGATTACTTTTGATGATTGACTTAGGAAGTAAAAATAGAAAATATTAACAAATCTACATTAAATAATTTTTTTTTTGTAAATTTATATATTTTAAAATGTTGATTTCAATTTTTATTTCATCATTCAATGAAAAAAAAGCTCAATTTAACTAAAGTAACAAAAATTATCATAAAAAACCTAACTACATCTTTAAAATATAAACACCTAAATGTTATTTTAAAACATATAAAAAACAAATTTATAATTACGAAATTTGATTTTTAAATTTAAAAAAAAAACATAAATTACTAAAATATATAAATAAGTAAAAAAAAAAAAGTTAATCATCCCATGTATAAAGACTTTCACTTAAAAAAATGAAGTCGACAACTTTATTTACAAAAGTCATCGGTACTTCTATTTAAAAAAAATTGAACTCATAACTTCCAGTTTACCCTCACTAAATTCTTCACCCTTATAATAACTTCTTAATGAAACAAGTAAATAAATAAATTTTCATTTCGATTACAAATTTTTTCATAGTAAATTCATTCCCCATAGAATACTTTTTTTTAATTTTTTTTAAAAAGTATGAAATTGATAAATTCAAAATAAAATTGCATTATTTCAATGCAAAATCCTGTACTTTACTGGTTGGACTAAGTCAATCAGTTTAATTAGAAAATCAATAAACTAGTGGTTTAAAAATTGGTGAAATGGTAATCGGTGAGCTAATAAAATTTGTCAAAAATCAAGTCGTAACAAATAAACTTGTAATTTAAGTGACTTAAAAAACTTCTAGTTCATATTTATATTGAGAAAAATAAAAATCGATTTGCTACTTGTAAAAAACGTATTCTTATTTTGAGGGAAATAACGACTAATATAAGCTTTTGAAACTTAATATTTGCATAACGTATTTCTATTTTGAGAAGGATAATACTTCGTGTGAAATTTAAGACTTAATATGTATTCCTATATATTGTAAAAAAATTAGTCAAACATTGAGATTTGGAATGTATATTATGAAGTTATGGTTTATATTTTTACTATTATATTATATATTTTTTATTAAAATATTATTGTATTTATACAGCTTCAACTATGATTTGACTTGGTTCAATTTTAAAATCATTGATAAATACATCCTAAATTTATTTAGTAATGTTACATATCCCTTCTTTATTGTTATGCAGATGTGATTGGAAAAAAAAAGTTAATTGGAGGATTTTTCTTTATTGATAACTGATATAATAACAATAATAATAAAAACAAAGGATTAATACACCACGAGTATAAGGTGTCGGTAGAATTAATACAAAGATGATTAAACATAAAAGAATAGATTCATCATAAATAAGATCAAAACAAATGAATTAAATAGCTTTTTTCTCAATAAAGAGGTAGGAACCATATTTGTGAGTTGTTAAAAATATCTCGATATTAGTATTCAATTTTTATAAAAAAAAAATGAAGACAAAAAAACTCTTGTTCAATTTGCACATCTGATTGGGTTGTTTAATCATGTGATTAGTTAGTCTCCATTCTTCTTAAATGTCGATTTTTCAATAAAAATTTGTTCTTTTTCATTTATGGTTTTTAAAATTTTAAGATAATATATCTTTTCTCAATTATATTAGAAAATATAATAATATATAAACGTATACAAAAAAAAAACAATTAAAAATATATAATAGATAATTCTTCAACCTTCTACCATGCCAGGAATGTATTTATTACATCAAACAGAGATTATCAGATTTCTGATTGAGAATTAATCACATAACATATAGAGAGTCATTTTTTTTGGAACTCAAAGCAACTCCATCCAATGGTAATCATAGAAGAGCTCATGGAGGCCCAGGTGGACCGAATGGGCCTCCCGGTGGGCCAGATGGGCCCCATGGATCCCCAAAGCAATCCTGTAGTAACCAGCAGCAGCACAAAAAGCTCAAGCTGTCCCAAGATGAATGGGAACGAAAACAAAACAAAAATAAAAAAATTAGGTCTACAAATAGCACTGATTAAATACAAAAAATACACACATATTTTCTGTGCCACATATAAATTTCACTAAGCACCAGTTTAAAATAACCCTGTCTGTTTCATACTAATATATGTAATTAAAATTTAAAAAAACAAGCAATTTAATTTAAATTTTATAGATGATAGAACAGAAAATGTCCTTTATATACTTTTTCTTTGACATTTTCACCAATTTTATATTTAGAAAAGGTAATACATTAAGCCTTTCATGCATTCATTTTATGAGTTAATAGGAATTAAGAAATTGTATTGAGCTAACCTTCTAGAATAACTTAAACACTGGAGCACTTACCAGGAGTTAATGAGATCGCAAAACCCACAGAAGAAACCTGGGCCTGGTGGGCCTGGTGGACCCCAACCCGGAGGGCCTCCTGGGCCTGGACCTCCGGGTCCCATTTAAAGCAATTGATTTTGTCTTTGAGAATGAGATTGAGTTCCTGAAAAGAAGGGAAAATATATATATGAAGTTTGAGTTCCTTAGAAATTTATAGGAAGCATGAATTAACTTAGCCTGAAAGCATCTGTGTATATATATTTGTTCACTTTCTTCCAACTAATCTTCCAATTGATTTTAACCTAACTTTCAAACCATTTATGCTCCCTACCTCTTTTGAAAATACTTAAAGTGAAAGGTTGTTACCTAATAACTATAATATTAGAATTTCACAATATGAAAATTGATGAGTTGAAATTACACCTTAGATCATCTTCAATTATGTTCTTCACATAATCAGTTCATTTATTTTTAACAAATTCCATTAATTTTCCTTTAATGGAGGTTTATATTAACAAGTTGTTTAACTCACATAAGAAATATTTTGGTTATATAAATATATATATATATATATATATATATATATATATATATATATATATATATATATATTATTTTTAATCT
>Ga0099825_1001654_pt1 | contig 28812 bp, 11 predicted proteins | sample SiratroredBW_FD_76838 | JGI IMG/M metagenome (GOLD analysis project Ga0099825, IMG submission 76838) | Root nodule microbial communities of legume samples collected from California, USA - Siratro red BW | ecosystem: Host-associated > Plants > Roots > Nodule | place: USA: California | collected...
GACACAGTAGATTTTTATACTGGTTCACCCAACAACCGGGCTACGTCCAGTCCCTCACACACAGTAAGGATTTCACTAAACTGATCAACCTGATCCAGTTTACAACACTTGCCTACAGCAAGATGATACTGCACTCTATAGCCAACCCCTGCTGAACCTACAACAGTACAAGAAACACCACAGAATCCACTATGTGCTTCAAGAACTCCCTTGCTGAAACCCACAGCAAGTAACGTTATACAGAGTCCACTATATAACTCAGAAACGTCTCACTGCAACTCGCAGTAGACCACTGCTGATCCCACAGCAGAACAGGAAACCACACAGAAACCCACTGTGTGTTTCACGAAGCCCTTGCTGAAACCCACAACAAGTCGCACCCTGTACAGAGCCCACTGTACAGAACAGAATTACCAACCTAGACAATTCAAGAACGCAGTAGAAATGTCAATACAGATGAAGGATGAACACGGTTGCTGCAATACAAGCACTTCTATACAAAAGAATACAAAAGTAATAAGGAAGAGTATAGAAGGCTTTGTCTTTATGATCGAATCAGCGAAGAACTGTCTCAGTCAAATGATAGCTCCAGCAGCAGTTCAAGAAAACAGTTCTTGATGAAAAACTTCGATTGATCTTTGATCACAAGATTCACGGGCGCATTTGCTCTCTTTGAAAAATCTCAAACTTTCGTGCTCAGAAAATGTTTTGAATGATTTTCGTTACTTTTCAAAATTTCGCGCCAGCTATTTAAACATAACTGTCATTTAAAAATTCAGTCGATTGATTTTCTAAATAGTCGACTGTTTTTCTCCAGTTAGTTTAAAACAGTTGTTCAAAACGCAAGTTTTGATTTTAATGATTTCTCAAAACTTTTGTTAATACAGAAAATGCTTGTGGAGCTTATCATTGATTAAGATTGAATGCATCACTGATTAGACCTCAAACTTACCCCACAACACACACTCCTAAGTTCTAGACCTAGTCTTCAATCTTCATGAAGTCTTCATGCATTCCACATATGCTCTTAGGGTCTTGAACTTCTTCACTTGGTTGGCTTCATCAAATCATCACAGTGGCCCATTGGTGCTAACATATTTTGACATAACATAATCAAAGGAATTTGTTCCACTATTTAGCATATCCTTTATCAAATTATGCCTCGGTTGTATATATTTGTTCTTTTTGTTATAAGTTTTGTTTTTTGTTATAACTACTGTGATTTACAATCACAATGCATGGATACACATAGGGTTAATTTCACTTAATGGAATGTTTGCTAATAATTTTTTTTAACCACTCAACTTCACTTCCATATATTTTGAAATCAGAAAACTTTGATTCTATTGTTGATCTTACAATAAGTGTTTGCTTGATTGATCTTCATGTAATTACACCATCCTTAGGTGTTAGCACGTAACAACTTACAGATTTTGTCTCTTTTGAATTAGTAATCCAGTTAGCATTATTATACCCTTCTAGTGTAATGAGAAATTTATTATATTCAATGACATCCATTGTGTCTCTTAAGTATTTCATGAGTCTTCCAAGTGCATATTAAGGATCCTAATGAGGACATTGAGTATACCTACTACATAAGCAATATTTGGTCTAGTAACTTGTTAAATAGAATAAGCTCTCAATTATTTGGACATACTTAGGTTGAGAAATAGATTCTCTTCTATTCTTCTTTAATTTAAAGTTAGCATGATAAGGAGTGCTTATTGTAAACCCTAGTCTCCAACATTTACAAGGCAAAAAGTAAGGAAATTTGTTTAAAATTTATATCAACTAAAGGCAAAAAGAAAATAAATGAATAAATCAAGTGGTAAAAGAACCTATATCTCCTTATCACATGTGTATGTAGAGAGGGAGTAGGGGGAATGAAGTGGTAAAAATAACCTATATTTCCTTATCACATGTGTATGTAGGGAGGGAGTAGGGGGAATCAACAAGATTTGAACTAAACTGTGCACAAAATGTTGAAATAGGCCTACAACTTCATTCGTGAGAGACTGAGTCCTTTACTATCCACTTTGAAAATGTAAGGAGTGCCTTAATATATACAATGGTAAATATCTTTTGTAATATTAATAATTCACAACACTTTGATGCTCTTTTCTCTAAAAAATTTGAGTTAGTGTAGTGTGAAAGAAAAAGGAAAATGTAAATTAGAAAGAGTTTTTGCATCTACACTCTCATGATTACTATTTGCACTCCCATAATTTTTAAAATGCCCATTCTATCTTTCATAAGAATATTTTAATGGTGACTTATGAATTGCCTATTTTAGAAATATTTCAGAACATGCTTTCCAGAACAAGATTTGTAGAATTAGATTTTGAGACAAGCTTCTCATAATAAGGTTTTTAAGAAGAATCTTTCCTAAACATATGAGATGTCTTTTAGAACAAGTTTTCTGAAACAATTTTTTTTTGGAACAAACTTCCTAAAATTTTACATAAACATTCATCTTCTCTTTCAAATTGAACAATCCGTAAACATTACAAATTGAGCAATCTAGAAGTTTGCTTTATGAAATGGAAAAAAATTACAGTCCACTGAACCTAACACATCTAATGTTTTTTTTCTCTCTCTCTCTCTCTTCGTTCCCACCATCAACGATGTCTGTTTGGCGAAGGCTCCAAGCTTCATAAAGGTCGTTGACAACACCTCCACTAATGTCGTCATCATCAGCACGAGGCTTAGTAGCAAGGGTACAATGACAGCGTGGAATGGTTGTTGTAGTGAGGGAAGATATTAGTCCTTTTGTTGTTAATATGGAGGTGCAGGTAGTAACCATGAAGCTGCAGGAAGCAAAAGTCATTAGCAAGTCGCGTTCTTCTTTAGGGGATATCGATTTGCAAAGCAAAAGCCCAGCCCAAGATATTCTCAACAATGGCAGCAATCATACGGCTTCTTCCTGCAATTCCAAGCCTTCTTGAGGCACCTTCAAAACCTGAGAAAATACCAATTTTATCTTTAACATGTTTACAATTTTATCCTTCTACTAAATAAAAGATGAAACAGTGAAATTGGAGGTGGGAGGTGAGGGGTCATCGGTGATGAGGTGCAAGGGTAGATTGGTCTACTTCTACGGTGGTGTGCATCGTCGGCGACACTAGAAGAGTGAGAGTGCGGTGGCACGACAGAGCGGCAAAGCGCATTGCCAGAATGTCATGTAAGTTGGGGTGGGTTGAGGTTGTATTATGGAACATGTGTTCCGAAATGTATTTTGGTTTTTACGAATGAATTACGGAACACAATGTTTGTTACGCAACTCATTTTGCAGGAAATATGAGTTACAAAATGATTTGCGGAATGCTCTGTTCCGCAACCCATCTTGTATGACACACAATGCACTCCCAAATTGCAAACCATATTAAATTTCTTCAAATACTCTACAAATCTAAAAATACATTATATATATATTTCAAATAATCCTCAAATATGTTGGTATTGAAGGTTCATGGATTGAAAACAAATCGAATGACAGAACAATGGTTATGCTTTGGAGATGATACTGCAGAGCTGAAATAAGTGGAGAAGGAAATATGAGAGTTTTAGGATAAAAAGGTATTTGAATCTTCACAATAATATTTTAAAAGTATTTTGGTCCGAAATGAAAAATTTGGAGGTGACAAAAAAAATACTTGGAGGTACAGGAAGAAAGAGTCCAGCAATCATGGATTTACTTTTCTCATGGATCCTTCTTCTCTGGCCCACACAATCATGTACCTTAACCTGAAAACAACGCATTTGGACTGGTTTAAGGTTAAGGTACCAAAAAAAACAATTTCGTTGGTTTTTCCACCATAAAATAAAATTTAAACTGATCTCAAATTTAATTAGATTCGTTTCATTTCTTTTCTAAATAAAGTTTAGATAGTTCAAATTGCACTAATCTGATTAAAATTGTATTGATTCAGCTGAAGTTACTTGGTTAGCATAAAAAATCTATTATATTTTTAAGTTTCTATTTCATGCTTTACTTACAATATAAATTTTAAAATCAATATTACTGGAAACTGATTTGTATTCTTTAATAATTTTTAACAAAAACTAAATAAGTTTCAAGTGTTAATATTATTTTCAATTAATATGTAACATTTATATAGCTATGATTTTATACATTCGATTTTACTTCACCTGGAATATCTTAAAGAATTTGGATACTAAACATAACCAAATACATAGGAATACTAGATAAAAAGTAAAAACAAACGAAAAAGTGAAAACAAAAAAAGGCGGAAAAATTAATATATAAATTGTATAACTGTAAAAGTTTTTTTTAATATATTGAGTTCAAAACAATTAATTCAAGAACCAAATTCAAAATAAAATAATTCAATTAATTAAAATAATCTAAAACCATTGATTTAGTTTGAATTTGATACAGATTTACAGAATCAATGTAATCCAAAAAGAAGTATAATTGCTGGACTGTAAGACATACCCAGAACTTCAAAGTGGATCGACTATAAAATAAAATAAAATAAAATAAAAATTCAAAATGAATCTTCATCTTTGGTTGGTAGTAACGTACAATCTTCCAAAAATGTAAACAATTTAGTCAAAAATCCCAGAAAAGATCAGAGTCTAAGACTCAGATTCAAGGATTTTATTTGATTTTGATACCAATTGGTCTTATATGATATCATTCATAAAAAAAAAAAGTACTATTAAGATTTTATTGGTAGTAAATTTTAATATGACTAATAAAAGATGGATTTGAACGGTGGATTAGTTTTAGCATCTCGAGTGTGTGTAGAAATCACTGCATGGAAATAGGTTTGCAATAATTGAAGTTCATATCTTATAGTCATGTTCTCAATTTGATCACTCAAGTAGAGGGTTAGATACAGTCAACTCCACAGACAGATGACAACTAGAGCAATTTCACAATCACATCCATGTTTGAAAATGGTGCTTTTGACTTTTTTAATTTTGGAATACCAACTTTCTGACTCTACAAATACAAACAGCTTGTTCAATTTCGATGTTCCATATGTTTTAAAAGCAATCCAGAATTTATGGTGGAACCAGACATGGAACCAGATGAAGTTGACAATGGACAATCCCCAATCCCCATGTGGGAAATCTGATGCATTAGTTGACTTACGAAGAAACCTCTCGGGATCTGTGATTGATCCAAAAAAATTAACATGCCAACTATTTCTAGCCATTATAATAACCTTCATTAACATTCACATGCAAACCCTACAACCTTATATTAAATTACTAAACAAGTGTGCATACATAATCTTTGTCCAACACAAAAACACACATTGTGCCGATGTTGGGGGCATGAAATAGTTGAATTGAGCTGTGTTTCTTGACCTTTCTATATCTGTCTTTGCTTGGGAAAGAAAAAAGTATATATTATAGTAAACAACATCACAAGCACCCACACATATAGTTGAGTAAGTCACAATCCGAAGTTCATGTGAGGGCAAAAAAATTCATATAACTGGGATCCCAAGAGATCATTTACTCTTTTCCTGTAACTGCGCCATACTTGGGGATCGGAATGTGGATTACTAAGCCATTCGTTTCGCCATTTCATAGGCGGAAGAGTAGCTTTTATATATTTTTTCTATGTTCTTATCATCTGCATGCATGCCATTTTTTATATTCTTTCCCTTAATTATACCAACTTACAAAGAATGAAATGTGGGCAACTTTTGCAGTATAATTACTGGTCAATGTCATTGGTGCCTGTCAGTTATAATATGCAGATTAACCATATTCAGATGCAACTATTTATTACTTAACTTTATCTTTTCTGACTTCATCATGTACTATATGTTAATCAATATACTTAAACTGTACTTTCTAATGTAAAAGTTTAATATTGAAAAAGCGACCTTACATATACATATACATCAGGTACTACTATACACCGAAAAAAATTAGGTAAGAAGTTAATATAGTGTTGCATACAAATGTCATACACAAGTCATTTATGAATGCTAAACTACCAATTATTTGCGGTCATTCAATATATATAAAGCATGTCCTACCTTAACAATTAAACAACGTCATTTCCATCTAATTTCTTTTTTGTTCTCAAAAGAAGAGGCTGACATGCATTTTTCTCTCTAAATTAATCTCTTTTGTTTCATATTGTACAATACTATCATTTACCACTTTCTTCTCCAGTAGACTTTTTAGGTATATCATCCAGCTAACACATACACAAATATATTATGTGTGTGTATGAGAGTGTGTGAATGAGGATATTGCACGTGAACAATTGGTGGCCAACATAGTTCACATATGCAGAATTGACTGAATTTAATTATTAATGAATTTTGAAAATTTCCATTTCACATTCAACAATTGTAGTATATATATTTTTGCTGTGTAGAAATCAAAATCTAACGAGGCACAAAATCAAGGACTGGTCCTTCAATCACAACAACCATGATATGAACTATATATTTAATGGCAGGTGACACCCATATGTTGAAGAGGAGGGGAAATTCAATTACAATACAATTAAATATGCATTTTCAGCAAAGTTGCTTTCTTTTGAGAAGCTTCAATTGCAATATCTGTGATGATGATTTGTGAATCGAGAAATGTTGTATCTTAGAATTCTTTTTTTCTGATATCTTTTTATTATTATATAAAGTAGTAAATTAAAATTGATGTATTTTTTTTATTGTAAAACATAAAAAAAAAACATTTAATAATTTATTTGTTTTGGTAAATAAAAAATATTATAATAACTTGTGGAGTGAGTTTATGAATGCCAGCCCATCAGTCAACCTTATCTCATATACTAACCGATGGTTGGGAAATTAGATGCAGGTTGCTTCACATGATAACAGTAGAAGGATTAACTATTGCATCACCACTACGATATTTATCGAAAAAGACGAACAAAATAACTATTATTGATGGTAATAGTTTTGTCATATTAAAATGGTGCGGAGAAAAGACTTCCACTTGTTAGTTTTTGAGCTCATACAATATTCAAGAATATATATATATATAATTGTTATGCTTTGAGCTAGACTTCAGGAGGAAAAAGCCTGTGCTTAGGCATTTGAAAGAGAATAAAGCGAAAAAATAGAGTAAAAGAAAATTAACTATTATCCGATAGTAAAAAAGGATTAACAATATCATTCTAAAATAGTAAATTTTTTTGTATTGATTCACTTCTTTACCTTGTTGAGATCCATTTATTTGGTGATGTGAGACAACTGTCTTTGTTTTTTAATTATTCCCAACATGATTGATGATGGCAATATTTGGCAGTTGTTACGACGTAACATCATAATTTTCTGTGTTTGTTTTTTTATTTTTGGGAGAAAGGGCTATGGAGAATCTTGTTGAAGTAGATACTTTTCCAACGGAGTCACACGGTTTATTGTCCAATTGTGGGGTAAAACGGCCAACGGAGTCTACAACAAGGTGCTGTTCCCTACTTCAGACCCTGCTACTTGGTCACAAAATTGGCTGATTTTGCCTGCATTGTGATTATCAACTTCAACTTCATATCATATTATTATGTTATTCACCCGATCTCTGTGTTGCCATTTTATATTGAGAGTTGATGTCCTTGTCTTAATGCTCCAATCTCCTAGAAAACTTCGTGTGCACTGAGTGTATCCTTCATCCTCAGATCACCACCGATACGTGGGCCATACCATACCTCTGTGAAATTCATATAAGAAAGAAGATTTTTGTTTTATTTGGGACTACGGTTGCTGATTAGTTGATTGTCCCCTAAAGTAACTACAAAGAGGAAACTAATTACTTCTCCATCTTGCTTTCTAGGTAAAACTAATTAAGGAAGTGCAGTCTTGTAGATACTAATCACTGTTTATATGGCAAGTATCTCCATTTTGGTTTGCATTAAGTTTCACTTGTCAAATTCAAATACCGACATTTATGTTTTTGCGTACCGTTACAATCCTCAAGTGTTACGTGGTACAACTACTCTGATTGAGAATTCTGGTTTTTCAGAAATGATAAAAGAGTTGCAACAGAGAGGAATTGATATTTTTGGATAAAGATCGCCTTGAGAAGACAATCTCTATTATGAGTTACATCATCGCATAATTTGGAGAGGGATTTTCCCCCATTAAAGGAATTTAGCAACAGAGAAAACTTAACTGAGTGCAAGTTAACAAAAATATTACCCCTCCCTCTAGTTCATGATTACTTAGTTGGAATAACAACACACAATAACTATTATGTTTCTGAATCAAATGGGTAATATTTTTGTTAACTTGCACCTGAGTACATTTATGCAGAAGGAAAAACAACACCTATACAACAAAAGGAAGCACTAAAGCTATTGAAATAGGTTAAAAATAGTTAGCCGCAAGATTTCTTCAAGAACTCACTGGCGCAGAAACTGAAAATAACAAGTTGATTTGTTACAGAGCAATACATAACGTGTTAACGTTGTCGGTTCCCAGATCAGATATGTGCTGATCCTTGTACCAGGGAGACCCTCCATCAGAATTATTCTCAATTGGGCTATTTTGGTGCAAAGCAGAACCTAGGCCATCAGAAGCATTAGATGTCTTGAGTGAATTCCCCTCAGACACACTATTCCCAGTTGTACTGGCAGAGCTGGTGTTTGAACTCTTTTGCTCCGTGTGAATGAGTTTTCCAAATAACAAGATGTGGGGTGCTTTTGTAGCATTCGATTCCTTAAAATTCTGGTTAGGATTTCCCACAGTCAACAGGCAAGATATGTCAACATTGGTCTTAGTAGTAGGATTAGAAGTGTTGCTCTTATAGGTTCCACAAGGAGGCCTAATAGGTTTTGTTGCATGGTCAAGCCTAGAGAACCCACCTAGAAGCATGTCTGCTGGGAGCTTGTTGAAGGGAAAATCAGATGGAGATAGTCCAAATTGAGCATGCCTGGCTCCCTGTATGCCTGCAGAACTACTATTTTCAATGTTACAAAGAGAATTGGTATAATTGAGAAGGTTGCTAGAGAATGATGGCACTGGGAGTTGGTTGATGACTTGAAAATATGGGTCATGTACGAAGCGTTGTTTCTTTCTAGGAGGTGAGTATGCAGAGAGATTGAAGGTGGGCATGTTAGAGACTAGTTCAACCAGCCAAGGGTTTACACACTTCACATTCTGAAGTAAATCTGGTTCATCCCACACCACCTGAAACATGACATCACAAATTCTAGATTATTTTCATGTTTAAGCATACTTTAAGCCAAAAGAGTACCAACCAACAAAAAAAAAAATGAAGACAAATATCCTGCCATAGTAATGTTAAAAGGTAAAGGTAACTCGGACTTCCAAAAGTGAAGTTCAATCAACAAAGGCACTCTATGGAGGGCAGTGCCTAATTGAAGCAACCACGGTACTTCCTAGAAAGAATTGTCAGCACTGAACAGACATGCTTAAAATGATTTGCTACTTTACTGTAGTTCAACAGTTATTACTATTGACCGTTATTCTTTAATTGAAATGGACCTTGAACATTACGAAAATCCATTTATAGAAAACAATTATGCTGTAAATTAAAATGCTGCCTAACACAGCTCATACAATTTGCTAAAGTCAGAGTATCATCCAGCAACTATTTAATAGGAAAGGCACACAACACATAAATAAGAAAGATAAACAAAAACATTGCATCAGGAAATAATCATATTGTCTGACAAAGTGTAAACTGTGCTACATCTTTTTTAAGCATTGAACAGTTTTAGAATGAGGGTGAAAAGGAGTTAACTGAAAATCCAATGAACAGTTTAACCATTGACGAAGCAATGTCACTGTTGGTCAAATCAGTACCAGACAGAGAGAAAAAAGTATACCCTCTGAGCAAAGACAAGTTGAGGAAGGGGATCTGAACAAGTTAACATGTTAATGCAATAGTAAAAGGAAATCCATAATGGGGTGTACTGTACCTGCAGAAGACGCCAAGGAGAATCAGGCCAACGAATGGGATCTGCAACCTGAACAGAAGAAATGGTTCCCATGAACCAGCTAATCCTAGAAGAATCCTCAGTTTCAAAGGGCATTTTGAATCTCATCCCAGAACACCACTGAATTTGCATTGCAGCCTTCACAACAGAAGCCTTAACACAAAACTCAGGGGAACTAGCTCTTGGATAGTACACAACCTCGAAGGGCCTACCATTAACAGCACAAGCTACAGCCTCAACAACAGATTCAGCAGCCACTCTTCCCACCATCTCGTCACCGCCACCTTTTGCACCACCCACCAAGCTGCTCTCACTCCCACACAAGAATCCAGAACCCCCACCAAAGAGAGGGTTCCATCCGGAAGAGAACTCAGACCCTCCTCCACCAATCCCTTTCTTAGCCCTCCTTATCCCAACACAAAGATCCCCGTTTTCTGCCCTCAGAAACACAATGGAGTCCCCAGCAACAAGCCTCTTCTGGTTCACAAAATTGCTCCATCCAGTTGTCAAAAGATGCCTCCTAGGCGTCCCCCTATAGATATGCCTAAACTTCCAGCACTGTCCATGCATATCCTTGGCGATGATTGTCTGAACTGGAGGCTCAGCTGAATAGTCCAACCTCGGGAAGATGGTTTCTGCACAGTAACGAGGCACAGAAAACCCTCCACCGTTGTTGGCATCTGATTGTGTGAGTGTCTTGGCAAAAGTGGTAGGAGGTTTCTCGTGACCCTCCACTCCAGTGTTCCCCAAGAAACAATCATCCTCCAAGTCCAATTCATGCTCCCTCAAAGGGATCAGCCTCATTTTGACATACACCTCATCTGTGTCAGGGTCTGCCATGTATTTCATTGCAGAGAGTCTGCAAGGGACGAGTGGCGGAACCCGGGTTTGGCCAAAATCTACTTTCCCACGAGCGTGTTCCGCGTGGCCCTGGGGAAAGTAGAAGACTTTTGTGTTGAGAGGTGGCATTTGAACCATGGCACCAGCACAAGCATGCCACAGTTGAGAATCTAAGCACCTTTCTGAACCCCTCTCCATGTTTTCCATAACCTTAAACATCTCAGTGTAAAATATTAAATATCCTTGCTTTTCACGAGAAAAGACAACCCAGATAAAAGGTTTGAAGGAAATGAAGGTTCTTTTTTTGTGGCCGAGAAGAATAATAACAGATGAAGGTATGGAAATGAAGGAGAAGGGATAGAGATGCCAAGAGGAGAAAAGGATTGTTTGAAGTATGTGGTATGATCAGCTATATGGAGAGAAGAGAAGGTGGTTGGATTGTGACGGTTGATGATGGAAGAAGAAGAAGAAGAAGATTGTTGTAACTAAAGAGAAAAGTGAATGTGTTGCTGATTGGTGGATGAAGAAAAAGTAGAGAGAGAAAATTGATGTGGAAGAAGAGAAGAGAAGAGAAAGGAAAAGTGGGGAGTGAGAGAGGGAGTGGGATGTTGGAGGTACATAAAGACACACACTGCTCTCTTTCTCTCTCTCTCTCTCTCACTGTCACACGCGTATGTGGTTCTCCCAGTTGCCGACCATAACACAAACATGAATTGAAAATCGACATTACAGTTTACAACTCACGTACTCATAAATGATAAAACCATATAATAATATCCTTTTTTTTATGTCACTGTCAAATTATATATAAATATATCACTTATTTTCGTTTAGTAAAGAAATAAATAAAATAAGGAAATATGTGACAAATAAAGAAAAATGAGAGTTATTTGATTGAAAATATATTCTTATATAAATTATATTTTTTTTACCTTTCCATTATATATTTATTAAATTTTTATACTATTTTATTTTTATTTAAAAATATTTATAAACATCATAATAATTAATTATGAAATCTCCATAACCAACTATAGTTCTGATGTTTTCTTTTCTTTTTTCTTTTTTTACTTTCTTCATTAATAGGCTATGTATAGCTTATTGAAACATTAAAGGTATTTTTATTCTCAAAATATTATAAGTAATTTTTATTTTAAAAAAATATTTTAAATTTTGTAATTTTCTGCATAAACTTTATATTCGATTTGTATCTGTTATCTGCATTCTTTTAAACATTAAAAGAAATAGATTTGTGCCTATATGTTGTATATATTTTTTATTCTTACTATATTATATTTTGAAGTTTACTTAATTATATTATTAATATTTGTATAAAATAAATTAATACAAAAATTGATTACGAAAATTCAACGATAATTTAATTTTGCAACATTTATAATAGTAAATGTAAAATATTATAATAAAAGCAAAATTTGTATACTTAATAAAAAAACTGTTACATATTACTACCTCTATTCTAAAATAACTACAATTTTAACCACATAAAATTGTTCTAAAATAAATGATATTTTCACCTTGCAATGAAGTTTTAATTTTATTTCTTTTTAATACATATTAAATTAATTATTGTTTTAAACCTATATATATAGACACAGACAATCAAACTGCTGCCGATAAAGTATAAATAGAAAGTTATTTTAAATGTTCACCTAATAATTAGGTCAATCGTTAGACAACACTAAATAGTCATGTTTTCGCCTTTCTAATATCTAAATGGCGCAGACAAAAATTACGCTTTGACACAAAAATATTCAGATCTATGCGAAAAATAGTCTTATTTTATGGTTGACTCGTTAGCTCTTATTCGTTTGGGAAATAATATATAGATGTGAGAAATAAAATAAATAATAATAATAATTTGAAAAAAAAAGCAAAAAAGTAATTAATAAACTTTACACTTTTACTTTCTTTTTACAAATTTGATCTAACTAGCTACCCACATAAAAAAGGAGTTTCTCACACCCCTTATCTTAAAATTATACTTAAAAAATTTCATCGATTTTTTATTATTTAATATTTTTATTTATATAATTTAGGTTAGTAATGAACTTTTTATATTTAATTTCAAACGTTTCATAACTTTAGATTACACACCATGTGAATAAAAGAAACACATCATATCATATCATATCAATTTATTTTTTTAAGTAATTACCTGTTACATTAAATTTTAACCTGTTCATTTTTTAAATATAATCACATCAACCTTCATTAGCAATCGTAACCATTTTTTTTTCTAAAAAAATAGTATGATCTAAATATAATTTTTTTTAATACAATTATACAACATGAACAAGTTAAAACAAGCAAAAATACTTGTTCAAGCAATATTCTAAAATATATAATGTTTGATCACAAATGTCGTTTTTCTAAACTGATATACTTTTTATTTGAATAATATTTGATCATCTAAGTAAGGAATTCCAATATGGAAAGCACTATCTTAACCTTTATCTCATTAATAAAATTACTTGTTCACGCAAAATATGCTTGATCATAGAAGTTACTTAATTTCATATATTTTAAATATATTATAATCTAAAGAGGAAACGTTAACATAAGCATTTTTTAATCCATTCAAATCCAAAAAAAAAAAAAAAAAACTCGTCCAAAATCCCACTAACATGTTAAAATGAAGTTATTGATGAACAGATATTTTCATATATATATTTTTCTTTATATTTGATATATCAACTTTCTTTTGTATATCATTGGATTGATTTGAACCGGTATTGTTATTTGAGTTTGGTTGAACCTTAGTTTAATTATTTTGTCGTTAACCTATATTTCGTCAATCTTAAAGTCTAAAATGAAAGTTAGGCCATATCTTCATCCAACATTTTGAATTAGATTTATTTTTTTTTTTTTGTGACATATGAAAGCTAAGCTCTAGAGTTTTAATTGACCTTCAAACTACAAAGCAAATTAGATGAAATTATAAGTCAAATTATAGGACCAGCTTATGCATTTATTTAGAAATTTATACAATTTCTTGGTTAATATATATTTTTACTAAAATTATGATGCTTTTACAAATAATTTGATTGTTTTGTCAATAAAAAATGAAAAAAAAATAAAGAAAGTCTATTCCAAGGAACAAATATTTTTGTGCTCCTTTGTTTATAGAAGAATACTATCTTTATTTAATTAAAGGATCAAGATCTTAAGAAACGGATTGTAAATTTGTAATGTTTTATTTTAAATTTAAATTTTCAATTTATATAATTTTATAAATTGAAGGTGTTCATTTTAATTTTGATTAAAATTAATTTGATTCATCAGTATTTAGTTAAAGTGTAAGAGTTAAGTTTGAAAAAGTAAGATTAATAACATGGTATTGAATTTTAATTAGTTGCGTTAATAAAATGCACAAATTTTTTCCGTGTAATCATTGATTTTTTATTGAGATTTTATTCAAATTCAATTTTTAACCATTAATTAAAATGTCATCAAGTTTGAATTTCATTATTGAGTGTTATTAATTTTCTCTAAATTCTTAAACTAGCTATTTAATTAATTAAGTCTTTTTTGTTTAAGTTACTTTTTATTTAATTCAATTCACAAACCCCATTCCTAAGCTTTAATTAAATGCATTAATGATCCTTGCTTGCTTCATACTTTAGCAACTAGCTAGGTTTAACTTTTAACCTGTGTAAGCCGCGAATTAAAATTCTTTAGAACTGGATTAGGTGAAAGCACCATTTTGATATAATATTTTTTTTTGCATATTTACTTAATAGGTAATTTTTTTATTTGTGAAAATGGATCAAAAATTACACCAAAATATGAAGAAAAAAAATCTTTAGAACTGGATTATTTTTGCTACGATCTTCTTTTACTTTTCATATTAGTTAACATCATTTTGAAAATACAACGTTTACCTTCTTGCCATTCTTAACATATTTCACTATACATTATTTTAAAACAATGAAAGTGCATACTTTTATTAAAACCGTGATAAAATGCATTAATAACATTTAATATAATATTTACAATATTTTTTTAATTCCTAAACAATAATATCTTTCCGCAGTAATTAGCAATCGAAAATGGTGCAATAAATAAAGCACACACGCTCCTACCACGATAAGAAACCACATGCAAATAAAGGCATGACCTAAAGTTGCGAATATTGATACTACAACTTCTATTTAATGCCAATGTTTATCTAATCATCAAACTTTAAATGTAACACATGCACCACTTCGTATAATAACAAAAGCAAGCTTTTAATGTGAAATCATCAATATTAATGAGGTCAAAAGGGAATCCAGCTCTGCTCACACAACACAACCAAAAAAAAATTATTATATGTATATATAGATAGAGAGAGAATTAAATAATTTCAACGAATATAAGAGAACAGAAACATCCAAGAATTTGTGTACTAACCTTTAAAATTAGCATGCCAAGTGATTGTACTAGGTGTTGATTAAAAATAAGGTTTATGGAAAATATCTTAAGCAAAATGAAACTCAATATATCTGAAATTAAGATAATGTAAGAACTTTGTTACTACTTCTTTAATTTCATATATTACTTAATGAAATGACCGAACAAAAAAATTAATGGCTTAAAAGGATTTTAAATTATTCAATCCTGAAAATTTCTCCCTTTCGTTATGGCTCTTTTGTTTTATGTTTGTTTTCATTTTATCTTACATTTTCAAGAGTAGTAAACTTTTTTCTAACTTTAAAAAACGAATATATGTGGCAAGGACACCTTAAAAAACTTAATGGAATATTATGACTAAAATTATTTAATGATTGTTTGTGTACAACGATAATGACAATGCTTGAACTTAAAATTATGTATGAACTACTCCAATTTTGACCACTAAGACAAATTTTCTTCTGAATTATAAAACAGTAAATGAAAAACGGGCGAAGCATGTCTCTTTGGCTGAGAAAAAAAAAAAGAGTGAATCGCATAGAGCCTTTAAATACATGTGGTTTTTAACTTTTTACCGTGAAGGAGAAATAAGGTAGAAAAGACTAATAAAAAAAAGATAAGAAATTTTAATATTTTAAAATAAATAAAAAAACAGAACATATGTAAATTAATAGTTTAAATCTTGTTTTACTTTGTATTATTTAAAATCATTTTTATGTGAGTTGTGAAAATAAGGAAAACAAATAGAAAGAGCCATTAAGGGGTGGCTCTAACTCTTGGGCCCTACCCTAAGGCTAAGGCCTAAACAATAATAAAAGTGGGGTTTGGTTGCTGAGACCCATAATATGAGGAGCGGCAAACACATTAATTAACTACTGCCACTGCACCGCTTAATGTCATTTTTCCCCTACCAAATAAGGAAACAAATAATACGAATTATTTGATAAAAAGAAAATAAATAATATAATAAATTTTACTAATTTTTAAAATATTTTTTTCGTATTATTCTTCATTAAATAAATAAAATTAACATTCTCCTCTTCTTTACTCGTCGCCAACCAAATTGATACAATTTTTCCTATATTTATCAATTGAGTGTAATTTTTTTTTTCTGTGAAAATAGGTAAATCTTGTTATAGAGATATGATTTCTTAAAATTGTGATAAATAAAAAAATAAAATTAAAATCGTATCAGCATAACATATTTTTAGTAAAAATAAAAATAAAAATTATATTAACATAACACAATTTCTTTACTTAAAATTTAACACGGCTTATACATTTAAAAAAAAAACATATTATCCTCATTTAATAAATAAAAAAAATTACATGTATTTTCGCCTCACTCCTCAAACCTATTTGGATAATTAATATTTATATTTATTAATAGTTAATAAATCAATAAAATAAGAAATTACAAGTATTGCAAACAATTGAAGAATAACCGATATAGATAAAAGAAAAGTTTTGACGGTTAGAAGTTACAGCCGTTAATTGATGTAAAAAGGAGAAGTACAGACACAATGTAAATGTAAATCAGTGTAAAATTAATTACAGAATTAAAATTGAATTCTTAATAAAAAAAAGAGTATTAATAAAGTGGATTATTATTTTTCAAACAACTTTAAATGAAGTTTTATTAGTTCTGAAGTAGTGCAGGCATTTAAAGGAGTGTTGTAGTAATTTTAATGTTTGTATTTTAGGGTACAAATAATGTTGGTAAGACAGGAACTACAGTTGCATGCAAAAGCCAAAATATACGGTGAGTTACTGAGGTGGGCCTGCTTTTGAACACAAAACCAAGAAGAAAAGACACTTCATATTATATATCTATTGCTACAATTTCTTCTAGAGCCATGCCTCTGTCACTCCTCTCTTCTTTCCTAAGAAATATCAAAACAGTTCAAAATAAAAAGGTTGAATAAAAATAAAAACATAAATTACCTTCATCTCTCTTCATCTTATGTTACTTTTTTAATTTCAAAATCAAATCATTTTCTTAAGTTTTTCATAAAATAACAATCGCACTGCTCTAGCTTTAAAAAACAGCCATCTCTTTTATGTTCTTAATATAAAAGGACATTTATTTTTCTTATATTTTAATAGAGTATCACTCACTTTTCTTATTTAATTTAAATAAAATATTAACTAAAATTTAATTAAAATAAAGTTATAAAAATATGATCTTTTATAAATAAAAATGGAATAATTTAATTATCTAAAAAGTACTTTCATCCCTCCTAATTATTTAAATGACATTTATATTTTTTTTTCTAATTTTTAAGTATGCCCTTATGTTATTAATAAAATAATATTTTCACTCTTTGTTTATTTATATTTATACTTGTATTTTTCATAATATGTATATACTTATCTTAAAATTATATTTAAATATAAAAAATAAATTAATATATTTAATCACATGTTTTATATTTATTTATTTATTTATTTTTATATTAAAGTAATATTTTTTTAAAATATTTTTTTTTTATATTTTAATGAGACAATTTATAATTGAATGACAATATTATAGACATTGTTAACATATAATACTTAAACGTTTTTATTTAAAAAATATATATTTAATTTTAAATTTTATTATTTTTATTTAGATTTTATTTTGTATATTTTTTTAAATAAAATAAGATATGTGGTTATCTCTTTATTAATAATACAAAGAGATGTGTTTCATTTTTATTAAAATCATAAAAAAATAGTAGCATCTTTTAAAAATTATAGGAGGTATGATAGTTATTTTATTAAAATTTAATAAAATTAAGTGTTTATTTTAAATTTAGAGATGTCTAAGTGTCAATTAGTATAATTTTTTAAAAAATAAAAAGAAGATATTAAATGAAATATAATAAAGTTAAAGGTCTTTTATTTAAGAACAGGAAAGGAAAAATAAAAATATATAACCTAATCAATTTTTTTTTTTATACTTGATGCTTCAAATTTGATAATTGGTATGCTTCAAATTTTTATTGTAAGACCATCAATAATCAAGATCAAATTGGCTTGTTTAGGTTAAGCATAATTTTCTAATTTGTTTTGCTAAAGTGAATCGTTTATTACAACTCCACCTACCATTTTCCCTTTATTAAACATTTTTTATTTATATTTTCACCTATTCATTCTCTCGGTTTCTTATATTCTCACCCTCTAACTTGTACCAATCAAATGGTACATGTTAAGGTTAGTAATATATTTTCAAATAAATATTAAATATTAGTAAAAAAAAAGCTAGATTAAATAAAATAGTTATTATTTTTTTAATTTTTAATATAACACTTTTTATATTTAAAAGTCTCGTTAAGTAGAAGTGAAAGTCTACTCTATTAATATGCATGACACACAAACTTTCAATAACAAATTCTAAAATAGATTGTAACAATTGAGTCTAGTAATGTTATTTTAAATTGAATCATTAACATTATCTATAAAATATAAAAGAGAGTTTTACGTTATTTCTACACATAGTAGATCGAAACATTAACATTTTTGTAAGCATAAAAAAAGTATTTTAGATGATTAATATTGTCTATGCAAATAAAAACAATAATTTTAAATTAGTTCTACCTCTTATCATTCACTTAGGATATTTGTTCTTAAACATCCAAAAGTCTGATGTAAATTAAGATAAAGTTCAAAGATAATTTATAGACATTCTTCTCTTTAACACACTCACATCTTTCAAAATCAAATCTATAATTGAGTTGAGGCTTAAAATTGAAGATAAATATTATCCCAAATATAATGATTAATAATGTTATTTCATCGAACTTAGGCTAAATCAAGTTTTTTTTTTTTTGAAAATTTATAAAATTTGTAGTTTTAATTCAATCCTCAGTTTTGAATACATTTGTTTTATTTTGTATTGTAATTCATTAATTTTTGTTATGCACGGTGTATTAAATGAATACGTCAGTATTACGTTCATTTAATTAAATAAATAAATGAATTTTTAATTAATATATCATTTAATAAACATATCTCTAAAACATTATTTAATTAAGGTGTTGTTTTGAATGTTTACATTTTTTGCTATGTTTAATAGTTTAGAAAAAAAACTTAAATGAGATAAGTAAAATTAAGTTATTCTAAGCTTTCTTAGTCTGAACTATTATTTTTCCTTAATTCCGATATGTTTCTTCAAATTTTACCAAAAACTAATTAAAAGTTTATACTTTAAATTAAGTATATAACAATTAGATATATTCATTATAAAAAAATTATACACTAAAAATTATTCATTAGATTTTTTTACATGATTTCACTTTTTCAAATCATTTGGCATAATGTAACGATTCATTTTTGTGTGTGCTTAATATAAGAGTGTTTAAAATAATTTATAGCCTAATAGTTAAATTTTATATATATGTTTAAGTTTTATTGAATTAGAGATACGTGTGTACGTGTTTAAGATTTAACTTAAATTAATTTTACATTTAAAATATGTATATAGATGTGTGCATGTTTATTGAAATTTTTACTATGTTCTAAGGTATAAGGTAAAGGTAGTTAGAATAGTATATTTGGGATGGTAGAAAAAGTAAGGGAAGGTGAGATTAATAAGAAGGACTTGCAAATATAATATTAGAAGTTTTATTTTAATTGATGAAACCAAAAAAAACCTTATACTTTTCCGTTCTCATTTTCTCAACCTTTCATCCACTTCACTAAAATGCTTTACATTCAGATTCTCTTCTCCCTCCTTATGCCTTGCCTTCCATTTCTAATGCAAGCTAGCGATTGAGTAAGAATCATCAACCTTTGAGTTAGAAGGGATGCAGTAAAAAAAATTATCCTTCAACCAACTTGATCAAGTTCATACCCTTCCTCCAAGTTTCACATGGGCTTAGGATAGAAGGGTTGTGATGATATATCTAAATTATAGTTTGATTTTCGATATTGGTTGATCGGTTGACTCCTTCAGCTTAAGGAGCTTTTTAAGAAATTTTGTTTTTTTTTTCTTTTTTTAAGAACTAACATTTTAGAAAAGTTACTTGAGAAGAACTGTAGACTCAAAAATTCAATATTTTAAGATTTTAAATTAAAAGTAGTATTTTTTTATATAAATTATATTTTAAAATTTTAGATTAAAAGTAGTATTTTTTTATATAAATTATATTTTTTAGTTTTATAGTTCGACTTTTTTGTTTGTTTGTGATTCTAATATGTATTATTATATTTTTAGTACCTTATATATATAAACCCTAAAAGGTTAGAGCGTAAATAATTTAAGATAAAGAAAAATTATTATATTTAAATTCTTAAATTAGGTTATAAACGATAAGTAGATTCGATGTTAGAATTATAACATTTTATATAAAGATAATGTAAATCAATTTGTTAAATTGTGTGAGATTTAGAATAATTTGTAACTCTTTACTGACTATTGAAGAATGAATTTTGAGTGTGTTATAATTATTTTTATATATTTAGATTTTCTTGGTGGCTTAAAATGAAATTTAATTTTATAGTATTAGACTTCGAAAAAAAAATTATATGAAACTTAGCGCATAATTGGATGATGTTGAATAGTTCTAACTCATTTGTCAATATTGTTAAACCCTGAAAAATTCAACTGACCAATTTTTATGGAGTGTTTTCTGAGATATAAAAATAAATATTTTAAAAACTCAATTCCCATTTCATTCAAGTCATACGGACTTAGTTTTCATGATCAGCGTATTAATTTTTAAACTAATTTCAATCTTAATTATTCATATGTAATTTTATTATTTATATTCTTACAACATAAATAATGAAGACGTTTCATAAAGTGAAAACAAATTTTGTTTTATTTTTAAACATATTTTGTAAGAAAAAGAGATAACTTTGATCAATCAAAGAAGAAATGTATTGTTATGAAATACGCTTGTTAGAAATATATTCTTAAAAACATATGTCATCGTTTAAGTATCACAATAAGAATCAAAATACGTAATCCAGTTTATTTATAATAAAATATGTAATTTTAAATCCAATGAAAAATGAATAAATCATTAAAAAGATGTTATAAGTAAATTTAAAATAATTCATTTTCTACTTATTTTAAAATTTATCTTTTTATAGACTTATATATTTGTTTTGGTATTTTTTTAATATTTAAGGTTGATTGTTTTTTTATACAATCGGGTTTCACTTTGGAATTATGAATATATTATAGTTCGATCACAATTTTAATCTAGATAAGTTTTTTTTTTATTATAATTGATTTTTCATTTTATCTCCCCTTTCTTTATATTTAGAGATTTTTTCATTCATCTCTTACACACAATCATCTAAGGTTTAAATTTTTGAAATTTATCACATGTTTTTAGAAATTAACTTAACAAATCCATCATAGAGTGTCTATCAAGCAAATAAAATTATTATAGAGAAACAAAATTTTCTTTTAGACAATAGAAGATAAACAGTAATGGAAAGAGAAGAAAGAATCACATACACAAAAGTTAACCTTGATTGAAGTAATAACAAACTTTAATCTATGTGTACAGATAAATTTATTATATTGCATATATTACAACTCAATAATTTCTATCTTATCAAACTCTCACTTAAATATAACTCAAATATTTAACTCAAAGTTATCTTAAAATACAATATACAAAATCCTATTTATAAAGTAGATATTGTTATAATTAATATACTTGAAATGCTTCTAAGTTTAACAAAAATGACATGTGAACAATACTTCTCATTTCAAAATTAAGCAAACACTACACGATCTTATTAGACAGTCTAAGTTTTAATAAATATTATTAGACTAGATAATCTACTGAACAGTCTAATAATGTCCGACAATTTAAAAACATTAAAGACAATATTTTACTAAATCATAATTCACGAATATATTATGTTATATCCAAGATAAAATAAGTATTTGTTCTTTATGTAATAGGTATTTGTTCTTTATATAATTCGTAAATATGTACTCTTATTTGATCATATATTTTGCAATTGTGTGTCAAAATGACTAACTTATTGTCAGTTAAATAAAAAATAAGTTTTTGAAAGGTTTTGTAAAATTTAAATTAACTAAATGGAGAACTACTTTAATACAACATATCTACAATAATATTTTTTTAATGTATCAACTATCTTAATGCAGATCATTCAGCAAGTTGTTGTGCTTATACAAAGTTTTTTTTATCGATCTCACCCCTTTCGTGACCGATAGAAGTTTTTTTTTTCTCCATTTGGTACCTTAAGTCAATTCAGGAAACATGTCATACTATCTGTCTTACAAATTAATGAAATAAATAATGAGACTACACGTCAATTTAATGGCATTTGATTGGCCATAAAATCAATTTTATGATTTTTATGTTCACGTGTATATTAAATTGTAACCACTGGAAGAAGATGCAGGGAAAAACAACCTGAAATTGACGGCTGAACCTAAAATAAAAATATTAAAACTTGTGGTAATGAAATAGATACCATACCAACTCCATCAACAACAAACTTTAGTTGTCTATCAATACCAATCCAACTTGTGGTGATGAAATGAATATACACCCACTTCATAACAATGAACTCTAGTCATAAAAATACTTGACATTTATATCATCTTTTCATTCTCCTCTTAAAAATTGTATTTTTTTTTAAGATCACTATGCAATATATTTTAGTCTATTTTATTGTAAACGATGGCAAAGAAACATTTTTAAGATTTGTTTTTTCAGCTTTCGAGATAATGACCCTTGAACATTATATATATCATCAGTTTTTAGACTTTGGATAAGGAAATATGTTTTGGAGACTCGTAATACTTTTTAAGCTTCACTCTTATTTTTCAGTGTTTCTTAATACTCTAGTCATGAATTCAAAAAATTAATTGTTAATACTGCTGTGAGTCTTAAAATGAAAAACAAAATTATCTTAAAAGACTTTAATCAAAGTAATACTTGTTAATTCCTATAACAAAAGAGTCTAAATACTTTATTTACTCCAATCTTAATAATGATTCCATTTTTGCTATTCTAAAAGTAAATATATATATATATACATATATATATATATATATAAATAATAAATTACATAAATATATCTCTTTCAAAAGATGAATTTATTGTTGGAGAATTTACATCAATTAGAGAGATAAAACTATTTAATAGTTTATAAAATAAATACAAACTTCACTTTATAATTATATCAGAAGTGGACTTTAAGTTTAACTCAATTTTACAAAACTAGCTGGTAAGATGAAATTTGCACTCACCTTATAAATTATTAAAAAGTCTTATCTCTTTAATTAATATAGAATCTCCAATCTTTATAAATTTTAAAATATAAAATACATATTGGCACTACTATTACAACTACACTACATGCACCAACATTTACTATCATATTTGTACACTATCTCTTAATAATGTATAAAAAAAAAATTGGATCTAACTCACAATCCGGGTTGAACTTGTAATGTATAAAAAAAATGGATCTAATTCACAATCCGGTTGAACTTGTAACACATCGGAGTGATCCAGCAACATACTTAAAAAATAAAAAAAAAATAATCAAATTACAAATTTAGTTTTAAACTAAAATTTTAATTCTTTAATTTACTATATATATTATGGGAAAAAATAGAATTAATAAACAAAAATAATATTAAATTTTAAAACTTGAAATTCATGGAAAAAGAGTTACTATGATATTTTTAATTTATTATGTATTATATAATATTTAATTCTTTATTATAAAGTCATGCAACAGTTTATTTGACTCATTAACTGTGATAGACTAAAACAAATTAATATTTATCGAACTACATGTTAAATAAAAGAAAAGTTAAATAGATTAATTTGTAAAGTAGATGAATCAAACAGGTGACACTCACTGGTTTGGACAGTTATACAATTGCAACGTGAGAATTAAAGTGATAAAGAGTAACAACAATGCAAAGTTATAAGATTCCAAATTTTTGTTAGTTTTCTTTTGTATTTTCCTTCTGCTTTTTTTATTTTAATATATTAGTTTTTTAATATATTTTAAAATATTAAATTAATATATTTTACAAACATATTAGAATGTTAACAAAAAGAAATTAGTGGAGAATCCAAGTTTTAAAATTTCAAACAATTTTCTCTCTTCTTTCATAATTGGCAACTATACAATTATATATTTTTTTAAAGAAAAGTGAGTTGAGAAGAAAAAAAGTACATGTTTTATTATGAACAAGAAGATTGTGAAAAATCTCATCATTCACATTAAATAATGTCACTTTTTATAGGTGAGGTGCACAAGTTTTTAAGTCTTTTCATTGTCTTCATTAAAAGATTGGCAAGGGCCACAGTGTGCTATATTTGTCCTCCAAGAACATGATATTGTTTTTAGGTTTTGTGTAAATTTCTTATCCTCCAAACAGTTCTTGGTGGGCAATCTGTTCTGTAGTGTTGTTTAGCTCCTATATTTATTAAATGTTAGCCCTAACTCTTAACCACGTCTCTTTTCTTCAATACCATAGTTGAACATATCTTAGTAATGTTACTACTTTCACATGATTATTCCATTAAACAATTATTTTTTAGAGACATACACGAAGAATACAGTAAATTATGTAGAAAAATTTATTATGAAAATCTCATCTGAGCTATATACAACTCGATTGAGTATTTTTTTTTAAATAGATATTTTTGAATCGATTTTCACTTAGGTGAAAAGCATTTGACTTAAGCGAGATTCGTTTTCGCTCAAGTTAAAAATTCTCGCTCAAGCTAAAAAAAAATCTTTTTTTTTCTTTTCTTTCTTTTTTATTTATTATTCTGCAGTCTGAAATTATATTATATTTCGTTTATTCATAATGTTTGCTATTAGAGTTAAATGAGAAATGTATAAAATTGTTGAGGTTGTTACATGTGTGTAGTTCTGAAAGTAAAAAACGTGTATTCATGATCTGAATAAAAAAATTAGTTTGGTATATAAGGGAATTTGATGTGTTGTGAGACTGACTTTAAATACTCGATTTTATCTTTTTAATTTGAAAAGCTCCTCTGGGTGAACTGTCTTTTGGAACTCGGTTTGTGTATTTAGTAGGTTGTAATAAGAGTTTGTTGTATCGTGAAATCGGCTTTAAGGACTCGAATTGTCTTTTACGATGCAAATGTAATCTCTAAGTCAAACGTCTCCTTTAACTTGGTTGGAAGAGGATACCTGCAACATACTCTAACGATGAAGTTAGAGTGAATCTATACAAAAAGTAATAAGAATAATAGTCATACATGTAAGTCATATATATAAAGAGTATCTCCTATTTATAAGAATGATATTGGGTCAACTCACTATTTATTAGGTCTATCTTCAAATCCAAGATAATAAGTCTTATTAGTAGAATAAACAAATTTAATAAATTTATTCTTAAAAAATAAAATGATGAACTCGATTAATGAATATCTATCTCATCAGAAATAATCTTAAACCCATTTTTAATAATAAGATTCTTCTCACCATACTGTAAGGTGTCATTCTTAAAGTATTAAGTATTCCTAAATTATAGGATAGCATCACTAATTAATCAGTATGATAAATATAATTTTATGTGACTATGATACATTTATATAAAAAGAAAAAGGAAGTTCATTAAATTTGAAAAATGGTTATGTTGGTTTTTCAAAACCATCACATAAAAAGATTTATTCCCTTTTAACTAATTTGAAGGAAACACACTTATAAATTATTTAATTATGTATTTTAAATTAATTGAAAACTTGACCTCCATAATAGTTGTGAATAAAATATACAGTAACTTTTTTTTTTACTGTTTCTTTATCACTTCAATAAATAATAATTTAAAAAATTATAGTTACCGCCTTTTTGTTACTAAATAGTAGTCTGTCTATGTGTATTAAATTTTACTGACATTATGCCTGCATGAGAAAAACGTGGAGATTAATTAAATGAATGATATATTAAATAAATAGTAAAAAGATTTTGTTATTTTTTATCAGAAAAAATATTATTAGGAAATATTATGTAAGTAATAAGCCACTAAAGTTAGGTTCCAAACTTAATTTATGAGTTATTAGCGTTCACCTTCTACATGTGTAAATTACATACACAACAACAAGTTTGCAGGACTAAATTAAAAGAAGTCTAGTTAATCACTATAGTAGTTTAAATTGAATTTTAAAACAGTTTAATAAGTTGTATTTTTTAATAACTTATTATATTTTCGAAAGTAATTTTATTTAATGTTGTTAATTTTAAGTACTATTTTTCATTTTAGTTTTGTAAATATTTTATTTTCCAAAGAAATAATTATTAAAAAAAGTATGTTATTTTTAAAATAATGTATGTATTTTAAAAAAGAATAAAAAAATAATGTGATTTATATTAAGTGGTATATCTATAAATATTAAAATTAAACAATGCTTACAACACTGGACAAGTGTAACAAGCTATTAAAGTTTATGGTATTTCATATTTTTGACAACATTTATTAATTAATAACAGTAAATAGTGTAATTTTGTACATTATTGTCTAATTATAATTTTGTATAGTAAGTTTATTAACTTTAACATAATTATTTTAAAAACTATTCATGCTATACTTTTTGTTAGTTAATAAATTAATTTTTATAATAAGGAATAAGAATTAAGCTCAATTAATAAATAAAAAATATGTACTTTAATATTCTTTCTGATCATTTTTAATATATATATATATAGAGAGAGAAATAAAAATAAGGATAAAAATAGGTTACCTGTTTTTAACACTCACTATCCATGCATGCACTTCAGTCATTACACTGTTGTGGATGAACAGTGAAAACACCAAATTTAAGGAAACACAATTAATGATTTTTCAGGGTCGAGTAATGAGTTCCATCATGGAATGTAGCCTCTCGTCATTCTCAGTATGCAGTGAAGTGGTAGAATCTCGCATCAAAAGGTTCCAAAGCTGATAGAGACAGCACTTATTATATATATAATATGTTCTACAAGAATTTGAAGCATGATTTGCGTTCAAACATCCCTCATAAGTACATATCGCACTTTAAAACATAACACTCGTCTTAACAAGAAGCTTTAACTTTCTTCTGGAACAACTTTGACCTATTACATCATCTCCAATAGGTTTTTATCTGATTTGAACAAACGTTGTCTGAAAAATGAATTTGCAGCTAAGGAAAAGAAAGTAGTAGAGTGGTACGTCCATATGTCTGACATGTGTTGAAAGATTGTTGTGTTGTTAGAGGTGGGTTGTTGTTGGGGTTGAAAACCAGTTCACGAAGGCATCATTGGAGAAACAACCGACATTTGTCTGTGGTGCCATGAATTGGTTGTCGGGGTCTAGTAAAAAACCGGAAATGTTTCACTTCCCTTCTTCCTCATTGGGTGTCACATGCAGTACCACTATGTTAGGAACATATATGGCTATCTATTTTCTATCTGTATTTGAATTTTTGGAGGAAATTAAGTCTGTGTTTGGAAGAGAGGCAGCTAATCTAGGAGTAGAGAGGATACCTTTCTTTTCTCTTGCCATGGCATGCCCTTCACCCGTCTTGTCAGAGAAAGACACTTCACAAGAAGGAGTCACATATGTTGTGTTTTTTGGACACAAATATGAGAATCCAGTACTTCACGTTACATCACACGCTTCATTCACCAAAACTGTGAAAATTAAAGACATAAAATATTCATTTTGATTGTTTCACTAGCTGCATGTTTGATGTAATCAGTTTTTGAATGTAGATCTTTGACGCTAAATCAAATGTATACTTATATTGTAAGTTTGAATCTCTTGTGAACAGCTTTTGGTGTAGTAAATTCATCTAACTGTAGAAAAGGAGAATCAAAGGGAAATATTACTGATGAGTAACTCTACAGTGAGAAGTTTTATTTTATATTTGTTGAAAGGATCCTATGAACGGTTCTCAGTAAATTTGAAGAATTAGTTTCGATAAGAATTTATTGAAAATCATGAAAAGATGTAAGTTTGATGTCTTATTTAACGAGAAGTACACTTCTTATTTGATAAAAAATCCGCTTATTGTTTTGTACTTTCTATAAATATTAGCAAATATTCTCTCAATACTCTTATTTGTGTTTACCACAATGTGTATTTTTTATTCAATTTTTAGTTGTTTAGATTTTTTAGTTGATGAGATCTAATTATAATTTATCAATATTTGTGTCTAAAATTATATGGGATATTATGATATGTATAGTTACTTTCTCTTCAATTATATTTTGTGTCTTTTAATTTATTGAGTCTTATTTTCACAATTTTCTTTGAGGGATTTATGAGTTAAGAGAAACACCAATGGAAGTAGATATATATACCGAAGTTTACAATCTGATGGTGAGTAAAATGAGTTATGGGTTGCAAGAATGATTAGTCACCTTGAAGTATTTGATCTTGGAAGACAATAGAAAAAAATTATGACCTCTTGAGTTGCTGAAAATCCAACAATGGCTCAAATGAAATATCATAAAAGAGAGGAAGACAAAGATAAAAAAAATGATCTCTTTTTTATGTCAAAAGTTATTTTTATAAGAATTATAAATTTCAAATCTCCTAAAAAGATTTGGAATTTAAAAAAAAAAAAAAAAAAAAACATAATAACACAAAAAAAAAATAAAAAAAAAAAAAAGGTAAACAAAAAAAAAAAAAATATAAAAAAAAAAAA
>Ga0099825_1001655_pt1 | contig 28810 bp, 19 predicted proteins | sample SiratroredBW_FD_76838 | JGI IMG/M metagenome (GOLD analysis project Ga0099825, IMG submission 76838) | Root nodule microbial communities of legume samples collected from California, USA - Siratro red BW | ecosystem: Host-associated > Plants > Roots > Nodule | place: USA: California | collected...
ATTGGAATGGACTTCTGATAGACTCCTCAACTTTATGTTTCTTACTCTGCTTCCATTTTGGCTTGGATTTGTGATAGACTTGTCAAATATTAGGCTTTTAATGCAATGGTTTTGTTTTCTTTTCAGCATTAGTTTTCTTTTCTATTCGATGGTGGAATCCTGCAACCTTTGAAGCCATGCGACTAGAGGGAACTGCTGCAAGAGCTACATGGCCTTATGTTGAAGATAAATCCTATCTCTGGATGTGGTTGTTTCTGGTTCCCTTAGCAGTTTACTTTATGTAATATATGTCAGATATAAAACCATATTAGTCTTGTTGTATATTACAAGAAGACCTCACAGCGTAACCGATCTACGGTTCTCAAAATGTAGAACTGGAATATACCAATATCACGTTGGTTGGGTGCCCAAAACTGACGTGGGTGTTCTCTTTACCACGACGTCGGTTTTAACCGACGTAGTGACTTCAATCACCACGTCGGCTGTTAAACCGACGTCTGATTCAACGTCTCCTGGGTCAACGTCGGGTCGAAAACCGACGAAAAAAGCCTCTCAGAACCGATGACGAAAGTTATTTTTCAACTAGTGGTTTTGATTTGTTAATATGGTGTTGTGGAAACTGTTCTGGAATGAGTATAGGTATATGCACCTTATCAAAATTCATCTATACACCTAAAATCTTCAAACAATCTAAATCAAATTAAAAACGTCAATCAACTTACCTTGAATTGAGAAATGTAATGAGAGGAGTGTGGAAGAAAAAATAATCAACAGTGGAGGAAGAATGGAGGTTCTCGAGTGAGAGAATGGAGATAAGCAACAGTATAAAGATAAAAAATAATAAAAGTGATGAGTGAGGTTAGATTAGATTTTAACCTAAAGATAAAATTATCCTTTTATTTATACTATATAGGTGCAGGAAGCACATATGAAGTGAAGAAAGAATCACTCCTCCAATATCTCAAAGTCTGCACATAATCTTGAGCTTGCAGCAAGCCCAAACCCAACTTGTTGCTATTTGTATTTGGTAGACTGAAATATTTTTGAATCACATAAACATAATTGATGTAATAAAATTTGGTTAGAATATATCTTAATATCATATGAAAATAAATTTTAAATTTCACCCAATCTTACAAAATTAATTTATAAATTAATATTTATATCTACTTAAATATTTTAATATAATCTATCTTTAATTAATGTGAAATTTTCAATAATTAGATAACAAAGAAATTGATACAATTTTTTTAATAGAATGAATAAATTGAGAAACATATGAAATGTTTGACCTTTTTATTTATATAAATAAAGCTTAAATCTCTAGCAAAATACATCAGCATATGACAAAAAGTATAGGAGAGCATACTATCTTAAGAGTAAGATCCAATAAAGAACTACTTCCTAATTAGCACCTCCCCTGTCTGATACTGATAAAAAAGAAAAACACAGGGTCTAGTTATGCTAAAACCTGCTGCTGAGCTGTATTCATTAATTGTGTGATTTGGAATTAACTCATGAGCTGAATTGAGTTGAAAAGTAAAATAAAAAATTTCATATAGAAAATACATTCACAATGTTGTAGGTGAAGTCTTAAAACTTTTTTCACTTAAACTTTAATGAAAAGAAAGACATGAGTGAAGTATATATGTATTGTGTAGGAATTGTTGGTAATTGAGTATCATGATTTGCTTTCCTTCCCCGTTAAAGTATACCAGTGATGGTTGGTGCGTTGTGTTGAGAGATGCTGTGAATAGAAGGGAGCCTTTTTGAAAGCATTTACATTACACATTACCCATCACCATTAATTAATTCCTATCATGAGTAGCTTCATATTCATAGTCACTCACTACATTAATTTGGACATTTGCCATATTAATGGGGAATTTAGTCAACATTATGGCGTACCAAATAGTTAACAGTAGGTAAGTAGAAAGATTCCTTATAAATGATTTCTTAGCTTAGGCCACACTTCTAATAAAAAACAAAAATTTAAGCCACTAGTTATGATATATATATATATATATATATATGGAACTTGGTTATAATACACATGTAATCTCAAAAGTATAAATTATTAATTAAATACTTCATGTATAGCTGCTTTAAAATATTATGATAATTTAAATATAAAAATAACCAATTAATCTAATATTACTTAAAATAAATTAATCGTTTTGTTGTTCATAAATTAGATGTTATTTTAATATCAGATAGACGTTTTATATTTCATTAATAATTTTCAATATTATCTTCTATTTCTGAGAATAAAACATATTAACTATTAATTTCTCTAATACGTAGATATCTTTTATCTCCTTAAAATAATCGTGTAATATTATTAGTTAATAATTTAAAAGCATATTAGTGATAATAAATGCTTAAAATAACTATATATTCGTCCAAATATCTTAATAATAGTCTTATAATGATTTTAAAATTATTAATTATGTTTTGTTCTATTTAAAATGATACTTAAATTTGATTGTCATTGTAATATTAAAATATGGAATGATAAAATAATATGATTATTTTAAAATGATATTACAAATTAAAATAAATTATCATTTTCATAATATTTTAATTTTATAAACAACTTTGAATAATTTAAAGTATGAAAAAATAAATTAAGAGAAATTATGTTATGCAGTGAAAGTGTAAAACAGTTTCACATTACCATTCAGTTACAAACAACTATCTGTATCTACAGTGCAAACACAACTTTATTTTAAAAGTACTCAATTGTTATATATATTAAAATAATGTTAATAAATATGTTAAACATAAAATTATATATAAGAAAAGAGGTACGGGAAAGAAAATGTGAAAGAAAATAAAGAAGGTTATAAAAGAAATGCATGGCGTGTGGCCTAATGGCCATTCTTTTCCTTTTCTTTTTTTCTTTCTTCATCACTTTTTCTTTTTCATATTTTCATACGTCCCTCTCTATATTTTTTAATCATTTCTCTTATTTTCTATATACAGATTATACCAACTAAAACTTAGCTCCGAAAACACTTCTAATCTATTACAATTTGATTTAGAGTATGTTTATTTTTACTCTATATTTTTTTTAATTTTAATTCTTTAGCTCTATCCGTGAGTAATTTAAAATTTAATTAATCCTTATTTGGTAATTATTATTATTATTATTATTATTATCTTAATTAATTCATCTCTTAATTATTTATGTTTTGATTATTTTGCTGATATTTCTTTAGATTTTAAGAAGTTTAATATTGTCGAACTTCCTTTACCCTAAGACCATAAATAATCATCAGATAAGAAAAATTATTTTGAATTAGATTATAGATTTTTGAAGTATGATTTTCATTAAAATGGTTAAGATTATACTTGGATAGTTTAGTGAATATGGTCTTTGCATTGGTTTTGAACTTGGATATTAAGCTTAAAATAGTCAATTTGAGTTATACCATTTATAGCAAAGAAAATGTGTTTATAAGTCTTTAGAAAGTTAGAAATAATGCGTCCTCATCTTATTCATTCGTGAAATATATCTAGAGAGTATGAGTGAAATTAGGTTCTAATTAAATATATATATATATATATATGAAAACATGATTGAATTAGGCTACGATTAAGGTAAAATTTAGGATATTATTTATTTGTATTTTAATAATAAAAAATTATTCATATATTTTTTTCATAATGTAACAACTCCTTAGTTGAAGTATGAGGTCATTAGAGGGATTATCTCAAAAATCTGATAATGAAACAGAACATGAAGAATATAAATCTATCCATACCTCAATTTTTTCATACACGAAGTAGATGTCCAAATCCAACAAGATTTAAAAACAACATTAGCAACTCCTCTATACTCGACTTCAACATTACACCAAACAAGGTAGGTTGACATTTAGATGACTAAGAGATCAAGTTGTCTCTAAGAAAACACGATATCTAGAGGTGGAATGTTTGGTATTAGACCATGAACCCCAATCAACATTGACATAAGAGATGTGACCAGAGATTGCAAGCTTGTAAGATGTAAGCCATAATCAAGAGTGTGTTAAGCATAAATTTCACTTTCAATAACAAGTGCACCAGTCGCAAATGTAACAAGTAATAAATATCGTTCTTTTCTAAAGGACTCATGTAATACACGACAATATTCACAACTATTACAAATTTAGATTAAAGAATAATTCCATAATTTTGATGAGTGTGCAAGAAAATAAAATTGTGCAAAAACAAATTAAATATTTTTATGTATTTTTGTCAAATACTTGGAATGCAGAAAAAGGATAAAAATCGATGAAATAAAATTGTTAGGGTTATACTTCACAAAATCCCATTCTCCTGTATAAAAACAATTACATTCTTTCCTCCCAAATTGCAGATGATATTTTTTTTTCAATATCCTAATAATCAAATATAAAAACTTAGGATAATCACCACAACAAGCATAAAGAAAAAAAAATCAAAAAATACTAATATTGAAAGGAAAGACATATATATATATTAGATTTATAATAGTAGCAACAATTTTATAACTTGAAAGAATTAATTGGAATGATTGATCATAAATATTTTGAGTTGAAGGGAAGAAAGTGTTTTGCATTAAACTTAAAACTATCATTTTTTTGTTAAAAAGCATACATTTAGCAATTGAAAACTCTAGTTTTTTAAATTATTGTACTTCACATTTTGAAATTCTACTTTAACACTACTATTCATCGTTACTTTGACACTCACTTGTTTTAATAAAATATTATATAATAGTAAAATAATAATTTATTTCAGTATCAAATGGTTGTATTTTCCATACATTATAAGTAGTTTTACAAATAAGAATACTTTTAGTGTTTAAGAAATAAGCACTTTTACAAAATATAGAACAATACATCACAAACATATCATAAGTCTATTTTACTTGCTATTGGAGAAGAAAAAATAAAATATTCAGTCTTTTATCACTCCATATTGTGTATGGTACCCATTGAGACGGTTACTACTACATGCACTATTGCTGCCATGGATGTTTGTTATCCATCGTTCGGCAATCCACCGATGTGCTTGCGGCCACCACCGCCTTTTCCTTTACCACCACCAATTTTACCTCGAGTATTATGGTAATTTTGACCATGTTTTAGACCTTTATTGTGACAATTTGATGTATTACCAGACCAGGCAATCGAATTTCGTCCATAGCCAAATGCATAATTGTTGGAACCATTGGTGTGGGGAGGGCGGTGCCAACAACGCTAGTGGTGGCATCGACCTGTTTAGCCTTGCAGGTTTATTTAAGGATTAACCTCAATCGTGTCTCATAAAGAAACACAAAAGGATTACTTTGTTGAATGAAGGTACACCATCATAATTCTCATTTAAACCCGCAATGTAAGAGAGTTGATCAACACTCATTTTGAGTTCTTGACAATAGGCCTAGATGTTAGGATAATCGTCCATATGAACGTAACTGGTTGGTTTTCCATGTAAATGACATAAGAGTTATTGTTATCTTGGAAAATGTTTTCCAATTGTTTCCATGTTTGTTCTGCTTGGTTGGCTTCGATGTCGGTGGGAGAATATAACCAATAACTTGTATGCTTGAGAATGGATCTTAAATGGCTCTGTCCATGAAGAATAGTGTCCCTTTTCTTGATGGGACAACAATAGTTTTGGCACAGTTAGGTTTAAACCTGGACCTGCTATTATGTTAGACATCATGCATCTTCACTCTTATTTATTGGTGAAATAATTTTAATGTACATTATTTTTATAGTTTGTGAGTGCTTTTGGAGGTTGCTAAAAATAAACTACAATACATTGCACCAAATTGCACCAAATTGTAATATCTCAAATATATTATTATTATTATTATTATTTGTGTTTGTATAAAACATGAAAACATAATAAAGGATAATTAAATTGTATTTTAATAACTTTTTAAAACATTTCATATGATGATTATTTAGATGATAGTTTTGTATGACAAGCAATTTGTTAATGGCATTTTAACCTATGTTATGTCTAGTGGAATATGACATATGTAACTTTATAATTTAACAAATTTACTTCGTTTAGAGCATTTTAGAAGTTGATTCTCACAATAACTCCCTTTTTTAAGTAAGTGCAAATATTAATAATATGCATGCAAAGAAGACAGGGAGAAAGAGAGAGACACACAAGATATTTTTATATTTGTTTGTTTGACAAAACATACAACATCCAGTTCTCAATCAACAAATTGAATTCCACTAAAGTGACTAATGCTGCAAAGTTACAAACAAGTATTATTTTGGATAATAGCCACTCCTAGGTAACTTGCTAAGTCTTCTTTGGGCTCGTAGTCACTATTGATTGATCCCTTTAGTATTCTTTTAGCTCATAGCCACTATTGACTAACCCATTGAATATTCTTTGGTCTGTAGCCACTACTGTCTATAGAATTAATATTGTTCAGGGAGCAAATGAGTATTGTTTTGAATGCAGTCACTCCAGACAAAAATAAGTATTATTTGGAATGCAACCACTCATGACTATTGTTTGGGATGCATTCTCTCATAGGTTAAACAAGTATTCTTTTAGAACATAGCCACTCCTTATTATCAGTTTAATAGTAGTTCTTTTAACAACAATCACTCTTGGCTAATAATTTTTACCAAATAACCACTCGTGGCTAGCTAAGATAAAGAATTTATATGAATGATGATAAAGACATCATAGGATTGCTCACTAGAGAGAGATAACATCTTTCGATGTATACAAGATTTATGCACATTATTCCAATTTGCTAAGTGAAAATGAGTAGTATTCTCTATAAAGCTTCTTATGGTGTAGAAATTTGGACAACATTTTTGTACTATTACTACAAGAAAAACTATTATTACCGCGAATAAAAATCTCATCTGTAAAATATCATTATGGAAGGATTTTAGCGATGAAAATTTTTGTGATCAATTTATCAACGGACAATTTTATCGCGAAATTATCCATCGGTAAATTGACCGTCAATTTACCGTAAAAATTTTTGCTATCGATTTACTAATAGATTTAATTCGTCGGTAATTACCAACAGATTTACTGATAGAAAATTTTACCGTGAAATTATCCATCGGTAATAATAATAATATTAATACTAATAATAATATTAATAATAATAAATAATATTATTACTAATAATAATATTAACAACAACAATAATATTAATATTAATAATAGTAATAATGTCACATTTTCAATAATCGTAATATGATAGAAAAACCTATCAAGTCCAATGGTTATAAGTTTAGGATTTATAATCTAAATGGTTATAAATTTTGTCAAGTTCCCGATAAAACCTAGATTCGAGTCTCACCTAATGTTTTTTGTCAATAACTTTAATAAACTCATTAATAAAGGTGGTAAGAACAATAGAATTATAAATAAAGTTAATAAAAATAGTAAAAGTAATAATGGAAATGATAATAATAAAATAAAAATTATGGTTTTATAATAAAAATAATATTCATAATATTTACTGATGGAGACAACCAAATTACTAACAAATTTTTAGTTGTCGGTAATTCTCGCTTACCGACTGATTTTGGATGTTATCGTCAAATTTTTCTATTGATAATTTCAGTTTTTTGTTTGTAGTGTATGGAACGCGGGATCTCTTGTTCTTTTTCTTGATTAATGACTCTAATATGTGCTAAAGAATATAGTCAATGCATATCTATTTATATTTGTTTGCGTTAAGGTTAGGACATTTTTAGGAAATGAGAGAAAGAGTCAGTCTTGGACTACAATTTTAGGGTTTCTTAGTGTAATTATCTTCTTTCTTCCATTGCTCATTTTCTATGTTTGGTGTTCTCATAACTATAAAGAATTAAACCCATTGTTGTTGGAGTTAGATGTAACCTACTAAACTCTTATGTAATCAATATTGATTATGTATGTATGTATGTATGTATGTATGTATATACACACACACACACACATATATATATATATATATATATATATATATGTATATTTTTTTGCTTTCAATGACAATATTTTGATTCTTTGTTTAATGCCTATTGTGGTGATTATTTATGACTTTATATTTTATTCTTAGGATATTGGAAAATATCATTTGTAATTTGAAACTGAATTTAAATACCTAATGAAAGCTTGTATCTATGAATATAATATGATTCATATGTTGTTTTAAGACCTTTGCGACAAAAGAAATTTTGTTTATATAATTAATCAAGGAATTAACGGTTAATAGATAAGCTTAGACTTATTCATCTAAAGAATTATGGTTTGGATATTATTGCGAATTAACATTTATTAGGAAAAAAGATAATTTATTTTTATATATGAAAGTGAGGTTTGGTGTACAATTTCATATCATCGATTCTTATCATTTTCTTACATTCTGTATTTGATAAAAATATATACAAATATTTTATTTATTTTTACACGATTTTATTTTCTCACACAACATTCAAAATTATAAAATTATTCTTTAATCTGATTTTATTATAATAATAACTATTATCAACACAAGTTCTTTAAAAATAATATTTATTATTTATTATATTTAATTTATTTTTACACAATTTGATTTTCTCACACACAATTCAAGATTATAAATTTATTCTTTAGTTTAATTTTATTATAATAATAAATATTATTAGCACAAGTTCTTTAAAAAATAATATTTATTACTTATTATATTTACTACCGGTGTACTTCCTATTAAAAACGAAATTTTATACTAACATTGACACAATAATCGAATATTTTAGTAATAATATTTATAAGAAAGAAAGATAATGAAACTTTCGTGAACAAAAATTCTAAACTTGTATTCTATCGGTGTGCATTTTGTATCATCCTGAATTCTCAACTCGTGTATGAACTGGCATCCAATAATTAATAGACGCTGACTACGTCTTTTCACCATTTTCTATTATATCTAATTGCAGACGGTATAGTTGGATTCTCATGCCTGTTCATGTATAATTCCAGGAAATAAATATATTATGTATTTAATAAAAGTATTTATCGTCTTAAAAGATAGAAACATTAGCATTACTCTTTTAGATCGGAAATATTTTTTAACCCGTAGACCCTTATAACTTCATTCAGGTTCCGTAATTTTAGCCATGTCAAAGTTTAAAACTGCTTGAAAAGATCAAACTTGTCAATACCAAGCTTCGTATTTGGAAAGTTACATAGAGTGACCAAGTGTTATCTGCATTAAATAATGAATATTTTGAGTTTGTTTTCTTCGAGGAGGCAAAGGGCAAGTTGGCCAAATGTATATTTGACAAGATATAATGATAATTAAATTGATCGGTATATTCATGAGAGAAAGCATTAAAGTACCATGTTATTCACGTATACAAACTATTGATTGGGTTGAAAAGTCGTCTACTGAAATAAATGGATTTGCATATTCTCGCTCATGTTATTCACACGAAGAGGTTTTAGAGTATTCAATGGTTATAGAGATTATGCCACACTAAATTTATTTTGTGGATGCACTCTCATAATGGCAATGACTTGATCTTAAGCCCTATAAAATGGAGATTTTTCTTTCACCACTATGAAGACTTTCTTTCTTATACTATTATGACATTGATTTACTTATTCATGTGGTTTTAGTGCATTTATAAGTGCTTTAAGAGACAAGTTCATTTGTTGATTGAATGATTTGTTATTTATATGCACTGGGTCAACTGCAAATTGTCATTCCTCATGAACTATCACCAAATTTTTTGGGAATAACCAGAGTGATGAGGGACATTTGTTCTTGTGGGGACTGAAACCACTATTGTAATTGAAAGCTTATTGTTAGGTCAAACCATAGATGTATGGTACAAAATCTCTTTCCACACTCTTTTATAAAAGCTATTTTACTCTTAGATACTTTAAACAATTTATACTCTCTAGGTTATATTGAGGAGTTGGATCCATAAAAATACTTAATATTTTATTTTATGTAACTCAATGCTCTTGGTATTTGATATATAGTTACTTGAAGGATTTATATTTTTTCAGACATCGAAAAACTTAACTTTTAGTTAATTCAAAATTCTCATAAAGTTTTACTGGTGGATCAAACCATTTCAATTCAAGGTTTATCTATTTCACTTCATCGTCTATGCGTAGAGTAATATTATATCACTTCATCATCCATATGTAGAGTGATTTTAATGACATCATATTTAATAAGTATATTAGGAAAAAGTAAGTTTGTTCATTATAAAGGTAACAAAAATATATATTTTAAAACACGACTTCTATTATATGCTTTTTTTTTTTATTTACATAAAAGTTGTGCTAGTTATAAAAATTAGTATAATTTTTTCTATTAACGTGAAGTCGTGTTTCAACACAAGACTATGCTAGCGGAGAAATTGTTGAATGGTTCAGAATTATTTGTCATAATCAAGTTTTTAAACTATAGGTTATAATTCTTAGTCATATATATATATGTTGTTAATGCCCCAGGAAGATTTATGTTTAATAGAAAATAATTAGATTTTAAAAAAATGGTTATTTTGTAAATTGTTGGAAGAAACTCGTAAAGTGTTAGCTTTTGAAAACTATATTCTGTGTTGACATAAATTGGGATAGAGCTAGAGCAGTGTAGGTGATGAAATTGAAAAGTAGGGATGCCCCACGTGGAAAAACCAAAAGGTTAAAAGGCACCTCTCCACCAATCGAGTGCTACTTAATTTGTCAGAGTTTAAAAAAAGGTTAAGCAAAGGAATGGAGAGACTGTGAAGGAAAGCAAGCTATAGAGAGGGAGGGAAGGTGTGCTTGAAGGCAAATATTAATGGCAAAGTGTATGGTGGCAGATGCACATTGAAGAACTGCAATAAAAGGTGGATTGTATCAGTTGGGTAGGTCTCAGTTTTTATAATGCTTTCATTTAAGTTTCAACTTTTAGAGCTAACCAAGTTCCCTTTATTTCCAGCTCACAAATTCTCTCCCTGATGCTTCAAAGTTTTTTGTGCAGCCCAAAAACACCACCAGAGAAATCTTCAAACTGCATTCATCATGCTCCATCAGTACATAACCAGACAATCATGATCATGATGCTGAAGCTTCAAAAGGGTCTCTGAGCAGCTCCAGCTTAATTGATCTCAACCACTCCCCTCCTTGCCATTAATACTATTAAATAGAGAGAGATAGAGGGAGCCCTCTTCCTCCTTTCTTTTCTCTCAACTAGTCCTTTTCCAACTTTCTTTTCTGGGTTCAGTGTTTAGGCTTGGAAATAACCATGAAAGTCAGATTTTCTTTGTGCCCTTTGCTTTGCTAGTAATGGTTTCCTAGCTTTACGTTTTTGTTTTACCCATCTTTTTTTTCCTGGCGCTGAAAAAGATATGGGTATTACTGGGAGAAAGGGAAGGTGCTCCTGTTCAGCTCCTTGTAAGGACCATCTTCTTCTCCTTCTCTTTGTTGCCATGCTTCAACAAAGGGCCATGGTTGAATCCAGAACGCTAAATTACACCAGACACACCCAAACCAGTACCCTCAGACTCGAAAGGATTACCAGGCACTTGGACAAGATCAATAAGCCTCCTGTGCTCACCATAGAGGTAGTAATAATATTGTTAATATTTTATATTTATATATATGAAGGGTACGTTTATGAGTAGTTGAGATTTTAATGGCCAAATAAATGTTGGTTTTCCCTTCATTATTACGTAACATTAAGTATTCCTTTGGCGTGGGATCATATTGCAGAGTCCAGATGGAGATCTTATTGATTGTGTTCACAAAAGAAAACAACTAGCTTTAGATCACCCCCTTTTAAAGAATCACAAGATCCAGGTATACGTGTACAACAACCCTAATTAATTATTTGCTTTCCTTGCACTTCACTCATGTTCATCTACTTGTGGTGCTATTTGTTAAAAGTTTGGTGTTATTTGATGGATGTAATAGAAAATGCCAACGGAGATGCCAAGAGGGTTGAAAGTGAATAGTGATAAGGAAGATGGAGGAGAAAGAATAGAGGAGGCATGGCAAATGTGGCACTTGAATAGGACAGTGTGTCCAAAGGGAACGGTTCCAATACGACGGAGCACGGTGCATGACGTGCTGAGAGCAAAGTCTCTGTATGATTATGGGAAGAAACGTTCATCAGATCCTCTCTCTCGCCGCAACGATGCCCCCGATGTTCTCAGCGCCAATGGCCATGAGGTGCTTCCTTCTATGCTTTTAATACTATATGCCACCACTTCAAATCTTACTACACCTTCCCAAACACTATGAAGATTGCTTTCATTGTACTTCAACCTATGTCTTCTCTTTCTTGTATTAATATTCTCAAAGTCTATCATAATTAGAAAACAAAGGGTTTTGACATTTGAAATTAGTAATTATTGTTGATTATAAATTTGTGGTAAGCAGCATGCGATCGCATATACGGGGTCATCGCAAGAAATGTACGGGGCAAAGGCAACAATAAACGTATGGGATCCATCAATTCAAGTGATCAACGAATTTAGTTTATCACAACTTTGGATTCTTTCCGGATCCTTCGATGGCACTGATCTTAATAGCATCGAAGCTGGATGGCAGGTACTTGTTCCAATTTCAACACTCTTTTCTCCCCCATCTATTTTATCATTAATAAAATGTATTCATATATTCTTTCTTTAATCTTAGAAAGAGGATGAATTCCTTTTGCATATTATATTCAAAATTCTTGCAAGATGTCACTCTCTTTTATTATTATTTTGTAAGATTTTCAATTGGTTCCTTGAAGTAGCCCAACTATCGTGAATTAATTGGAATGCATGTGATACACGACACATTACATTAATGCAATTAATGGGTAGGAAAAAAAGTTATAATTTTATGAAATATTGGATCTCTGAAGCTTTGATCATTGTACTAGTCAGGTCAGTCCGGAGCTCTATGGTGACAGCAGACCCAGATTGTTCACTTATTGGACGGTTAGCATTTCTTCCTTTTTCCTCATTCTCAAAATTTATGTATATTCTTCAGCACATCTTATAAAAGCTTCAACAAAAAAGAATACAACAGTTTCATTTATCTGAGTTTGTTTTTTTCTTTATGGTATTTTATGAACTTCAATCTTCTCATAATGTTCGTCACATAGCATGGTTATTTTATAAAGAGAAAGATTTTTAATTAATGGATTAGATAAAAAAATTGTGTTTTCTTCTCATTGATATAACTGTATCATATTATTCAATAACGTGACTGTCCTAGTGAAAAAACCACAAGAGTTCATTTTCCTGGTGTGTTTTTTGCATGTTTTGTTTTTGTAAATATGGTTCATTTGATGACATTAATTGCTGTGGTCCTTAATTAGTCTAGCCTGATAACATTCAAACATTGACTTCACTAACTTCTTATATAACCTACTTAATCTTCAGTTGACATTATTTATTTGGGCTGTGAATTGGGTCAGATTTTTAACAACCAAAAATGATGTAGTGAAAATTTGTAAATGGGCCTAGCTATGGTGAATTAATACACCACGTAGTTACTTTTTCTCATTCTTCTTCGGGCAGAGTTAGATAATAATATATCGTGTAGAATGGCAACTTAGAAGGTAAAGTGGTAATAATCAGATTTCCACTTAATTGACCCAAAAAAGAAAAAGAAAAAGATGGACGGAGAAAAGTGTACATGTAGCTGTGGAATTTCGATCTTAATAATCCAAAAAATATGCATATATGACTAAACTATAGAACTAGAATTAATTTATCAGCAGTATACATCTCAATAAATATATTTTAAGTACTAACATTGTCATGTCATGTAAAGTAACATGAATTAAGTGTAATTGTATATAACTATTTATGAAATTCTTTGGTGATGCAGAGTGATTCATATCGTGCAACGGGATGTTACAACCTTCTCTGTGCTGGCTTTATTCAAACAAATAGCAGAATAGCCATTGGAGCTGCCATTTCTCCTGTCTCTTCTTATGATGGCAACCAATATGACATTACCATTCTCATCTGGAAGGTCAGTATTTCTTCTACAAAAAATGGTCAGCATTTCATATGCATGACAAAGTCTAACATAGAAATGTTTGATTTTTGTTATGAATCACAGGATCCAAAAGTAGGGAATTGGTGGATGAGTTTTGGTGAGAAGACATTGGTGGGGTATTGGCCCGCAGAGCTGTTCACACACTTAGCAGACCACGCAACGATGGTGGAGTGGGGAGGAGAGGTGGTGAACTCACGCAGCAATGGGCAACACACCTTCACCCAAATGGGGTCTGGACACTTTGCTGAGGATGGTTTTGGAAAAGCGAGCTACTTCAGGAACCTTCAGATCGTAGACATGGATAACAGTCTGAGTTCTGTGCAGAGCATCTCAACCTTGGCCGAAAACACCAACTGCTACGACATCAAGAGCTTCTACAGCAACGAATGGGGCACCTACTTCTACTATGGTGGGCCAGGCAACAATCCACAGTGCCCATGATACTACAACTAAAGTACATATAAATTGTCCTGGACTTCACTTTCAACTCCATCTCTAAATACCAAAAAAAAAAAAAAAAAATTCTTGTCAGATATCTTTCTGTTACATTCTTTATTTGTACGTAAATGTGTTTTTTCCATTCTTGTTTCTGCAGCTTCACTGTTTTGTTTGTTTCAATCGCCGCAAGGCCGGGAAAGGAAATTTTGAGATGTAGTCAACAATAATAAGGAAATTACAGACACATCGATGATAAAAAAAACATTGCAAATGACAGGTTTTGAATTTAAACATGATGTTTTAACTCATGGACGATTTCTTTCTTTATAAGTTATATATATATATATATATATATATATATATATATAAAATATCAAATTACATTTTTAATATCATTCCACAGTAAGAAAAAGGTTGTTTAGAAATCAATTTTTAACTATTAAATAAAATTAATACTAATTATGACTAAAATAGTTATCAAATTAAATTTTGGTTGCTAAATAACTACAAAATAAAAATAATAATTGAATTTAGTGACACTTAAGTCAAATAATTGATGTCTAACATTAGCTATCAAGATTTTAGTAACCTATACCATTAGATTTTAATTTAGTTCACTTAAATTATATTTCACATCGATTATATATATAAAAAATAAAAAGGAGATCCATTAATACCTTATACGTAAAAGTTGATATATTATATTTTTAATTTTTATAAAATGTAAATTTAATCAATTCAATTGTTAGGACTTGTTTTTATGTTTTAATAGTTGCGGTATAAAATAAAAAATAACAAGTAAATTTAATGTATACCTAAACTTTAATAAATTTAATTATGTATTAGACATATGTAGAATAATTTTATATGTAAGTGAGTGTGATATTTGCGTTTAAATTGGGGTGAAAATAGTAATTTTAGGTGGTATGTAGGAATTTTGTTTTTCAGACGAGGTAGAAATAAAGCACAATAGGCATGAGCTGAATAAGAATGCAAGATGCAACACAAACTTAAAATTTTCTTTTCTTTCAAAAGCACGAGTTTCGTGAAATCTTCTTCCCTCTCCAACTCCAAAACCCAAAACACTCTTCTCCCTTCTTTTAAGCTTATTCAACTTACAAGCTAGTCAATAGATAATGTAGAACATTATAATAAATTTTATCTTAAGTAAACTTTTTCACCTTCACTTTCTCTTCAATGTCAATTTATTTCACAAGGAAACTCATAGGGTTTTTGTTGGGCGTAAGGGATTTTGATTTTGAGTTTAATTGCTGGATGCGCTATAACTAGAATTGGTGATTTTCATTATCTTCTTTAATATTTTTGTTTTGTTTAAGATACAAGGAAATTCTTAGTGAGTATATATATTAGAGGGTTTGAATAGTTTGCAGATGTTCAAATTCCGTTGCTGTTATTTAAAAGAAAAAAAAATTCATCCATTAAACATCAGTTATGAACAAAATTATTTAGTATATCTTACCTAAATTCCAGCCATAGCTGTTTGTTGCTTGCGTTTCACATTAGTACGAAAATTGACAAAATTTTGTCAATATAACTTTAAAAATAATTGATAGAATGTTCAGTTTCATGTAGTTACAGTTGGCAATTAGTCTGTATGTTTTAAAAATTTGAAAAAGGCTAATGATACACCTTTTCTAGTAGAGGGTGTCTGCTAGAACCTCTAAAACTTCAGTAGACGTTCTCTCTCTCTCAGGTACACCATCTACACCAATGACAATATACGCTTGCAATGTGTATGGTAGACGTTTTGTGGTTGGTGTGTGTTAGACAGTTTGAATGGACATGTTTTTATGTATGCTTTGTTTTTATATCTTGATTTTTCAGATTGTGTTTTTATGTAGAGAATAATTTGAATACGTGTTCTTCTATGTATGTTAGACGGTTTGAATGGGCGTGGTCTACTTATTCTCCCCGTGTGCTCTGTGTCTATTTTTTTGTCTTGATTTTCCGGGTTGTGTTTTTATGTACAAAATCCAATACGTCTTTCTGTCATTGTAGGTGCATTGCTCAAGGAAGAAGTTGTGGTGCTGTTTTTGGTTTTGGGAATAAGTGGCTAAGCTTGGTTCATTGTTCAGATCCTAAACAACTATGTTGAGTTTATTGTTCTTGCATGTTCTTCCACTTTGGTACAAAATCTAATACATGGTTATGTGATTGTAATTGCTTTTGTTGATGTTTAAAACAAATAAAAAGAAAGAGAGGAAGATAATAATTTACTATTCAACAATACTTTGTTTCTTGTAACATAAAAAATAACAACTTCCTAAACAATAGCTACTAACTGAAATATTTGCAATTAATAAATATTATTCTTAAAAACTTGGTCAAATACATAACCAATTACTAATGCATGTTCAACACTCCTCCTTGCATTAGTGATCGATAAGTCCAAACTTCTCCCTTAGTGACTCAAACTTGTTTTCTAGAAGTGCTTTGATAAAAAATATCTGTCAGTTGATCATCTGACTTGCAATACTTCAAGCACACTGTACCATCCCTTTGTACATTCTAAGAAAGAATAACTTGATGCTGAAATGCTTTGTTTTTCCATGAAAAACTAGGTTTTTGAGATAGCTATGGTTGCCAAATTGTCCACCATTACTTCATCTCTTGCTCCAAGTACAAATCGATTAAAATCTTTCTTAGCCATAAGGCTTGATTTTTCGCTGCTGTGGCTGCTATGAATTCAGCTCCCGCCGTTGACTATGCAATAACTTCTTGCTTTTTTAAACTCCAAGAGAATGTTCCTGATCCAAAACTGAAACAATAGTTTGAGGTGCTCTTCATGTCATCTAAAGATCCTCCCCAATCACTGTTAGAATAACCTTGTAATGAAATCTTGTGATTGACTAAACTTGATGCCACAATTTAAAGTTCCTTTGACATATCTCAACACTTTCTTTGCTCCTTTTAAATGAGATTCTTTGGCATAATTCATGAACCTTGAAAGTATACTTATCGCATACAAGATATCTGGCCTTGTTGCTGTAAGATACATCAAACAACCAATCAAGCTTTTGTATAGTGTTTCATCCACTTGTTCTGAAACATCATCCTTGCATAACTTCTCTTTTTGACACATAGGAGTATTCGTACCTTTACAGTTCTCCATGCTAAATTTCTTCAAGATCTCCTTTGCATACTTTTTTTGACTAATGAAAATTTCACCATCATTTTGCTTAACTTCCATACCAAGAAAATATGTCATTTCTCCCAAATCTGTCATCTCAAAAACTTGTAGCATATCATCTTTGAATTGTTGAATAAGTTCAGCATTGCTGCTAGTAACTAGGAGATCATCAACATACAAAGAAATCACAATAGAATTACTTGATTACCTTTTATGTATGGAGTGGATTAACTAATACTTTTAACAAAGCCTAGTTTTGATAAGAACTCATCAATTTTTCTATACCAAGCTCTTGGAGCTTGTTTCAATCCGTACAAAGTTTTCTTTAATAGGTAGACTTTGTCTTCATGTCCTTTCACAAAGAACCTTTCAAGTTGCTCAACAAAGATTTCTTTCTCGAGAAAACCATTTAAAAAGGCTGACTTGACATCAAGTTGGTAGATTTTCCATCCCTTTTGGGCTGTAATAGCTAACAACATCCTAATGGTATCTTGTCTTGCAACTGGTGCAAACGTATCAAAGTAATCTACTCCAAAAATTTGAGCATACTCTTTCTTGACTAACCTTGCTTTGTACTTCTTGATTGAGCCATCTGCATTCAACTTTGTTTTAAACACCCATTCTATGAAACCTAGATACGAACACAGAAACTGATATGACACAGACACAGACACGGACAAGACCATATATATATATATATATATGTGTGTATGTATATATATATGAATTTATTTAGATTTATTTTATTTTTTATAATGTTAATTTATTATTTAAAAATATATATTAGTTATATAAAATATATATATATATATAATAATTTAACAATAAAATTTTTAAATATAAATCACATTATATTTAAATATAAATTAAAATAAAATTTCATAAATGTGATTTAATATATTTTTTAATATAATTATTAATATAATTTAATATAATTATTAATATAAATTATTATATTAATAATAAATTTACAAATGTATAAATTATTATATTAATGATAAACTTTAAAATATAAAACGTGTACTTCATAAATAAATAATAAAAAAACATTTTAAAAATTAAAAAGCTTACTTTCCCTTTCTCTTTCTACAACAGCTGCGGTTCTTCCTCCTTCTAAAGTGACAGGCTTTTTCCTTCTAGAGTTACAGTTTTTTCTTCCTTCTAGAGCGATAGGCTTTTTCGTTCTAGAGATTAGAGACTTTCCTCTTTCTTTCAAATTGTCTCTTAATCTTATTCCTGCTTCCTCGCTTTACTGTAACTAAGTCATCATTCAAAGTCTTCACCGCAACTCCTCATAAAGTTCAATCTTTTTCTTTGCTTTTCTTTTAATTTATTCCTCTGTGATGTTGAAGATATTATTCGATTTTGTGAGCATTTGAAGATTGCTGTTACAATTTTGTTTGTTTTTTTTTTTCAGTTTTAGTGGAAGAGACGCGTCCAAAGGGTAGACCGTGTCTTCTCCGCGTGTTTAAGAAGGTGGACCGTATCCGGCAGAGGAATAGGTGTCCGACGAGGTATCGTTCACGCCTCCGCCACGTGTCCGTGTTGGCTGTGTGTCGAAAGCGATGAAGCGGATCATTTGAGCCGTATTCGAGCTTCATAGCACCCATTTCACACCTATAATTTTCTTGTTTTCAGGCCTTTCAACTAACTTCCAAGTCTGATTTTTTTCGATCATAAAAACCTCCTCCTACACTGTAGTCCTCCATTTGGGATTCTCCATTGCTTCATGATAACCTTCAGGTTCTAGAATTGCTACATTGCATCTGTCATAAACATTTGAGAGTAATCTAGTGCCTCTTATGGATGCATCATCAACAAGCTTATATTGATTCAACAAAGTATCAGTTGTTAGAACATTTTTAGAATTAGACCAATTTGACTGCTCATTCTCCATAAAGTACACACTGCGACTTATAAAAATTTTCCTTGTGGAAAGTTGAAAAACTCTATAAGCCTTGGATACTGAGTATATCCCACAAAAATCTCAGGTTCAACTTTCTTGTCTAGCTTGTCTCTCTTAATCTGTGGCACGTAAGTGAAACACAAACATCCAAACACTTTAAATTTTTTTAGAAAGGGTTTATAACCATACCAAGCTTCAAACGGTGTCTTGCCATCTACTGCTTTGGTGGGAAGTCTATTTAACAAAAACACAGTAGTGTTTGCAGCCTCTGCCCAATATTCCTTTGGTAGTCCTTTCTCATGAAGCATACATCTCATCATCTCCATTATCGTTTGATTCTTCCTTTCACAAACACCATTTTGTTGAGGGGTGTAAGGTGCTATTAATTTATGCTCAATGTCTGTTTCCTCACAGAACATAGTGAACTATCTTGAAGTGTACCATTGTCAGACTGTAAAGCTTAAATCACGCACCCACTTTGCTTTTCGATCGATTGCTTAAATCTCCAAAAAATACCTGTAACTTATGATTTAGATTTGAGAAAGTAAATCCAGCACATTGTGAAATCATCAATAAAGATGATATAATATTTACTCTTCTTAAGCAAAGGAGTCCTTTGAGGTCTAGCCAAATCAGTGTGGATAAGTTGTAGCTTCTCTGTTGCTCTCTAGCTTGCATGTTTAAATGGTAATTTTGCTTGTTTCCCATATTGACGGACCTCACAGTTTGACAATTCAGAATCCAAGTGAGGTATGCCAAGAGCCAACTCCTTTCGCTGCATATTCAACACCGCTGCATGATGAAAATGACCCAACCTTTTGTGCCAAATCATCGTACTATTCTCAGTAGCTGGATATGCTACTTGCTCCTCCTCCATGGGACCGAGTGTGAAACTTCTGCCACTCATTTTAATACTAAACATTTCCTTGTTGTTAGCATCTTTAATAGAACAATGATTTTCTTCAAAATTGAGTTTAAATCCCTTCTCTAATAACTGACCCACACTTAGCAAGTTTTGATCAATCTCAGACACATACAAAACATCATAAATTAATTTTGTACCTTGACAACTTTCAATAGCTACGGTTCCCTTTCCTTCAGTAGTAATGAAAACACCATTACCAATTCTTACTCTAGATGTCTTTGATCTGTCTAGTTCTTTGAAAAACTCTTGATCGTGGGTCATGTGATTGGTACACCCATTGTCTACTAACCAGCTTTCAGTTGAGTTCTTGCTTGCAAAACAGGTTGTTGCAAACAATTGTTCTTCCTCTTGCTCATGAGCAACTTGAGCTTCATTCTTCTATTGAAACTTGAAGAATCTCACATGATGTCCTATCTTGTTTCATTTTTCACACTTAACATCAGGTCTTCTCCAACATTTGAAAGGAGGATGACCAATTTTGCCACAATGCTTGCACGGATGGAATTCTTTGCTCCTTTGTTTATTACTTCTGTTGGTGTTGGCAACAGTTTCTCTTCTTTTGAAATTCTTCTTCTTTTTTCCTTGGTTGATTTGCAATTTGGCTTGTCATGCTTCTTCTACAGAAACTTCATCCTTCATTTTGCTTCTTTGCTCTTGGGCCTGCATAGAGCTTACAAGTTCTGCCAATGTGATCTTTGACAAATCCTTGGTATTTTCCAATGAGGTAATAGAAGCCTCAAACCTTATAGGATCTGTCACCAATATTTTCTGAACTATTCTTGACTCGGAAAAATCAGTACCTAGCAATCGTACCTTATTCGCAATGCCAAGAAGTTTGTTAGCATACTCCTTGATAGTTTCAAATTCCTTATTTTTTGCATCTCAAATTCTCTAACCAGATTCAGTACTTGCATTCCCTTAATCCTTTCATCTCCTTCATATTCTTTCTCGAGAAATGTCTAGATTTCAAATGCATATTTAATTAACATGATTCTGGTGAAAATATCTTGTGAGACAGTAGCAAGCAAGGTTGCTCTAGCTTTTGACTTCCTAGTTTTTCTTTCCTTGTGAGTTTTAATATGAGCAACAAATGAATTTGTTAGTAAAGGAAGAACTTTATAGTCTTCCTCAATAGCTTCCCAAAGATCATTTGCCTCCAGGTGTGCCTCTATTCTTGCAGCCCATATGTGATAATTATCACCATTAAACACAGGTGGTGCTAGTGCTGTGTAAGGAGTTTCAGAATTCATTGTTGATGAATTGAAGCAAGGTGTTTTAGCCTTTTGTATGGGTCACGCTCAGTTCACTCACAGGTCCTTCTAAAGAAGAATGCTCTGATACCAATTTGTTGGTGTTTAAAACAAATCAAAAGAAAGAGAGGAAGATAACGATTTATTATTCACCAATAGTTTGTTTAAATACAGACCTTGTAACAGTAAAAAATAACAACTTCCTAAACAATAGTCACTAACAAAAATATTTGCAATTAATACATATTATTCCTAAAAACGTGGTCAAATACATAACCAATTGTTAACAATTGTTAATGCATGTTCAACTGCATTCTTAAAGGAAGTTGTTTGTTGTTGTGGTGTTGTTATTGGTGCAGTTTAAGATATGTGGTTGATTCATTTTTCACAGCTTCAACAAGTTTTAAAATGCATGTGTTATTCAATGTTCGTGCATATGCTTCCCCAATTACAAAATAGAATTTGAAATTATTGTAGATTTGCATTTTTTGAAAATTTTCAAAACTTTTTAGAAGTTCAATATAATTAGGAATTTAGGATTTAAATATAATAATCAGGGTCAAGACAGGATGATGAAAACTCTTTTGAAAAAATAAAGACAGAGAGAGGAGTCTCTTCTATAGTGTATTATGAAAAGTATGAAAAAAATTCAAAGAAAAGGAGATGGTCTACGAAACCATATTAGGGTTTCATATGGGCTTGAATGAAGCCCAATTGAAACCTTAAGTGACTCTGTTTTATTATTTCTACTATTACTCAAGGCTAAAAATGTATGGAGGCCCAATACCTGGCCAAAAAGAAAATAATATACTCTACTAAGACGGCTCCTTCCTACATCTTCATACATTCTTCCTACACCTCCATACATTTTTAATTTTCCAAACTGCCCATTCCAAAAAGATAAATATGTCCTTAAGTTTGGATGGGGTGGATTGTGAGATTGTATTTTGGATTCTGAAATTTGTAAGAAAAATTTAAATTGAAGTGAAATGGATGAATCTCACGCTCAACAAGGTAATAATAATTGACCATCTCTTGGATAGCTATAATGTAATTATTAATATGTTTTGTTATGCTTTTCATGTGTCTTAATTTTTAATGTTTATTATTTATTTATTATTTTATTTACCAGTGTTGATTTGGCACAAGAATTTGAACAAAGGTGGAACAACATTTCCAGAATATACAGGTGATTCCTCATACTGGTACAGTTCGCAAAATTGTCTCCCCATCCCGCGCCGCACAACACCACTCACTTCCCTCTTCCTTTTCCTTCCACTAACCCTTCCATTAACAACAGTATAATATCTTCAATGGTAAAAGACGATGGATATACAATGGAAACGACGGATACAGACGATATAGTGATAACTCTACACGGTGACTCTTCTTTACAGTGGTGGCACAATTTAGAAAATTTGAAGTATAGAAAATCTGATGTATAGAGGTGTACAATTGAGTGAGGGTAAATTAAACATTGCATACTTTAATGAGTGGGTAGTTTCAAAATTTGAAAAATGTATGGTGGTAGAGGAAGAATGTATGGAGGTAGAGGAAGAAGTCGTCCTCTACTAATTACAAATGAAAAATGGCCCATGAGAATAAGAGTTTGGCTTTGTTGTACTCAATTGAGTTTCACTCTTCTTTGATTCTTTTGGCCATAGTTCTTGTGGTTGGTCCCTTCCTAAGGATTCTTCTATCATCCCCTCGCTCTTGAAGAGGATTTGTCCTCAAATATATGGATTTTGCTTCATCATTTACGCCTACTATAAAAGGCCATAAGTTAGAAACATTAAATGTAGTGTGGACTTCATACTCTTCATGAAGATTTATCATATATGCATTATTATTTATGCGTTGAAGGACTTGAAAGGGCCCATCTCCCCCGGGGTTGAGTTTAGACTTCCTTTTTGTGGGAAAACGATATTTTCTTAAGTGAAGTCAAATCCAATCCCCTTCTTACAAAATTAACTCTCTCTTCTCCCTATTGTTTTGTTTTTGCATATCTCTCACTTTGTTGTTATATTTGATTTTTAACACTCTCATGCAATTTTTGAACAAACTCATCTCTTGAAAGCCCATCTTTATGTATAAACTCATGAGTGTTTGGAAGGGATATCAAGTCAGATGGAGTAAGAGAGTCAAACCTATGCACAACTTCAAAGGGAGATAATTTGGTGGTCCTGTGAACCACCCTATTATAAGCAAACTCAATATGGAGAAGATACTTATCCCAAGATCTTTTGTTAAAGATATTTGTGGGCCCTTTCGCTAAAATTTGAATAGTCTCCATCTCTTTATCCAAGCACTTATGTGCATTTATCTTTCATGGGTAGTGAATGGTCTGATAGTAAAATTTAGGATGTATATTGTCAAGGATTATGAATATGGTTGATATCTCGAATTTGTTTTCAAAGTACTTTTCAAAATACAAAGTCATGAAAAAGAATTACCAAATGCTTATAACGATCAAATTATATGATACAACATATAATTTGAATAATGCTTGATAATATAATTGTCGAATATATTTACTCTTTTTTCAATGAGAAATTAGAAGTTAAATTCTAAAAAAGTAAAATATCATCTATATCACAACAACACTTTTAACGGTTTTAATCCCTTTCGTTGGCAAACGTGAGTACTACCAAACAAATTTTTAAGAATGAGGACAAATAAAGTAGAGTAAAATAAACAAAAATGATTAGGTGAGGTAGTAAAACCAAAGTATTTAAGCTTATTATAATTATATTTTATGTAGAAAAGTAAATCATAAGAGATTTCAATTTTATTTTATGATGGAAAGGCAGATATTATGTTTGAAATAAGTTTCGCATAATTTATGGTATCTTGTGGAGGTAGGAAAAAGTTTACCTTATCCCACGATGGATACCAAATGTTTTACCAAAATTAAACTAGAACCTTTCGAGGTGGATAGGGTTAACTTCGAGGAACTTTATGTTTTGACTAAGTTATGTTACAATGAATGCAAAGTCTTGCTAATAAAACACCGAATAAAAATCCACCAGAAGGATATTCTCTTATGCTCAAGTCAAAATTCTTTAAAGAAATATAAATAAATAAATGAGACTGGGTATCAATGAGATTGAGTGCGTCCTTACTTTTCTATTTATAGGTCTTTTTAATACCAAGGCCAAGTTATTCCTAACAAATAAGAATTATGTTATTAATAACATGAATCATTGTAAAGATATAATCAGTTATCATAAACTACATTGAATGAAATTAAAATGATACTATTATAGGGGTAAGTATCTTAATGTGAAATCATATTTTTACAGTAGACTATGATATTTTGACAATCAATAAATGTTTACACTTTTCTTACAATTACTATTTTATCATTCATCTTCTCTTTCTCTTTTCCTTTATGTACTATAAGGTCGGCCAACCGAATCCAATCCATCTTGTATTAGGAAGCTGACCAACTGACTACTTCACAATAAACAGTTAAACAATATCATTTAAGCTAATCGACGTTTTGAGACATCAGCAGTCGTAAATATCTCCTTGATAACGTATCGTTGAGAATAGACATATAACAACTGAACCAAAAGCAAAAGAGACAACAACATGGACCCCTCCCAAGACCGAGAACTGAATCAAAAATAAAAGAAACAACAATATCAAGAACACCAAAACTAAGAAACGACCAAAGACTCATTAATTAAATTAGGCTAACCAACCGTACACTACGATCTTACAAATATAAAAATTTATTTTTATAATAACTATATAGATTATCATTGGTAAAGTTGTCAAAATTTTATCTGCGTTTCTCGTTACGCACCTACTTTAGGTTTCTAGGAAAGATGGTTCACATATACCTTCATTAATGACGATATATATTATTCAGAAAGAAGATTGCGTGCGTGTTGAAATACTACATACATTTGCACAATGCGCTATGAAAATATGCCTACATCAACTAAGTAGTTTTTAGTATAGTGTACGATTACATTATTTTGCTACAGGACACGCACTAAAGTGACACTATGCGCTTATTAGAGGACCAAACTACTTTTCAAACGAAAAATTTACACTTAAAAAAAGAAAAAAACAAACCAACCAACATTTAAAAATGTACACCCAAGTTGAGAGAGGAGCGAGAACATTTGGTTGAGCATGACTTATGAGTTGGTATATGGGTTTTGACCATAGGTATTTGCAGACTAAAGAGAAGATACTGAGAGAGGATGAAGTGAGAGTTGTGGTGCAGGGGGAGGAGAGGGAGAAGTACTAGCAGGTTCTATTTTACGCATCATCAATCCTACGCCCCTGCTAGAACCATCTTCATCGTCATGGTAGGCATAAGCAAACCCCCCATGCCTAGTCAAATCCATCCCCGCAGTTTCGTCCTCTCTCGATATCCTCAACAGATTCAACTTATGAAGCACGTAGAACAGCGGCCCCATCGTCGCCGTAACCCACCCGCACACCACCACTATCTGAATCAACTGCGCCGCCACCAACTTCCCGCCGCCACCCATCAACGCCCCGCACGGCCTCCCAATTCCATAAATCTCCTCCACGTACTCCCTCTTCGCAAACAACCCCGTGAACAACACCCCCCAGGCGCCACACCCGCCGTGAAGCTGCGCCGCCTCCAAGGGGTCATCGTACTCCACTTTGGCTGCCACCTTGTTGAGCCCGATCAAAACCCAGGCGGCCACGAACCCACACACTATCGCTGCCCACGGCTCCACAACCGCACAGCCCGAGGTGATGGCAGCGAACCCGCCAAGCAGGCCGTTACACACGTCGATCACGTTCCAGTGGCCCACCAATAACCGCTTGCTGAACAGCGTTGTCAGAGCCGCTGTGCTCCCGGCCAATGTCGTCGTGACAGCTGTCCTCCCTATCGCACTCCATTGACCATAATAACCCGCGCCCCCGTACCCCTTCGCTATAGTAAAAAATGAACCGGGGTTGAACCCGTACCACCCGAACCATAACAGAAACGAACCTAACACAACCAAAGAAGCGCTGTGCCCGCGCAGAGCAACAGACCGGCCCGTCCGGTCGAACCGCCCGATTCTCGGGCCTTCAATTAAAGCCCCCCACAGGCCCGCTATGCCACCAACCATGTGAACCACGCCGGAGCCCGCAAAGTCGATGACCCCGGACCCGAACAAGACGTTCCCGTCGGTTCTGGAGGCACTGGCCCAACCGTCCCCCGACCAGAACCAATGCGAAACGACGGGGTAAACGAACCCGGTTAAAAAAGAAGAGTAAATGAGGTAAGCCACGAATTGAGTTCTCTCGGCGATGGAGCCGCTGGTGATTCCAGCGGCGGCGATGGCGAAGGCCCACTGGTAGAGGAAGAAGCTGTAGTCATTGGTGGGAATGGGGTAGTCTCTAAGGCCGAAGAAGTGGCGGCCGATGAAGCCGTTGGAAGGGGCACCGAAGGCGAAAGCGAAGCCGAAGAGGTAGTAGGAGAGGCCACCGGCGGCGGCGTCGAGGACGTTGGTGAGCATGATGTTCATGGTGTTCTTTGCTCGGACGGATCCTGCGCAGAGCATGGCGAAACCAAGCTGCATGGCGAAGACCAAATACGCGGAGAAAAGAAGGTAGGTGTTGTCGACTGCATAGGTGGTGTCGCTAATCTTTCTGGAAATGGAATCCAATTGGTCACAGAGGTAGTTGGCGGCGGCTGTTTGGTTGACGAGTGTAGCGAGGTGGGAGGAGCATGAGAGAGAAGCCATGGCTGATGCAACTGCTTGTTGGAATGAGACACTGAGAAGTATGAAGGGAAAATGAATGGTTGTGAATGATTTTATATGGTAGAACTGAGGAGAGCCACTTGCGGTTATTTTATCTGCTTCTGTTAGGTTTGGTGGTTTTGAGAGCTGCAGAGAGAATCTTTTATTTAAATGAGTTATAAATGATGTTCGCGAATATAGATCCTCCTCAAATATTATGTTCAAATCCTACAAATCCAGTTCCCGCTTCGTTGGCTTCTCCTCAACCCTTCCAACTTTTCTTTCCACCTTTCTTAGTCTCCACAAAAAATCAAATTAATTTCAATGGAGGATATTATTTACTTGTTCATAGTCTCTCCTTTTAAAAGGATATATAAATATATAAATTGATGTATAAATTCTAGAACCACCTTAAACTTTGAACATATAATAATAAAATAACATAATTTTCAATAATAATCATAATGGAAAGAAAAAGTATTATTTGTGATGCAGAGTAATCTTTCTGCAGAATTTGTAGCCACTCTTTTCTGAAATCTCTTCATTACCACTTACTTTCTTCTTTGTCTTTTATTTGTCACAATTCCACACCCTAACAAGCCAAACCCACGTTTATAGGTGCATGGACTTTACAACTCGAATATTAACCATGTGTCTCTTTATATGGATGCACATTATACACTGTGGGACAATTATCCCATAAATTTATTATTTTATTTGTTAATACAGGACAGGAAAAATTGCTCATTTAAAATTTATGTATCTTCTTCGTATTATAATTGTTGCCAAAACTTAATATAATATCAAAGCAAAGTATTTTATATTTCTCTTTTCATGAAACAGGTATATATTTTATAAAATTTTGTGATATTTTACTTTTATGAAAAACATTAGAAAATATTGTTATTTCTACTGAGAAAAATTATTAGATTCGGAATTGATGATAGCTGTTTACAAATTAATATAAAAAAACAGACGATGGGATGAACCTAAACTAGCTTCTTATCACTGTGTACATACGTAAGTTCAGAAAGGAACGAGGTGCAATACATTTGTAGCAGCATGAAGGCTTGGTCAAAGAATGTCTGACTTGATTTAATAGAAATAGTGTTTTACTGAACAATTTTCATCTTTTTAATAAAATAAATTAAAGTTAGCCAAGAAGGAGTGACAGAGGTTCTTAGAAGCTAAGGGAGGACATCCAACTCCAGATTTTTTTAATATATATATATATATATATATATATATATATATATATATATATATATATATATATATATTTTTTTTTTTATATATTTATTAATATTATATAAATTTTTTTTTATTTTTTTTTAAAAAAAAAAAAAAAAATGCCTTTATTAATAAAAATAAAAAAAAAACCACAAGACAGTTTGCACCTCAAAAAAAGAAAAAAAAAAAAAAAACTAC
>Ga0099825_1001659_pt1 | contig 28778 bp, 10 predicted proteins | sample SiratroredBW_FD_76838 | JGI IMG/M metagenome (GOLD analysis project Ga0099825, IMG submission 76838) | Root nodule microbial communities of legume samples collected from California, USA - Siratro red BW | ecosystem: Host-associated > Plants > Roots > Nodule | place: USA: California | collected...
ATGTCTGCACAAGGAAAACTGCTATTGGAAACTACAAATAAGCATTTTAAAAATAACATGCTTTCCTCTATAGGCAAATCACAATCTTCCATGTACTGCGATTTGGGTCCTATCCACAACCTGTCTTTTAAAGGCGAGAGAGGTACCTCACTACCAAAAAATGTAGTGTCGACTAAGGTGAAAAGAGTACAATAATGGCATGTTCTATAAACATCCCAAGCTAAATTACCCAAACTTCTTATTTTTAAATTTAAAAGAAAAAAAAAAAAAAAACTATTTGCATTTCTATTCAAATAACTTCAAAGAAAGAACTTGCCTCAATTTGATTGTCTACTAGTAACTTCTCAACAGTTCCCCAAATTTCTTGCTTTTTTGAACTTGAGAGAATGAAAGTGTGCCTGTTAAAAAAGGAACAAAAACATTATTTGCTTCAGAACAGACAAAAGTGTGAAATCACCCTAAATAAATGAGAATATAATAATCAGTGTAAAAACTCTCTTGTTAAGTATGAGTTGTGGATATTTACAACATCGACACCAATACAATAACTGTTACAAAAATATTATTTCATGAAGCTAGACACATATAATGAATAAGGCATTTGAAGCCATTTAGAGTATGGTGTGCCAAAGCAAACCTGACACAAGATAGTCATACCTGTACATGAATGTACGCAAATATGTCAATGTAGCAGATCTAGTCCGCCAGTTGGAGTCATTGGCAGCAGAGAGAATCACAGATACAGCCTTCTGAAGGTGAGGTTCCCAAACGATCATCCATTTAAGCAATTCAAATGCTGCCTTGGCTAATGTCGACAAATCCTTATTTGACGTTTCCTTCAAAAGAAAATAAAATCATTCAGAAGTGTGATAACTGATACCTACCCTACTTGAATGATCACAGAACCAAATGGAATAGAATACGAAAAAGATACTTTTTACACTTTTATTTAATACAGATGCTCTACAGGTAAAAGAATGTGAAAAGTATCACCTTCTTTAAGTTTTTCAATAATAAGTAATCACAACTTGACACTTCTATGTCTGTTTTAATGATCACTAAATTTGTGTTACCATAAAAATTACACCTCAATTGAAGTGTCCTTAGACGAAAGGCTTCACAAGTATTTGTTCAGTAGCCTCAAAATATTAAGAGTTTCAGAGATTTCAGGAACATATATTCTAGATTTAACTATAAGCTTTATGGGAAATCTTATTACTCTTTAAAACATTGGCAGAACCAGAACCATGGAAGCAAGTTAACACTGATAAACCAAGTCAGCATATATCAACCTATAATTAATTCCTGGACAATGATAGATGCCCAAAATTTGGAGTTACTAAACAATCAAGTGCAAAAAGCTCAAGAAAATTAAAAGCATACACAATAAACCAAACAAATTGTCAAAAAGAAGCATAAATCAATGAAAATCACATGATAAGAAATCGGAAGTTACAATGCAGTCAAACAAGTAAAAGTTCAAATATAACCTGCAAGCAAATCACAGGATACAGAAGCCCCACAAGGACGTCAAGTAGATATGATGATCTCCCGGCCTTCAATGATGAGATGATGAAGTAGAGTAGCTACAGGTGTTTGGAATAGTAAATAATTAGCACAAAAAATCTGAAGTAAAAACAAAATCTAAACTGTGTCATTTCATTTGTACCGTTTCCATCCATTTCATGTCATCTTGTGAATCACCATCTACATGCCCATTTTGAGAACTTCCATCGACAGGATTCACTACTTTATCTGACTGCGTAGCAATCTGAATGTTCACGACTGCTTGAGTGGCTCGCTCTGTAAGAAACTGAACCCAGCTTTCATCTTTCATCAAACTATCAACATTGTCACTTCTCTCATCCTGATGACTCGAATGGTATAGCCTAATGTTAGAGCACAATACAGAAAGGGTAACCCCTAGAGCCTCCCTCACCTGTAGTATAGACAAATCTAAATAGGTCAGAACAACAAACAGATAATAAGCTTGTTTCAACTTGTATATTCATATTACTTAACCCAAAAAAACTTCCACCATTTATTTACACCACTATGGCATTATCCTAATGTAAACGATGGATGTGTTGAGAAAGAAATGGAGGTCATATATGTTCACATCAACCAGACCACACATAAGTTAAGAAATTGACAGACTATTTTGACAAATTTATTGCAAAGATTTCCCTTTTTGGTCTAAAAGACCTTATGAAATAGCCAAATGCAAAGACTATCTGTTAATTCAAATAAAATATATTAACTTATAATCCATAGCAATATATATATATATATATATATATATATATATATATATATATATAATTCTATAGCGAGATAAACAAAAAACACAATTTATATACAAGTAAACTCTTAAGAATGCTTGCTAGTATTTGACTAAACAATCAACCAATTCAAGTGATTCAATACGCCTGCAAAATCACTTATCCCTTAGTCCCCTTTCTTCACATAAATGCCAAAGAAAGTAATCCACTAGCTAATGACATAACAAAAAGTAGAAAAAAAAAGGTCGAAGGAAACAAAGAAAACGTCGCTAAAAGTTAAAATAATACATTCAAACAGCAAAGCTATAAGGTAACATGAAGACAAAAATTTTAAGGATAACCGAGAAAGATAATGTGCTTCACTAAAGCATATAAAATGAATCTACAAAAGGAAATGAAATTAAGCTGTTATAGCCAACTAATTAGTTGCTTTGACTTATTTTAATACAACACAATCTATTAAAAACAAGCTTATTGAAAACAGTCTATTTTCAAACTTAAACACCATTACATTAATTTGTCCATCAATCAGTCATAACGTTACAAGTGCAGCCTAAGGTGCTGTAGTATTTTAACCATTTGAATGACCATCTAATAGGAATTTTAAACCTAATTCTTTTTCTTGCTTACGAAAATTCATTCTGATAGTTTGTTAGAATATCAATCAAACCATACCAAATTAATATCCTTATCAACTACCCAGCTTGTCAAATCCTATAAGATCTGGACACAAGGCATGCAAATAAGTCCAGTATGAATTAACTCTTAACAATCAACGTAATATAATTGTCAATTGACAGGTGAGACACTTTCAACAAAGCATGGAGGGCAAGAATTCAATCTACAGTTTAACGTTTAATACCTCTGACAACAAATTGCAAATATAGTCAGTGTTGAGGCCAGTTGTATTTGAAATGGATAATGTTGAAAGTGACACTCTATATTTTAGATAAAACTATTTTAATCATTATGAATTTCAAGCATAATCAGTCCATGGTTTTGTAGTTTCATTTCCTGACTCCAATTGGCTGGCAACAGATAGGAGGGAAGATACCCGATAAGGAGCATAGAAAGGGAAATATTCGATTCATGACTGATTGAACATATGATATCAGAGGGGACACTTACTTGGGCTGATGAGTGACACATATTTCCAAGAACTTCCTTCAGAAGTGTATTATGGAGCTGGATTTCAGATACTGGCATTTTCTGTGGGGATATTTCTATAAGTGCTGCTGCCAGAAACGTATATCGCTTGGCCGTTACAGTGGTAGCTACTGTTGGGGGTAAAGATGTCATCAAAGAATCCAGAATTTTCTGTCTCAAAAGAGGAACCCTTGTTCCATACTTTCCTTTACCAGTAACTGCATACCGTATGCAAGATGCCCACTCTGAAACTGATTCAACAGATTGGGTTAAAATGATATTCTTCAACTGAGGCATCAGCCAACTTTCCCATGTTCCTGATAAACCATCAATATCAGAATGTAGAACACCCGCCAATGCTTCAGCAGCTACACATTGCTTAGACCTCTCCTTAGCAGTTGTAAACTCATCTACTGCACCTTTAAGAGCCAACACAACAGGCATGCCACATTCTTGTACTAGTCGTTTAAAAATACGTGCAAAACTTGAGTAGAATGTATCACTTCCTAAAAATGAGATCCAACTTGGCGTACGTGGCCATGAAGCCGAAAATTCAAAATAAAAACGAGTTATGGATTTGTCTGCTAAGCTTTGGAAACTTGAATCTCCCTGACTTCCTCTGGAAGCAGTTTCAGTATCAGTTATTATATGAACATGAGAAAGACTATTCAGTGTATCATTGAAGAAACCCTCTTCCTGGAAAGTTTGAGTTAAAGTTCCTTCAAGGGATGATTTGACATGGTCTTGCAAATCCTCAAGTTCAGCCGATTTCACACCAAGAGATGACTTATATGGTGATTCCTTTAATAGTGTATTCAAAGCTGAAATTGCAAGTATCCTTGTCTGAGGAAGTTGACTTTTCAAATTCTTCAGAAAGTGTCCTATATGAGCAACAGCATGATTAACATAAACACATTGAACAAAAACAGCAGTAATACTGACTTGGAATGTGCAAAAGGAAAGTTCAATAAAATAAATACAGAGAGATCTAAAAGCAAACAAGAAGCTATACAAACCAGCAGTTTCACTCAGAATTTTAGATGATGAATTTGGATGGCTTCGAGATGCCAAAGCCAGAAGAAGCAGAACTCTGTTAGCCATTAAATTATATCTGAAAAAGGAAACAATTTAATATACAAGAACTGTTTTAAATATGCAAGAATCTACAAATACAAAGCTTAAACTTGTTAAAAAATTGTTAGGCAGCACGTAAACTAAAACAAAAAAATAAGAAATAGCATAGATACATAATCCAAATATGCATGAGCAACTCATCTATCATTAGTGTCAAATGATTTTCAAGCCAAATGATTCAGCATTCACCTCCAATGCAAGCCAGTAGAATCAAAACTCATTGAAGAAATTTGAGAAACCAAATCTGAAAACCCCAGTCCACCACCATGATTTTCTTTGTCTGAGATCCTGAAGAAGCTTCTAGATACTCCAGAAAATTGAATGTTGTACTTCACAAAAAGCTGTTGAAACCAGGGAAGAGTTGAATCATATATAGCACATAATGAAACTGTAATAATCCAATGCGGGATAAGTTTACCTCATTAATTGCTTTCTGAGCTTTCAAGGATTCATGATGAGAACTTCAAAAACAAACCAGGAAAGTATTAATCTCTAATGCTACACACCACAACAAAATTCATCCAAAACATTAAACAGAGAAAATGGGATTACCTTGAAAGAATTGCAAAGATAAATGAAGAAAATGACTTTGGATCCTGAAATCAAAGAAAATAATGAGACATAAAAGAATTAAACCATCCAGAAAAATAATTTTAAGAACATCATCCTTGAGAATAACCGTTGTTAGATGCTTGAGAACTGTTTGTGAGGCAAGGACTGAACAAGAACCCAACACTGCATATTCCTTTGCGTTGAGATCCTGCAAGTTATTCGTAAGAGTGACAACACATTTTGAAATCAAAGATGGCCATCTCTTAATCAGCTTCACAAGAGATTTTCCTGCAAGCCTGGATCATATCAGAAATTCCAATCAGGCGTAGAAAAGTACTGTGGCAGCATTAAGAAAGCATGCTAGATAATTGAATGAGATACTGTTTAAGTAATAGACTTTTACTATTACACTTCGTTTAGTATAGGTAAAATAGGTGAGAAATTGAGAGGAGAATGGAAATATAGGGCAGGTTAAAAATTCAAGCTGTTTTGTTGAGATAGATTAGTAAGGAGAGAAATTAGAAGTGGCAGGTCCCACTTGAAAACATTTTCAGAAACAAGTCATGACAAGAAATATTAAGTACTAATTTTAGAGAATTTTCTAAGATATGATAAAACGTTTTCATGTATTATGAAAGATTCCAATTCCATCCGCTAATATCGACAAGAAAGAGAATCAATATAAACATTTACATTGATACCATCACACATATTTTTCCTGTGTTTTCACTTTTGAAAGAGAACTACTTTCATTAGAGAAAATGAATAGACATCCACCTAACCAATCACTAGATAGATGATTCTCATTATCGTACACAATTTTAAAGTATTTTTCATATTAGATCATTAATGATGCAAAACTCCAAATGCTACTCAAAGGCCTGTCTTATATGTTTGAACTAATTCCATTCTGCTATTTTTTCCTCCTTCAAAGGAACTCGGGATTCTATGCTTGTTCATTTAAGATGGCTAATCTAACTACTGAGATTAAGCATGAGGATTTATATGCATACATATATACATACATACATACATACATATATACATACATACATATATATATATATATATATATATATATATATATACATACATATATATATATATATATATATATATATATATATATATATCAAATCAAGTGCTAATGCAAAAAAATAAATAAATAAATAGAACATATAAAACATTTATGTTTCAGTTAGCCAAGGGTTTCTCACTTACAGGCGAACAGTTTCATAGCTATGCAGCGAGAGAGTCAGCAAATCATCCATCAAAACTGTCACATGTTCAGATGGGCAGAATTTCCCACTTGTACGGTAAAGATGATAGGATGCTTGTGAAGACCTCCAGGTACTGTGCATAAATGCCTTATCGATAAGTGCCCACCTTGGTCTGGATAGACAACAAGCGTCAGAAATTTATTAAAAAATGGTCTGGGAAAACTGTTCCTGTAATCGAGAAAGATGGGTTGCCTGCCAATACCTTTTTTTTCCTTTAGAATGGAATGATACAATGAAATTAATGGGTGGTTCTATTATGGCAGCAGATTCTAATTTCCAAGCCTGCCTATGACTAGACCACTCATCAAACTCCAAACTTCCTGTGTAAAAAAGGAATAAAACAAAATTAGCCTGCGCATATACAAACAATACAGAGTAATATGTGAAAACTTATGCAGACATAGAAGCGGATACCAAAGTTTGCTAAAGCATCAATGATGCGAATAATCAGTATCAACAGGATGCTGTCATCTGATTTTTTCTCCAGGACATATCTATTAAGCAAAAACAAAAATTATCAGGATTTGTGAACAGCAACATAAGTTAAAGAAACAATGTACAGCAGTATAGTATGATCCTTACTTGCAGGCTTCATGTATAATCTCTGCAGCTTTTTCTCTCAGAGCAGTACTACCAACAGTACAACCTGTTGCCCCAGCGATTAGAAACAGATCGTTTGAATCTTCATTCGTTCCATTCTTAGAGTCTGGAACAAAGTCAGGCAAACACGAAAAAAGTCCTTGCAACGCTGATTCAATACGTAGAAGAGTCACTTTCAAGTGTTCTTTCTCATCCCCTGCGTGACATATTACATTCAATGTAACAGTTAAAAATTTGCATTAGCCTAGTAAGAACTTCCTTCGTGGACACTGCCGTCCGAATATGTCTGCATCATGATCAACAAATTGCAGTGGGGGAAATTTCATTTCAAGAAATAAAAATTCGTAATCAATATCAGATTTTAACCATGTCAAAAGGGAACTCAAATAATTTATCTTGCTATGGACGATAGGGTAAAGTATAAACTACTTGAGACATGCTTATTTCTTATACCTTGGTCTGCATGGATTTTAGTCTGGCATATTTTCAACAGATCATCCAAAGCTGACTGGAAGTGAAGCTCTATAAGCTCATTTGCAAAATTAATTTCTTCATCACAAGGAATATGCCACTTTGGAATAAAACTTTCCTCAGTGGAAAAACCTTTTGTGCTAATCCATTTCTCCAGAGCAACAGCATCAGGGTGACTAAGAACACACCTATAAACCAAAAAATTTAACGTTTAATTTCCAGGGAAATATATAAAACCACAGACTCAGGGCAGAAAAAACTAAATAAACATAGTCAAACACTTATATATACATACTTATACTGATCAATTGGATAATAATGAATCTGACTTCCAATAAGGGACCGAAGAAGATGATCAGCAGCCCCATTAACCTGTCAATGGAAGTAACAATCAAATTTAGATTAGGAACCAATGGAAACCCCACTTTAACCACAAAAACTCATGTCTATTTGTAACATAATCAACCTATTTGAAGAAAAAATATAAGCATGGAAAGAAAAAGACCTTCCAAGATGGAGAGTCAAAAGCCAAGAAGACAGCTTCTTTGAATTGATCCTTGTAGCGAAGGAGTGCTGGACCTCCATATGTGATGCAAACTGACAATATCTTAAGTTGATAGTCAATTGCAGCCTCAAGAGCTGGTGAAATTGTGGACCTAACCTGAAAAAAAGTCTCAGCTTTCAAGAAAATCCAGAAGCAAAGTAGCAGTAAAAGATAATCACAGGACAAAGAAAAGTGCCTTTGATGAAGCAGAAGCGTCAAAAGCTCCTCCTCCTCCAAATCCAGTGCGTGGTGTTCCTTTCAAAGAAGATATCACAGACAGTAATATTGGCTCAACAAGTTGACTAACTGCTTCCTCTGGGTTCGAGTGAACACAGGCACAACAGAGCAGTCCAACCTCTGCAACGGCACCAGGAAGAATATTTGTCTTCACAAACTTAGAAATTTTCTTCAGAGCCTATTGACATATCAGTGAAATGCAAGACAATATATTAGCCGAGAAATTGAAGTAACTATTAAGTATTTTAAACTCATAAAGTAATACCTGATTATACAGTGAATCAGAAAGCCTGCCAAACAGAATTTCAAGCACGCAGAAGTAGTACGGACCATCATCAACTAGGAAAGTTCCTGTTGCTGCTGATGACTGCAGACCTTCATTTCTAATGTACCAGAAACCAGTTACCCAATTATAAAGCATAAAAACATAAAAAATACAGTTAAAAAATAAGGTTTTCAAATAAAGTAGCAAGCAACAGAGGGGACCTTAGAACTGTTACTTACATAACACTGCTGGGTTCCAAGTGCTGAAGTAAGGAAAACAGACGGCATAAGAACTCATCTAGCCACTCTGAAAAGCGGACCATAGGCATAAATGATAGGTCATCAATTTTATCATCCAATAAAGCCAACTGCATTTATGAGGTAGATAAGGTTAAGATTCACCAATATAAAAGCTATTTATTCAATGTCAAAAAGTTGAAAGCTTACATTTGAAAATATGGAACCAATTAATTGCATGGTAGCCAAGGTTTTAGGAGGGTCATTAGCATCCATGCCAAGTAATGCATTAGATAATGAAACCCCCACAAGATCAACGAATGTGTCATCACCACCACCAAGATCAACTGGTTTCATGGAGCACGCTGATAGAGATGTATAAAATAGTGAACGTCCAACAAATGCCAATGACATAACTGCAATTTTCAACTGGTGGGTGGCAGTCATCTGACTAGGCAAAATGAATTTGGTCAGAAAAGCAAAGTAATCTTATCAAATATACCAATTATAGATTGACAAGCATATATCATACCATGCGCATAGGCTAAAAGAATTTGATCAGGAAGAGAAATTAATGTAATCAAATATATCATTTATACATTGACAAGAATATATCATAACCTGAGAGACATTCTATCAAGAAAATACATTATGTTTTCGATATGCTATTGATCACACATAGCTACTAAATTTTAACAAAAAGTTCATGAAGCAGTACTAACCGTCTCAAGGGCCATTCGGAACCGAGATGCCACAAATGGCAGAACTAATGAGGGTTCTACATAGGACAGTATAGAAGTTGCTGCAGCAACTGTCTCGGAGAGATGTTCATTCTTGCTGTATTGACCACGGTCAATTAACTTAAGCACTGAATTAACAAAGAAAACCCTCTCTGATTCCCCAAGATGCTGTTCAGTGGGTCTTTTATTATTCGTGTCCCTGTCATACAGAACCACTTCAGTTGCAGAAAACAGACACTAGATGACAAATTATAATTGATTCTTACAACTGTTCATTCTGTAGACGCTTTTGAAATTGAAACACCAAATGAAATAAAAGCCGCTCTAGTGAGTAGGTCCATCGACCTCCGTTTGAGGGATGATAATATCTGCAAGAATAAATGCCAGTAAAAAAATTAAGTAATTAACCGAATTGAAGAGAAAGCAAACTTAGTTAAGCAAAAGTATTTGGAGCAATAAGTGAGTAAACAAACTGTTCCAAAATGTTGATCAATTTTTCAAAGTGCTGTTGTGATGGACTACCAGGTTTCAGTAAATATACCTGCAGTTGCAATTAAAAAAAAATTAATAAAATAAAATTAAGAAATCAGAACACGGTTCTAATGTTAGAATCTCACATAAGTAAATAACGGCATATTTGCTTACTATTGATTTGGAGATAGCCTTTGCAGGAGTAGAAGTTTTATTGGAGAACAAGAACCTAGTGTTTCTTGGGACATCTAGTGAAAAGGGGTATGAACTACTTCCATTTGCAACAGGTACCTGTGATTTACAAGAATGGAATGAGGGATAGATCCAGATGACTAAACAAAGTGTGAATCTCATAAGGAAATGTATGCAAATTTAGATCAATTAGGAATAGGTAATAAAATTTACACAAAACACAGTAGGGAAAAACAAGCGTGTATCAATAGATCAACTAATCATAATGGTGCAACCAAAGCATGCACCATTTACTTCATACAAGAATTTGAAAATGCATTAGCTAGTTTTGTTAGTAAGGATTTCACAACAAGAGCTAAAAGTTACACTTCAATGAGCCTGTGTGCCTTTAGTGATGCTGCTTGGGCATTTGATGCGGAGGATAGATGGCCAACCTCAGATGCCTGTCTCTTTCTAGGGCAGAATCTAATCTCCTGGCGCTCTAAGAAGTACACTCATGTTGCTTGCTCAAGGGCTAAAGCATAATACAGAACCTTAGCCTAGGCAGCTACCGAAGACATTTCAGTTCAATCTCTTCTTAGTGATTTCTAGGTTCCTACCAGAATCCCTATTATCGACTGAGACAATCAGAGTAGTGTTGCTTCAAGTCACAGTCATGTGCTTCACTCTTGGACTGAGCATACATAGTTAGGTATTTTCTTTTCCTGGGAGAAGGTTTAATAAATCTCTCATTCTTGACCATTTGTTCCTGCTTAAGAACAAGTTGCTGACATTCTCACCTGGTCTCTCCCCGAGAGGCTCAGTTCTAGAATCTAAGAGACAAACTCGAGTTCTCAGCTGCTAAGAGCTTTCACTCTGAGTTTGTAGAGGGGGAGAGAGTATATGTGATTGTATATTAGCTTAAGTATTTTAGCTTCTGTTTTAAGCAATAGATTAGCCTCTGCCAGATGTAGTTAGTTATAGCTGCAGTTTATTATCCTAGCTATCAATTATGTTAGGGTCTGTTTGGTCAAACTTCTCCATAAAGACTTCTAGAAGAGAAAAATAAGAAGAAAAAGTTTAAATAAATTTCTCCATAAGTTAAAATTAGTTAATGCACAAGTTAAAAAATAAAAATTTAGAGAAGTCATACGAGAGTTTCTAAAAATTATGCATCAAGTACCACATCAAGGAGTTTATTCTACTCAAAGTGGAACTCCTAACAAAATCTCAATAGCAACAACAAACAATGTTATCAATATTAATTTAAAAAAGAAAGAGGACAGGAATAAAAACAAGATTTAAGCTTCAGAATAACAGTCTTCAGAGAGATAAACTGCATCTATTTCCTAATCGTTTTGAATTAATATACGCCTGATGCTAAAATATTTAATCAAAGTGTAAATAAAACCAACCTTGCTAAAAGAATGTAAACATATCTAATGAAACATTCCCAGAAAAATTTACACACTCACCTCAAACATATTCAAGTATCTAGCAAAAAGTAAAGGCAGGAAGCAGTCCCAGTCAACATTGTGGTAATTTTTTACAACACGAGCTATAACATCTGCCCATTGATTGTTCCAGAATTGGCAATTTGGTATAGATTCCCACAAGCCTATACACTCTGTTATCCAATCACTGCCAATACAATTATAAAATTTTATTCCATAGGAAGTCATGTCAAATATCACACCAAAAAAATCCTAAGAATGTTATGCTTCTTACTGGGTAAAAAAGGCCTGATTATCCAGATTTGTTGGGAGAAAGAGTCTTGCAAAGCCTGAACCTTCAAAGGATGAATTATGCCACGGGTTTTGCAATAAAGATCTACAAATTACCCAGTGACCCAAAGAAAAGGATTAAGAAGAAAACAAAATAAGTAAGCTCAAATTGGAAAAAGAGTATAATTCCTAATGCAGGTCCAGCACGATTCCACTCAATGGAAGTATTGATCCACAGGAAATTCACGTTAATTCAGCTCATCATCAATACCAATATAAAGTCAAAACGAAATAAAAGACAAGCTCTCGTAATAATTCAAGATTATGAGGAAATATCACCAAAGCACTCACTTAAACTCAGACCATATCTCAAAGGCAGAACCTGATGGGAAGAATCTCCGGCAGGACTGGACAAGGTAAGTTATAGTTTCAAAATGTCGCTGTCTTATTCTCCAACCTTCTGGACCTGTACTTCTGCAGCGAGAATATAATTCAAAATCCCCTACCAACAATTTTGTAATCTCATATGCAGAAAAGAAATAAACTGTTAAAAATGTTCAATTCTGTATTTGATTCAGTAAGAGACAAGAAATTATTACAACATTGAATTCAAAGACAAATTTAAGCTTATAGCAAAAGTAACTTGTGGATTTACTGCAACCTCAAGCATTAAATCCTCAGGATTAGTCTTCATTTCTTTTGCTTTCCTTTGTTTTCATTGAGCTAACTAAGAACCACAAATTAAGTACAGAATAATTTTAAACCAATTAAGGCTGAAGCAGAAACAGTACCAATATAAAACTCACCTAGTAAAATGTGTGCTAATCAGTGTATCATACAGGGGCCTCCATTCAACAGTCAGTGTAATCTTTTTCCTATACTTGTTGAGTAATCTGACTACTAAATTTCCCCATCTAACCTAATAAACAAAAAATGACACAATCATTTGAGAGCAAGCAGAGACACAAAAAACAAGCACTCCGTGTCTCATCCAAGACAAATTGCTGCAGCACCTGAGCATAAAGCTTATTACGGGCGGCATGAAATATCTCAAGGCCCATCTGAGCAAGGTTGCGAACATCCTCCAAAGAAACATCACTTTTTGCCTTTATGAAACTGCACAACAAACATAAAAGTTAGATTCAACCTAGCAACAAACTCTGTCTGAATACAAGCTGAGTGGGGGAAAAACTCAAATCCACTACTTATAAATTATAATGCCGTTTTGGAAGCACAACGGAGCCATTACTTATAACCAAGGTTTTAAACAACAGTTCACGAACGTGAGTTCAAATCAAGCACCATAATTAAGGTTTTTTGGAATGACAGCAACTGCAATTATGGCTGCAACAACTGCATTTGTCCAAATTCCTACAATCTCAAGGTTTGTGACAAAACTATGAATGCAATTATAATTTAAAACCTTATTTATAAGAAAAGTATTCCATCAGATAACATACACCAAAAAAGTAATAACAGTATTACACAACCTCCGAAGAAATTTAACAGTTAATATAACAAAATACTAAGTCGTTTTCAATGCTAATAAAACATAAAATAACTTCGAAACAAACAGCGGAATAAATTACTTAATCTTGTTCGGAAATACTTATTTAGAAGAAGAAGAAAAAAAAATCATCATTTCCCTGTAATTAAGCAGAATCAAACATGCAAAACCAATTATAAACAAAGTCAATTTCCGTTCACATAATTTGCAAAACTGCTCACAAAACCACGAGTCTCACGCTCCTAATAAGCCTTCAAGTAACTTCTTCCCAACCTTCTATCACAAGTTCAATATCATTTCCTAGTAATCAAGAAGAACCAAAAACATGCAAAACCAATTATAAACAAAGTCAACCCCTCACTCTCCGAAGCTATTCTTCAATTCACATATCTGCAAAACCGCTCACAAAACCACGAATCTCACACTCCTCAGCGTTCTAGTAACTCCTTCAGAACCTCCGATCACAAATTCAACAGCATTTCCTCGCACCGCAAACACGAAAAACCTCGCACCACAGCACTAGCTAAAAGTAAAAACTACAAAACGGAAAAAATCAATCGAGGCGATATTCCAGAATCTTCTCAATTAAGCCGTACGGCGGAGAAATACACCGAAAGCGAAAGCAAAAACCGATGAAACGAAAAATTAAGGACGAATTAGGGAAAAGGAAGAGGAGGAGATTGGAAATGAGAGTGGATACTGACAGGTCGAGGACGGAGATGAATTTGAGAGTGGAGAAGACGGATTCGGGATCGTCAGGTCGGAAGGAGGACTTGACGGCGGCGATGACGCGAGTGAAGGAGTCGCGCTCGGCGGCGGTCTGAGCGGCGACCGGCGGCGGAAGCCATGCATTGTAGAGATGCATTTTGGTTTTCGGTTTTGGAGAAATGCTAAAAACGATGTTACAGAGAGTTTGGGAATGCGTGCGTATATATAGGATTGAAGATTGAGAGCAACTTTGTGAACACGAAAAAGGTGAATTGTTGAGAGAGAGAGAGAGAGAGAGAGAGACTGTGTGTGTAAAGAGTTATTATTATTGGAGAAAGCGGAGACTTAATTAGGGGGTTTGCATTTTCGGATTGACTTTAGTTCATTATTTAGTTCAGATTCAAGGTGCGGAATTACTTTAAACCTTTTTTGTTTTTTCTTTTTTTCTTTTCTCTTTTTCTCTTTTTCTCTGCCAGTTCTGTTCTGCTGATGCGAACCTTGTAAGATTCGAACAGTGGTAAATTCCAATATGATAAGTTTTTGCAACGCTCTGACATGTTTGTTTCAATATAGTACTTTTTTATTATTTTTATCAGTTAAATTTATTCAAAATTATTATCACAGATCTTGTTTTCTTGTATTAAAAACGTTTAATTTTATGCCACATTCCAAAATTATACAGAATTTTAAGATTTTAGATTTTCACCTACGGATAAAAAAATAGTTAATACAAGCAAAAAAACTTTTTAGTTGTTTATTATTATTTTAAAATAGAAGGCCTGTGCTTAATTATTTGACCAACTATATCATAAATTACAGTATTAATGTTTTATTGATGTGAAGTATTCTGTGAATTGTAGCATATTACTCAACTAGCACCATTTTTAAAAAAAAAGTCAGATCTCAGCTTATTTTGTGGTTGCATATTAATTTATTGTTTTAAAAAAAAGCTTAATTAAGAAGTTTTAATTATATCAAAAGTTTTGGAATTCTTTTTAATTATGTTTTTATTGAATGTTTATGATTTATGTTTGTTCTCAATTTATTTTAATTCCTTGGTCATTGGTTCTTGAAGATGGGAAGAACAAATTGACTAGTAAGTTAGAAAAAATTAGAAAAGAAGAAGTTAAATTAGTTAGTGAAAAAAATCATATAAGAGGATATATAAATAAAAAATAATTTAAATAATTAATAGAATAATTATTTAAAGCTAAAAAGAATGAGACTATATATTCTCTAACCATTACATGCTCATTTGATATTTATAGGCCACAACACATAAACACTAGTTTTGTATATAAACACTATATAATGTCATTTAGGGGTGGTGATTTCTAAAAGCAATCCAAAATTTTATTTATTTATTTATTTATTAGGTATATTTTGTTGTGTTCTAATCAATATTTTGTTATTTCAAGTTCATGTTTTATTCTTTCAACTTGAATCTATTTAGTTTAATTCTAAAAATTAAATGGTAGATACTTAGGATGAAAAAAAATATTTTTTAAAATATTCAATACAATAAAATTATTTAATAAAGACAAAGTTTAAAACATTAAAAAATAACACTAAAAGATACAGCTATCATATGTTTAAGAACGTTAATATTTTTAAGAAAGTGTAATTTAAAGATGTGAAAACAAATAAATGAAATAGATTATTTCTATTAAAATATAATATTTAATGCCATCAATAAACTTCAATCTTGATTTTTAATAAAGTATTTTTTAATATATCACTCAATATTTATAGGATAAATACTATTTATTAAGTTTTTTTTTATGTTGAAGTAGTATTTTCCCAAGAACACGTTGCTGCACTGTGCGGTCAAAATCCTTATATCGATTCAAGAGTATTTATCATTTGAATAAAAGCATACTAATTAAACTAACTAATTTGATTACAGTAATAACATCATTAATATTCTATTAATCTGAGTAAAAAAAAAAACATGCGTAATTTATGATAATAGTTGTTTAAAGAGAACTCTGCAGAAAATATTAAAACTGAAACTAATTTTGCTTCATTTTAACCATGTGGATGTTAACATCCTATGTAATTAAAGCTAATTAATCTGTTTTAAAAAGTATTATTCTACTATTTAAGGAGGAAAAAGTAACTAGTGGAAACCTATTGTGATTTCACATTCTACACTTGGGTATCTGATTTGAACACTCGAAACTTTATCTTTATATTTTCACAGTCTGACATAATAAAGGCTTCCTGTTGAACAAGAAAAGAAAAGACCGTGTAACTTTGGAAAGAAGAAACATACTTTTTTTTTTTTATTGTGATTTCAATAACTTAATAAATTTTATGCAGATGGGTTTTCCAAAACTGTTGCTTATGTGGCTCTTAGACCCTTTGAGATGAGATAATTTATTGTCACTTCTTTGAGTATTTACTCTTCTTTAAAATAAGAAATTAAAAAAACTAAGATTTTTTTTTACAAATTTACACCACATCAAATATATTCATTAAACTTAGTTAATTTTTTAATTCTTTTATAAATTTAAATAGTTTTAATTAAGTTTCAATTAAAAAATTGTTCCATTGAATATTCAAAATTTTTATAATATTTCTTAATTAAATATTTAATATTTTTTTTGCGTTAAGTATAATGACATAATTATTTAATTTTGTAGTTTCAAACATAATTCACATATTCGGACCATAATAAAAATATCTTTATAATTTAAATATTTTTATAAAAGATAACATTTTTTTTTAGTCAAACTAACTATTTGAGGATATAGAATACTATTATTTGATAAATATAATTAAGGTTTCAATATTTTTGGCTGTTCAAGTTGAGGATATTGTGTTTGAAATTAATTAAATGATAAAGTTATTCTCATTAATGGTAAATATTCAATTCAAAAATATAAAAATTTTAGATATAGAATAAAATAATTCTATTTTTAAAAAATATTTAATCAAAAATATATTAGATAAATTTATGAAAAATAGTAATTAATTATAATGTAAGATAAGGATGCCATTAAAATGATAATAAGAGGGAAGGTGTGGGCATTAAAAGGTGGGGCAGTGCAGTCCCCACCTTGATTGGTAGAATAATGAAGGGGGCCACAAAGACTTCCTTTCTTTCTTAGCATCTTTCACGAGTTCACTTTTCAGAATCTAAGATAGATATTCTCATACTTAGATTTTTTTTTAAATATGCAACTTTTACAAAAATAAAAAATAAAATAAATAAATCTTGAAAATTTACTTATAATGATTAAATCGTGATAACAATTAATTATAAAAAAAAATTATATGTAATACATAATTTTAAAATAAAATCATAATAGTTTGACGTGACTTTATTATCAAAGAATGTTTTATACATATAACTATAATAATATTAAACTGAGATGGGAAATTTGTTAGGATTTAAAATTTAAGATTTAAGATTTAAATTTTCTTAAAATTTTTTTACATGTGTTTTGTAATTTTGATTTAATATAAAAATAATTAAAGAGAAGCCATAGCTGATCCCCTAAACACACAGATATACTAAGAACATTCTCATATATCTTACAATTATAAACAGAAAATTGGAATATACTCCTCCTTCTTCCTCAACCACTTTCACTCAACTCTGTTATTCTCTCTCCGATCTCCATCACCATCACCATTATTCCTTTTCTTATGCCAAACTTTCACAAACCAAAATATTCCATCTACTCATATCAGAATCCCAAGTTTTTATTTGTAATTGCAATCTTTACAATGACGGGAGATTAAAATTACGTTTTACTCCAACACTTTTTTATTAAAACAAAACAAAAAATTGATGCTGAACTCCTTCTTGGGTAAATTACAAATGTTATTTTTTGGGTTTTTTTAAATTTACTAAGATTTTAGATTTTTTAAATTTGTTCATAAATTTTTCATTTGTTCTTAAAAATTACATTTAAAAGCACGAGGTTTAAATTATTATAAGTTACTAGTGAACATTAATACATTTAAGATGTATATGATATTTTTTTATGAAAATGACAGTATAATTAAAAATTATAACAATTATTAAAACAAAATTATTAGTATAACCTATATTGAAATTGTAACCACCTAAAAAATTGTCATTTGAGTAAAAGTGAAAAAAATAGAATGAGTATCTGATTATTTTATTATTAAACAACTGAAAATAAGTATATATAGGAAAAGTTAGTAGTCAAGTCTCATTTTCACTTAGTCACCATCTCTCTAGACCTCTACCCATTCCTTTCCTCTGACTTTTCTCTAAGCCTCCGCATCTTTCCTTTCATCAGTTTCTCGAGCGGAGCCCACCATTGGACTCGTGGCGAAGAACATAGCAAGTCTATCCAATCAGAACCTCCACTATAGTAAGTTCATTTTCTGCCCCCTTCTCTTAGAGCAAGTTTTAGGTTTTCGTTTTTCCTATGCTTACTAAGCTTGCATGTGGCCTCTGAGCCATCAAACGGTGCCTCTGTGAGCTCAGTTTACTATTTTGTTAGTATGATAGTTGATCAGAGGTCTTTTGGTGCATATTCGAGTTCCTGAGGATCTTAGGCTCTTGGGACTGTTAGAGAGAACTTTCACTGCTATTAAGATAAGGAAAGCTGACCTACATTTTGTCTGAATTAGGTGTGATTGTAGCTTAGGGTTTGATAGAGTAACATCTGTGAAATGCATCTATGAATTATATATGTGAAGATCTTTTGTAGACCTGAATTGAAATTTAAAACGTTAGACTTCGTTTTTGCATGCATGGTAGGTCCAATTTAGTCATATGAGAAATGTATATGTGAAATGTATCTGTGAATTATATACATGAAAGTTGATCTTTGTCCAATTTAGCCATCTGATATATGTATGGTAGCACTGAGGTAGTAGGAACTAGTGCAATTCATTTGTGAAATCTTTGCTTTCTGCATAACTCGCCCAGGCTAAGCATTCTCGCCCAGGCGAACTCACTTGAAAACTTGAGAGGTGCTCTCGGGTCCAATTTCGCCCAGGCGAGAGGTGTTTCGCCCTGGTGAGAAAATATTTTTGCCCAAGCGAGGGTATGGTCACCCAGGCAAAAATGACCCTGGAGCAGCAGTGCTCTCTGGACCAAATTCGCTTAAGCAAGAGGATTTTTGCTCAAGCTAAATCCTAAAAAAAAGATTTTTTTTTTGAACTTTCTGTTTTGATTGTTTGATTATTTGACAATACAATGTATGGATTTAATAAAATAGATTCATTGATAATTTAAGTTTAATTGTATTGATGATTTAGTGATTTATTTAAATGTTGAGATTGAGATTGAGATTGAAAAGTAAGTGAATGTATAAGTAGAGATTTATATTATGATTTGATATTGTTAAAAGTGTTAATAAAGTTAGTCAAAGCCTAAGCATAGTGTTTTCAGGAAAGAAAACACCTGTGTCTGGGTTAATTAGGAAGTGCATTGTCTAAGGATCTGATCAATAACGATTGATTGATTGACTCTACTAGTAATAGGAATCAAATAGATGATTATTACTAGGTGGTGATAGTCGAAGGAGGTCTGAACTGGGTGACTGCAGCTTGAAACATAACTGGTCAGGAAAGTCTCATGGGGACTAACCCTATCATACATGATTGATGATTCATTTGTGTGGAGGCTGTGTGGATTCCCAGCGTGGAGATGTATGACAGGTCCATATCTCGAGGTTTATTCAATGCACGAGTCTTTCAAAAGTAGAATCAAGTTTGTAGTGTGTCAATGTCTTATATTGTGATGATACATGTAGCTTAATGAAATATGTTTGAGGGGTGTTAATCTTTGTGCTTTAATTGAATGACTCGAAATTATTAAAAATTTGGTTAGCTTATCCTTTGTTCTATTGTACTTGTGTTTTGATATCTGTCTGCAATAATTTTGTTTTTGACATTGGAAGAGATGGTGTTGCAGATAGATCTGTGAACTATCACTTGGGATGAATAATACTATTACACATAGGTTAAATTTGAAATAAGTTGAAAATGTTTTGTAACTATGTTTTAGTAAAATTCTGAGATAAAATTTTATAATAGTTTAATTTTTAAAAGATTACTTAAGAATCTTAAATAGGATTAGTAAAATGCTTAGTTTATGTATGTTATTTTTGGGATATTATATAAATAGCAAATAAACATAAACGGTTACAAAATTTTTAGAGAAAAAAATAGTTTCCCATTTTTGACTATATTCATTGATCATAATATAATAACTAACATTATATGATAGATTCCCATTTTTGAACTTTGTGGGTGGAAAAAAGAAGTGTTAGGAAGGGAAAACTCTACTGAAAGTAGTTAGGGAGGTTCATTAAACGTGCTAATGTACTTTATTTTAAAAAAAAAGGCCTGTACTTGGTTATTATTAATGTAACTGTCATTATTTATGTACATTTGATGTGATTCATTTGTGCATATGTTAAAAAACCAATAATAGAGAAAAAAAACCATAATAATTCACAATATTTTATTAAGGAGTTAGTGATTTTTTTTCATTGATTTACGTGTATAATTAAGTATATTATGGTTTAAGAATATGATTTTCTTTTTTTCTGGAATACTCCTACCTTAGGTGTAATCCCATAAACAAAAACACAAGTACCCACCCCTCTCTTTCCCTCACTTTCTGTATTATTTTTTCTCTCTTTTCCCTCATAAAGCTCTCTCTTTATTCTAAATATTTTATTTCATAGTTCATTTATTTTAGAATTTAACAATAGTCAGGTGATTAATTTTTTATTACTGAATCATATTTTTCAAATAGATTAAACTTTTATTTATTTTAAAAATCTTTTATTACTTTTTATTTTTTCTTATATTTTATTTTTAATTTTAGAAAATTCAGTTAAGAAAAGTGATTTTTCTCATCCTATTATATAATATACTAAATTTTGATTATCTTTAGATAACTTATTCTATATTCTTAGATTTTGGATTATATATTTAATTCATCGTCCATTAAAAATTTAAATAGTTTTATTATATTGATATTTTAGATAGAATAACTTACACTATGGCTCTTGATATATTTTTTGTTAGACAAATCTTTATTTATTTAATTTCATTTGTTCGTAGTATCTTTAATTTATAAAATTATACTTTATACTTCAAAAGAATCCTATCATCTGTTAATTTAAATTTATTTTTAGTTTTAAATCATCTAATTAATGAGATATTAGATACTTTATTGTAAAAATATAATTTTATAATCTTGGATGTTACACCAACTCTACTTCAAATCATCACCATAATTTAGTTTAATTTAACTAAATTAAATTATTAGATACAAATTCTTAGTACCATTATCTAAATTTTTTGCCCCTCAAAATAATATCTACAAGTTAGGCAAATTTAGGAAAGGCTTAACTTATTCCTAATGAACTTCTTTCGCAAACAAAACATATTATTACAAACTTAAATCACTAAAAATAAATCTATTAAGATCACATCTCACATGTAAACAATTATATCAAAAGAGAACAAAACTCTACATATGAGAGAGAGAAAACTTACTCAAGATCACAATTTAACTGATTTATATTATATAAAATTCTATTATCTTTCAAAATTCACTCTTTAATTGAAGAAAATATGAAAAAAAATCTCAAAATATAAAAAAAATAAGAAGAATAAAAACAAAAGAAGTTTAGAAAATTAATAAAATAAATTACTAAATAATTAAAATTCTACTTTACCTATTAAATATAACTTAAAATTTTAACCTTTATTTAAAAAAGAAAATCCATCCTTACTAAACACGTGCATAAATATTATATATATATATAGGGATATAGTTATATAAATTACGTATATTAGTTTGTATGCGTGAAGAATCTCATCAATATCTTTGAATTTTTATAGTTAAAAGCTATCGTGAACTTTTCCTTCTATTTTTACTAGATGTAGTGAAATTTTCTGGCACACTCCTTAAAATCGTGTACTCAAAATCTTACCCAAATATTCCCTCTCTTTACCCTGAATTTTAAACACCACAACTAGTTGTTTCCATTTCATTTACCGTAAATCGAAATCTCATTCCTTCACCTTTCAAATAATCACGTGTTGTAATCGAAAAGAACATAAAAGAATATTTTGTTTAAATATGGCACACAACTTTACTCGTTACTACTATAAATTGGTTGCGACAGAATAAAAAAAACATTTGAAAACGAATACTAACGTTGGATTCTTTTCATCATTAGATCTGATCCTATAAAGTTGAGGGTCGTGAATGCGACGTTGCTGCGACGGTTTTTCGTCTACATAAGCTTGTTCTGTTCTTTTTTATCAAAAAAAGTACCTTTTTTGTCTAAAATATAAACTATGTGGTCACGTCGAAAAAAAAAGTCAAAATGATACCCATTTAACAAAGAAAAAAGAAAAATTAAAATGGTTCCAAATGATTTGTATAATTCATGTGCTGGTTAAGATAACAGAGTCAAAAGTGTTGGGATAAAAGTGTGTAGAAGGGAATACAAATATTTCACTTTGAATAATAAGATTGAAATAAGTTAGATGCCTGATTTAAAAAGAAAAAAAAAAAAAAAACACAGGTGCATGTTCGGAAAAAAAAAACACACACACATTCAAAGTGCATAAAGACCCACACCTCAGGAACTATGGGTTACATGGGTGGCCTTCAAACTTTTAAATATTGAGCTCTCCTTGCATGCTTTTATATATGTTTTGTTTATTAATAATATAATATATAAAATGTGAAATTAATTACATATAGTATTATAGATTTATTATTAATATCGAGACATATGACATAATAGATGTATTAGCGTATGTTCTTTTATTAGTCTTTTGTGATTGATGCATTTTTTTTTTTTTTTTATTCATGTATATAAATTGGGTATATATGTATATAAAATTTCACTTTGAATAAGTGAAACTTATTGAGTGATTTGCATGAATTCATAAATAATGTAAAAATATTTAGAGTGGTATCATTTTTGAATAATGGTGATAAACATGCAACTTTATATTAATAAAGATATTATAATTTTTCTATTATTTAGTTACATAGAAATGACTTCGGGTGGTGAGAAGTTATAAATTTTTTGTGTTTAATTTGATAACACATGTATATTTGGCTTGATAGTATATGATTCTTGTTATTTTAATATAGAAGAATTAGAAGGGAGAAACACTGTAGAAACAAACAAGAAAGAAAATCGAGCCAAATACATAAGGGAATGAGTTCAACCCAAAACTTTAAGGCATTAGGTTTGTGGGTCTTTTTTTATATGTTACTTAACTTTCTCATTCATATTCAATGTGAGACTTATACTCACACTTTGATACCTAAGAAATTTCCCCTCAAGTGAGAGTCCCTCTTTCACATATTAATACATTCTTCCTCGAGCTAAAGCATTTTCAAATACAAGTATCCCACTCACAAAGGATCCTCACTTGTTACACAGGGATCAAACTGTATTCGTCTGAGCCAGTTACACAAACTATCGGCTTTGATATCACTTGTTGGGAGAATTCGAACGGTACCCCACTCACAAAGCCTGTTATACAAACTATTGGCTCTGATACCACTTGTTGGGAGAATTCGAAGGGTACCCCACTCACAAAAGATCCTCACTTGTACTACCGTTTATACACTTAAACGAGTCACACTTGCTTGAAACTTCCGCCAGAAAGACTTTCGATACAAGGATGAAACTGTACTCGCCTAAGCTAGTTACACAAACCATCTACTCTGATACCACTTGCTGAAAGAATTCAAAGGGAGAAACACCGGATTAACAAACAAGAATGAGAATCGGGCCAAACATACAAGGGAATGACACCACCTTCAACCCAAAACCTTAAGGCATTAGATTTGTGGGTCTTCTTCTTTCTTATATGTTGCTCAACTTTTTCATTCCTACTCAATGTGGGACTTAGACTCACACTTGGATACCTAACAATTGAGTCACAGAGTGGAAGCAATAAGATTCACTTTTATCATAATAATATGAAAACACTCTATCAATCAATCTAAACAAACCAATATGCAGTCGAGAACAGAAAAATAAATCAACACCAATAATTAACATGGGAAAACCTCTCAATAGAGATCAAAAAACTCAACTCACGGGACGGTAAATACTCTACTAATACCAAAACAAAGATACAATGAGTTTCACAAAAAATAATCACAGAGCATATCTATACAACTCTTTAAACGGTCACCAACAATGGCCCAAAAATATCAACAAATTGAAATTAATAAGGAAGAGTTCAAAAATCTCGTCACCAAAACAATAGACAACGTTCACGAATTTTATGGAAACAAACTACAGCTCCGATCTCAAATCCGTCCGTCCAAAACCACTTAATGTGAGTGATAAACTCTAGTAAAAATTTCAGAGCAATTGGAGAATATTTCACCGTTGGATTTTCGAAGCAACCAAGATTGACAGTAACAGGAACTTCCTGTGGACAACAACTATTCACAAAATTTCTTACGCTTCTACAGACCTCAAGTAGACAATCTCACTGTCCAGATTGAAGAAATATGAGTGAGAAATCTTCAATAAAAATTGCAACTCGATCAGACAAGGTGTCATAATTGGATCTTCAAACCAATAAACACAGTGCGAACTGTATTTGCCTCTCCCTCTCTTTTCTTCAAAGCAGTTGTTCACACACTTCTATACACACCAATGCTTTCACCGTTGCACACACAGTTGCACACACTTAGGGTTAACCTTTTATCTTAATTACAATGATGCATTATATTGGGTCTGTCATGTGTCATGGACACACGAAATACTACTTCTTCTTGCACCTCCAAACACTTCTTGGGGCACCTCCAAATTTTTCATTTCGAACCAAAATACCCTTAAAATATTATTATGAAAACCCAAATACCCTTCTACCCTAAAACCCTTGTATTCCCTTTTCCACAAAGCTCTCTTCATTTCAGCTCTACAACGCCACCTCCAAAGGCACAACTGTCATTTTGTGGTTCGATTTGTTGGCCATTTTCATTCCGTGAACCTTCAATAACAACGTATTTGAGGATTATTTAAGGTTTGTATGATGTATTTTTGGATTTGTAGAGTATTTGAAGAGATTTAATGTGGTTTGTGATTTGGGGGTGTATTGCGTTATATACGAAATGGGTTGCGGAACAAAATATTTCGCAACTCATTTTGCAGGAAATACAAGTTGCGAAACGGAGCATTCCGCAACTGTGCTACGGATCCAAATGCTCTGTTCTGCAACTGATATTTCCTACGAAATGAGTTGCAGAACAAAGCATTTTGCAACTGTGTTACACTGTGCTACGAATCCGTAACATAGTTGTGAAATGCTCTGTTCCACAAAGTTGCGGAACAAGGCATTCCGCAACTGTGGTACGTTGTGTTACAGATCCGTAGCATAGTTGCGGAATGACCTATTCCACAACTGTGTTACACCGTAGCACAATTATGAAATGTCCTGTTCCACTATTTCTTCGTCGTGCCGTTGCACTCGCAATCGTCTATCGACGCCGCACTTGCAATTGTCTATCGCCGCCGCCAAGAATGCCGACCGTCACAAAATGCGACCCACCAGCCACCGCACCTTACCTTGACCTTCACCCTTCCAATTTCTACACAAGTCATACGCAAGCACCTCTAATTCAGTGTTCTATATGATAGATTCATGATTGTTAGACTCTAATAAAATTTATATATCACGATTTTATAGTCTTTTGAAGAACTTTTTATATTTAGTCATAGTGTAAACAAATATGAGTTCATTTACATTCATACGTACGATGATATTATATTTGTTCATAATAGATAACTCTTTATTAATTGTATATTTACTTACTATTATAATTATATTTGGTAATGGAAAATTAACAAATTTTAAATAATATATTGATTTTAATGTATTTTGTTTAGAGGAATATGAATACTATATTGATTTTAATGTATTTTGTTTGGAGGAATATGAGTTGTATCTGTGTAAAATGTACCTAAATCTATGTTTGTAATAATATATTATATTTTATCTTACTAATATAATAGTTTTCTCGGTTCATCTAGGATTTAGGATTATGATTTTAACTTCAATGTTATATTTTAAAATGATGTATGAATATTGACTTTTAGTGCAAGTTGTATTATTTTTAGCTTGATATGAAATAATGCTATTTTTTTAGTATTATAATGTGAAATAGAACGGAATAAAGGAATGATTGATCTTTGCCAAATTATAAGTTTTATGTGTACGGTGATACATGTATATTTTTTTCCACAAAAATCTACCTAAGAGGAATTAGGTAACTCTTGGTGAATTTCAGTCAATCATATTAAATGTTTTTGTTAAGAAAAAGTCCAAAATAGAAAAAATTGTAAATTTATGAAAAAATTTGCTCAACAAAAAGTTTTGCTCAACGAATATCTTCCTATCACAATGAGAATATTTTCTCTTTATTTAATAAGTTTATATTTTATATTCTGAAATTGCGCTGTATAATTTTAATTTGATTTGATATAATTATAAATTAAAAAATACATTATAAGTGTTAATGGTTGAGAAATTTATCATTATTTTTATGATAAATTTATTCTTAATTTTAAACTCCAAAAATTTTAATAAAACAAAAAAAAATTGTATTCATACATTATGATCACAACCATTATACTTTAATCTCAAAATAGCTCTATTCTTAAATTTGAAGACTAGATAATTTAGAGAACTAAAAGGTATTTTTATATTTAAAGTACTTAAAAGTATTAATTTTATATTTTGACGGACTAAAATAAAATTTGATTCAAAATTTAAAAGTCATTTAAAAAATAAATAAAATGTAAATGTTTACATAATTATTTTCTTGACACGTACAGTTAATTGCATAGTTACTCACGTGGATGTTGTCAGTCACCACGTGAGATAAAAAGGTACTTCTCCGTAACTCACTGAAAAGGTAATTTTCAGTTTAAATGAAAAAAAAATATTAATATTTAAGAAATTAGAAATGTATTTAAATATATATATTTTTTCTGTATTTTTTGTTAGTTTATTGTGGTTGAGTTTTGACTTTCTTTACCCTAACAATTATGTTTGATTGTGAAAATAAGGATGGGAAAGGAAATAATTAAAATGGTACTGTTTAATGGGAGGAAGAGAGGATAAATAATTATAAATAATAATAAAACTATTATATTATTTTTCTTTTATTTATATTGTTTTCTTTAACTCTCTCCATATATTTTCTTAGTTTTCTTCAATCCAATATTTTAAAATTTATTATTTTTATTTACTTAGGATTTTTTGTCGTTGAACTAATTTCTTTTTTTTTTTCCTATCCAACAAAACATAAAGTATCATCTAGAAAATTTTGTTTTTCTTTTATTAATATTGTTTTTTAACCAAAAAAAACATTTTCAAAATTTTATATATATATATATATAAAGTTTTTATAATTCTTTAAAAGTAAAAATAAATAAATATTTTCCTTATATGTACCTTAAAAAGAATAAATTCAAATTTTAAAATAAAAAAAAAATAAAGATTTCTTAAAGAAAAACACGTTTAATTTTGTATTTTTCTTACCACATGTAAAATGTATTGTTTGCTGAGTTTTTTCGTTGATTTTTATAATTAATACTTTAAAATCCATGTTAATAATGTTTTTTAATTACTTAATAATATGAAATTTGAGAAAAACTACAAATATATTTTTAATATATTAATTATTTTGAATAAATTTTCATTTACTAATGAAAATTTATTAAAATTATAAAACTTTGCATATTTTATATCATATTTAATAAATTTTGCTTCAATTTTGTAATTTTAACTATTAAAATTTAGCTGACTAACCATTTTCAATGATGCTTTTCATTTACAAAAGTTAAACTCCGATTTTACTTAAAAAGACGGAAAGAATTATTAAAATTGAATTACATGTTTAACCTCTCTTATGAAAATTTACATTCTTATTTCGTGGGAGAAGAAAAAAAACTTAAATTCGTCAACCCTATTAGTTCAATTGTTTCAATGATTTTTTAAAGAAACTCAAATAATTATGTACTGATTTAATTGCATGAAGCAATTACTTAATAAACAAATTTTATTGATCACACTTATGATAAATATTTATTCATTTTTGTCAATAACGATTATATCTACTAAAATTAGGACCGAGTTCAACTGATGAACTCTTATCCATAATAATTTTTTTTTCTTTCATAAAACTGATATTTAATATTATTTAAAGAATATGAATTTAATAAAATACTCAGAAGTCGTCACTAATAAAATTTTCCTTTTTATTATATTTTTTCTATCCTCATAATTAAAATATGGAATCTTATTTTAGAGACCAGACGCGTATAGATGTAGTAATAGTAATAACGAGTTGAGTGTATAAAATAAATGTTGTGGAAACCAATTCTATAATCATGGAATAAATAGCCAAATCAAACAAAAAGGCAATATATGCCACGTATCTAATCATCTAAAATTGTTTATTTAATCGTAAATAACCAACCACCTCAACTTTTTGGCATCCATCTCTAAAAGTTTGATAGCTTAGAAAATCATGACAACTTTATTTAATTAAAAGACACCAACACAATATCACCTATTTGAGTAATGATAAAAAAAGAATATAGAACTTTTTTTTTATATATAAAAGAGAATCATCTTCCATCAACAAAATTTAAAAAATTGTATAGAATCCTACAACCTCTTCTTTTTAAAGAGAGAAGGTCTA
>Ga0099825_1001660_pt1 | contig 28778 bp, 18 predicted proteins | sample SiratroredBW_FD_76838 | JGI IMG/M metagenome (GOLD analysis project Ga0099825, IMG submission 76838) | Root nodule microbial communities of legume samples collected from California, USA - Siratro red BW | ecosystem: Host-associated > Plants > Roots > Nodule | place: USA: California | collected...
TTTCTTTCTTTCTCTCTCTTTTTCTTTCTTTCCTTCTCTCTTTCTTTCTTTCTTTTTCTCTCTCTTTTTTTCTTTTTTTCTTTTTTTTTTTTTTTTTTTTTTTCTCTTTTTTTTTCTTTTTTTTTTTTTTTTTTTTTCTTTTTTTTTTTTTTTTTTCTTCAGGATACAAGTTCTGGCCAATAGTGGCATTGCCTCGGTTCTGGTTTTAGTTATATGGGTGCTCACTGGAGGGCAGGATAAATGCTTGAACTCTAAAGAATCACCTTTGATCACGGCTCTCATTGGTGCTGTTATCGGCCATTATTCCTGTTGCAATGGGGATACTTGGTCTTCGGAGCTTGGAATTCTCAGTGAAGATAAGCCCCGTCTAATTACAACCTTCAAGGTGAATAATGTCTTGATCAAAGTCCTTCATTCTTGGATCATTCTATCCATAGTTTATTAGAAACATTTGTGAATGTCTGTCATAAGTCCCAGCAATTTTCTGAATTAATGTGTTTGGTAGTTTATTTTTACAAGCTCCATTCCCCATAATCTTGGTCATTTTCTTAAAAGTCACCCTTGTTCAATTTTGATAAAAATTCAATTTTGGTCCATCATTAATTTTGTCACTTCTCCTGACGAGACACTCCCTTATTCAACACAAATGGACACTTGGATTCTTCTAACTACATTCTGCAGTTTTTGTACTTTTGATACAAATTCAAACAAAAATACTACGAAAGAATCTTATTAATTAATGCTAACTTTTAAAGCTGGTTCTCTCTTTTAATTAAAGATTCATACTTAAATGCTAATTTCATATGTTGCACTATGGCCATGTTGTGTCTTCCAATTTCTAAATTTTGTCATATCCCTAGGCCCGTGTTGTTTTTTATGTGTTTCCAGTGTCTTGTATCCATGCTTCCTAGATTGTTAATTTTTGGCTCTCAGTTTTAATCTCTGTAGATAATTTTTCTACAATCTAGCTGCTCCAGATCAAATCCACACCTATTAGTCCCTCCATGGACCACTTGATTGTAAGAAATATGGAATGTAACCTAATTTAGCCTCACTTTATTTGTTATTAGAATAGTCTTTACAAGGTGAATTTTTAGCTTTTTGTTAGTGATAAATTGCTGAATTGGGTTACATGTACTAGATGGGGACTGTGGCATAGGATCCTAATGATGATGGGTAGTTGTTCCATCTGTATCATGATGTTGCTAAGGAATTGAAGGATTAAAATGTGAAACATCTCGAGGGACTAAATTGAGACTAAAAATAGGTTAGTGAGGGAAAATATGACTTTTATAAAAAATTCAACCTAAAGACCATTTCATGAGTGATGGAAGTGACAGTGACAAACAGTAAAACTGGAGGCTATCCTTGGTGGGGCATTGGAAGCAGAGGGTGAGCAATGATAACATTCACATTCCAGGGTAATGTAACAACCCTACCCTAAACATGTCATTAATGGGGATGCTATTGTAACACCCATATCAGTTCCATTCCTAGAAATGACAAATTCGTGAAATTTGTTTTGTGACGTTTGAAAGCTCAAAGGGAGTTTAAGATTCTGAGCCTCCCTAAATCATTTATCACATTCTGTTCTTATCACTTACCCTGTGGGCATCTGTTACCAAACTCTGCCTTGGAATCCATGATATGACAAGTGGCTTATTACACTGTGGATATTTAACTAGAAATTTCAGATGGAGTGTTGCTACTGAGTTTCGGAAATTGTGGTTACTAATTCGTTTCTCTGTGATTATCAGCATGTGAAGAAAGGTACAAACGGTGGTGTGACAAAGACAGGAATTCTTGCAGCTGCAGCAGCTGGAAGCGTCATTGGATTGTCGTTTGTCCTTCTGGGTTTCTCAACTACAAAATGCGAGTCTAGTACAGTTCTTAAGCAACTACTCGTCTTACCCATTGCCACCCTTGCAGGACTATGTGGAAGTCTCATTGACTCTCTCTTGGGTGCAACATTACAATTCAGTGGATTTTGTTCTGTTCGCCGCAAGGTAAATTTACTTACACCATCACCACCTACAAAGAATACTCTTTCCAATTGGCATAATGCTTGAATTCCTATATTGCATTGGGAGTTTGTTGAACAAATCTCCATGTTATTAGGAGATGATTACCAGGGCAAAGTTACCATAATAAAAGGCACCATAGAACCTTCCTATTTTACTTTAGATATATGATACTTGAAATTTATCACTCCATTTTGCAGGTTGTTGGAAAGCCAGGACCAACAGTTAAAAGGATTTCTGGTGCCAACTTTCTTGACAACAACGCGGTGAACTTTGTGTCAATACTGTTGACCTCATTTTTTACTGCAATTGCTTGTTGGTACATTTTCTGAATTCATCAAAAATGAAGCGACTGTGGCCAAGAGGTCCCAGAGTTCAAAAACTTGTAACTCTGGTGTTAGACTATTAGTTGTTCCTATACTGCTGTATTCTCATTCTTCACTTGGTAATGTAAATTACATCAACATTTGAATGACAGCAGTATCTGGTGGTACTAGAGCACAGTCAATCATATGTTTTCTTGGTTAGAAGAACGACAGATGACATCTTCAGTATCTGTTTGACAGTTTTTTATTTATAGTCAACACCAAAGAAACACTTGCCATCACAAATTGATTTTGTTGTCAGAAAATTTTCAATGTCAGCGAAAAGGGTCATGCATTAGTTGGTCATTGTGGTGCAACTAAATAACATGCCTTTCCTGGATGTATCTAGCTATAATAGGTTTCTTAATGTGAAAATGAGAGGTAGAAATACTAACTATTAAATCATATTGCGAATGGTTAATTGAAACACACAAGGCAAGTGATCATGCAGTGGAACTTTTATTTTATTTTTTTATCATGGAAGATTATATTGTCCATCTCTTTTATGCTCATTCTCAATAAGGTAGGATTAAAATTTTTTGTGAGGTCACAATGTAAGACCTTTTTGTGAGGGAGGAAGATTATTGTATGATATCGTTGAGACAAAGGTGTTGGGGTCCGTTCAAAAGACCTGCCTCCAACAGGTGTCATCTTATGCGTTTCATGTTTCAACACCTCTACATCATGCATGACTCTCCGCCTAAAGACAAAGATGACAAAACCTTTTCAAAAAAATATTTGCAACTCATTCTTAATTTCTTCATCGATTTAAACAAAAATAGTATAAAGAATCACTGTCAAGATATCTTCTAATGTTTTCTGAAGTGTTAAGCATCTAAAATGACTTTCCTTTTCTTAAAATATTTTGTCGTGCACAGTCAAAGAATAATGGTTAATATGTTTTTTAGCCGTTGAAAGTTATTTAGCGTTTTGCTTGGATGATATGATAAAAAGTAGTGGAATGAAAAAGGAAAAAAAAAGAGAGTAATGAATGGAAAATGAATTTGTTGACAAGTGAGTTATCCAATGATAGTTCACTAATAAAACAAAAAAATACATATTTAGGGACACAAAAACTTGTTAATTGGTATTACCTGTCGTAATTCAGGAGACAAGTACAGTGGACTTTTGTTTAGAGTCATGATGGTTTTTCCATACTTTCTCTCAATTTTCATGAGAGAAGTCACCTACCAATTCATCACTCCAACTCCATTCTAATAGGCTTAATTGGCTTAATTATACCTAAACTTTTCATTTTAATTCTTTCAAATTCATTAACCAACTTTTCATTCCAAATACATGGTATAATAAACATTTAGAATGTCATTGTTTTTAACCTTTGTTTAGACGGGGTGACGTAAAGTGGGATGGAGAAAAAAAATAAAGAAAAGAAGAGAATCGGTGATTGTTTGTTTAAAAAAAAAAGTGAAAAAGAAAATAAGCAAGTAGAAAATTTTATAATTATTTCCATTTAACTTAATTTTTTATTGAATTTATAAAATCAATCATTTGGTCATAATGGATTATATCTTATTTAATAGGTTTGCATACAGTGTGATTAACTAAATGAGATAATAAATTATATTTTTAGTATAATCAATTTCAGTATGATTAATTAAGCAGATTTATGTACCAAGCAATGAGATATCTGTTTCCCAGGTTACTATTCAGTTATTTACAAAGAAAAAAAATATTCATTTATAAAATAAGGATGTTTCAGCTCATCCTCAGCATGTGAATAAATGACACAAAAATCACATGGAAAAGACAAAATTACGATTTTATCCTTACTATACCATAATTATTTAAACAAATATAATCAATTATATTATAACAACTATAACATATTAATAAAATAATAATAATAATTATTATTATTAAAAATAAAAAAAATAATATCTTAAAAAATTATAAAAATCAAAATAAATTCAAAAATAATAATATATAAAAATAATAATTAAATCATAAATAGTAATTATAATAATAAATAAATTAAAATAATAATCAAAATAATTCATAAAATAATGATAATAGTAATATAAATAATAATAATTTTATTTTAATTTCAATTTAATTTTACAAAATAAATTTCTATATATTTAAATGTAATTTATAATTTCTTTTTTTTATAGATAGATTATACAAGAATAATGATTTAACTAAACATGAATAATAAAAATAAATAACTTATTATCATCCCTTTTAAATTTATTTTAATAAAAAAATAAAATACTAATCTTACATATTTATCAATTAAAAAAATATTTTCTAAATATTATATTAATTAAATCATTCGTAACTTTTTTATTTTCTTTTACTTTTTTTATTTTTTTTCTTAATTTAAACGATCTCACCCTTTTTTATATGTTTTTTCTCCTTCTCTTTCTCTTCCACACCCTCAATCTATTTATTTAAAACAAACTATAAAGCCTAAATCTCTGGACATTAGTGAAAAAATCAACTTTTGACCTGCACCTTTACTTCTTCCTACATCACCCACTTCCTTTTAATCAAACTGGATCCCCTCCAGTGAATCACATCTTTCATTCCTTTTTTTCACACTAAATTGTGTGATATAAACACAATCTCAATAACTTTTTAGTAATAATAAAATATATCATTTTCATTTATTTCATGGACCTGACACTGCCTCTACTTACCCGTAAAATATGCAGGGCGAAGTAGTAGATTCTTACCTTTTTAAAAAAATTTATCTATTTTAAAAAGTAGAAATTTAAAATGTTTGATAAGAGTACTCTCTTAAAATTATCCAAAATTTATCTCCTTTTTAATTTTCAAAATTACAGAAAGACAGAAGAACTTCTTGGGGTTACTTTTATTTCTTGACTTGCAATATTTTATTATGGTATTTTTTCATCTTCTTCTCTTATTCTTAATCAATCCAAAATTTAATATTTAATTTTTAAAAACTGAAACTAAGAAACAAACACACCCACATATACTTCCTGGAACTGCATTATTAACATGTTTAAGTAGTTTTCAACAGTAATGCCCCCGACTAAAGAGTTAAATCTGAAGATGTTTTAACTACATTACTCTCGTACCAAACAGATGGAGGCATTCATGCATGGGACAGAACACCGAAATATAAATGGTTGATCAACTTTGTAAAAAATAAAGAGTACTTGTCACAGGTTTTGCTTTACTTTGGTCAAAAACAAATAAGCATTGTTCGGCCGCTATTAATATAAATTCAAAGCTGAACTCATAGAAACTGTTGAATACCATGCCTGTTCAAATTTGGACCCCAAGAGGGCTCCAGTTCATCACTCTGCTCTACAATCACCATACCTTTTTGCCGACAACATAACACCATAAAGGGTCCCCAAAATGTTCATTTAACCATTACATTATCACCAGAGTAACTCTGCTAAATTAAAATATTCAACTGAAAAATGGTACTTGTTAGGTCTATGCCTCCTTCATCTTATCACAACCATAAGTCAAAAGTAACACACTCAGAAAGTTTCATGTTCAGATGTAATTATTACTTTAGATAGATACACACAGAAGGGACTGTGATCACAATTTTATCATAGGACTGGTGCAGGTGATGATCACCCTTATCTAGGGGCAGCAGCAACATAACACATCCAAACAGCACTCACAGGTCTCATAGCAGCAGAAGCAGCAACACAAGGCAAATAAACTGCAATTGCAAATCCCAATGAAAATCTCCACCAGTCAACAAATGACACCAAAAACAAAATAAAATTGATGGTTCATTCACTCTAACAGTACACACTGTGAAAAGAAAAGGAAATTATGGAGTGTCCAGAACAAAGAGAGCAACATGATGAAAATTAAATCATCTTTATGCTAGAGTGACAACAGCAATAATAACAAAAAATTTAACAAAAGAAACAATGATAACTATACAAACCAAGCGTAAAGAAATCCCTTTTCTTCGTGGCGTCTGCGAACATGTTCCACATAACTTATGTCTTGGTATTCTGGAGGTGCATACATTTTTTTTCCTTGTTTGTGTTGCTGAAAAAATTAAATCTTGAAGGTGAAATCAAGGGGTGATGAAATCATGTACAAGTGAAAGCATACACTATATAGAATGTGAAACCCTGAAACAATTTATCTGGTACCATGGGGGTTTGGATAGTTGGTTAGGGCAGCAACTAACCAAGTCTTATGTTATTTTCATTTTATTTTTACTTATCCTCTAAGTTTCCTCTCTCCCAACTCCCAACTGCCAACTGCCATTCAATTAATATCTGTTTAGTTTGTCTTATTTTTTGAATGTAGGATGTCTTGACTTTGAAGTGTTCATGAAAATTTATGAACATAAATTAGACTATTAAATAATAATAATAATAATAATAATAATAATAATAATAATAATAATGAGGATTAAATATGTTTTTATTCAAGTAAAATGGACAAGTTTTTGTTTTAGTTCCTATAAAATTTAATTAAATTTTCAATTTTTTAAATAAATATTATTTATTTATCTTTAGATTAAATTTAGACACTAAAAGTAGTTTTTTTAATATTTTAGAAGGATTAAAATGTATGTGATTTAAAAAATATTTTTCTAAGAAATTTTTAACTTGTTTGTTTGGTAGCTGACCAAGTTTTAAACTCTCAACTAAGATTCCCCCGTGTAAAATTTGTTTATTTAAACCAATGTCCAAATGTATTAAATTGTAATTCTTTAATATATTTGTTTCTAAAATATGAATCTGTGTTATCTTGATATATTTCATTTAATATTAAAAATATTAACGACTATATAGACTTGTTCTGTTTACAGAGACTATATAGAGCTTGTTCTTAAGATATAATAAGGTGCCATACACAAGCGACTCTTCGAGTATATGACCAGAGTTTGATTCTATTTATATATTAGATTGATACAGAACTTATCATATTTTCTATTCTAGGAGATTAATCTTACAGTTGTTGGCTGGAGTGTTGAAATGAATGAGTAATCTTATATCATTCCATAGTCTTTTACAAATCTTAGCTTTCTGTGAAGAAAAATTAAATATATTGTTAATGGATATGCAATTTTAATACTTGTCATCACATTATCAAAGGATTTGTACAAGTCAATAAACTTCCCATATATAATAATCATGTAAAAGTAATTTATGTTATGGGCACATAATAAAATGATTTTATATTATTCTTAACTATATGAAATTGATTGCATGAGAATATTAAATTATTTTTTCAGTTGGTCAGAAAATACAAAGATTTTGCATTCAAGAGTAAAGTTCTACATATCAAATACCAAATGTGAACATCTTAAATAGTGAATCCTTTAAGTCCTAAACTTCTATACCTGTGATGCAAAAGTTATGACATTAATTATTGAAAAAGAGAGTTGAACATTCATTAGTCCAAACCAAAAGAGGAGACCGATAACATTGGTGTAAAGGGTGAACGCATTAAATCTAAAGTAAACTTTTTGAGGTTGGTTGCTTGTAGTAGGTAAGTAAGATATACACATATCGCATTGACCACGTAATTAGTAGCTTACCATCAAAATTTATTAGGGTAAAAACACAAAAAAAAAAAAATTCCATAAATATTTCAAGAAATTTAAGATAAGGTTGAAATTTTAGAATGATGCTTAAAAATAAAAGTACCATAACTAAGCACGTCTTAAAGAAGAATTTGAATCTTACAATTCCTGTTTAGACTTTTTATGTGTTAAAAGCAGAGGTTTACATCATTCCCCAGCAAAGAGGTCAATCTTTTTGCCTGTGTTAAGTAATGTGTGTCATGTGAGTGACTCATTTATTATAACTTCCTTTGTTTAATTATTTCTCCAAATACCAAATCATATCAATTTAACTACTAGATTGAGTAAATCATAAACCAAATTCACTCTTAATTTAAAAGATGACATGTTTTACTCAATGAATTCTTAATAAAGCAAATCTGGTTTAAAAGCACTATAACCATGATAGAAAGAAAGTTACAAGACATTTTTCATAAAAAAGAGAACCAAAATTGGAATAAATGTTTCTTTTTTTTGTTGATGAAGTATTTGTTTTAGCAGAGGCGGAAAAGGCGTTGAAGTGGAGCAGGTAAAAATAGATGTAACTTTATTGGTTTTCACTTGGCATTATAGGGAGAGAGGCTTAAGAATAGAGTGTTGCAGAGAAGGGACTAAGGTGGGGTCCATGAAGAGAGAAAACTGAATAAAGAGTCAGGGTTACGGTGCTGACACTGCAAATAATTGCACGCACGAATAAGCCACCGACACACACACCCCCACACCTGCTCCCTCTGCTATGCTTTCTCTGCTCTCTTCTGCTCCTAACAAAACAACAATCATAATAGTAATAAAATAATACTACACTATCACTGCCTACTTTCTTTTCTCAATTCAAATAACCATCCTTCTCACCATTAACCATTATGCAGCGGAAGCACCCCTCCCTCAGTCACCACAATTTTTTGAGGCTAGTAAGTATGTATTTGTATACATACATACAAACATATATGCATACCCTATTGTGCCAACAATAAAATGGCACAAATAAATAAAAACTCAAGAACCACACCACTATTATGTAATTAATTAGAACCTTAATTAGGCTTACATAATCATCATCATCATAATATCATATCATAACTCAAACCAATTAATTAGCTTAGCATGCCACTGAGCATGTAGCAGATTTCACTGGGACTAAAACATCACCACCCACAGAAGAAGATTGAACACTACCAGCAGCAGCAGCAGCAGCTTCTAGGCGTTCCCATGTTACTCTTCTCCTCTCAGCTGCAACACTTGCAACTGAATCTTCCTCCTCAATCCTGCGTTGGCATGCTGCTACCAATTCCTCGTCCATCTGAGACAGCATCTTCCTTATGTTCTGAGTCAGGTTCAGCACTGCTTGGTTCCAGTGACTTTGAGCATTATGTACAAGTGCTGAGAACACTAGAGGCAGAATCACTTGTCGGTTTTGCGTTATCAGATTCAGAATGTGCTCATTGTTCCATAGCAAATGTGCTCGTTCAGCCACCTGAATAATTTATTATCGCATCAATATAAGCACACAATCATATACAGACATAACCACGTTGCATGACATGATTCAACTGACTAAAAAATGCCTCAATCAATTATATCACAAATCAACCATTTTATCTGTTTAGCACAACACAACAGAACCAGTGTAGAAAAAACTACCTGATAATGAGAACTGTTAAGGCAGTGAGCCATTCGTCGAAAGAGTGGGACCATGATCTTCTGAAACTCAGCCATGCTAGTCATTTCCAAAATCTCTTCCAACTCACTGATGAACATGAGCTCTTTTTGGCTATTTGTTACAGGCCAGTACTTCAATAGACCCTTTATCACTGAGCTAGCCAGTCTTTGATCCTTGTCTATGAACTGTACAACACAATATGTTAACTGCTGGTGGTAAATGCCAATAGATTTAGGTTTGTGCAAAGGAATTAAAGCCCTCCACAAAAACATCTTATGTTCTTCCTTCAATGGCAAGGCAAACCCACTAATCACACTCCCAAAAATCTCCAGCATCTCTGCTATTCCGTTATGCCGCTCAGTCTCAAAAACAAACCGGTAAATGATGTTGCTAACAGATTTCCGTATGAAAGGCCTATGAACCATGAATTTTCCATAGATTCTGTGCAGAATTGTTTTCAAGCAATCTCTTTCTCTGGGGTCCTCAGAATCAAAAAGGTCAAGTAATCTTAGAACGAAAGCATGATCTATATGTGCTTTTGCCACCTTTACATCAAGAGAGTTATAGTTGATGAATTGAAGGAGTAGATCATAAACAACTTGCAAGTGAGACCAGGCAGGATCAAACATAGGTTCCTCGTCTTCAGTTTCTCCACCACCGGTACTTGTTCGGAACTTGGGTGGAAAAACCCTGAACAAATTAGTTGCACACATTTTACGCAAAGCCGCGATTGCTGGTTCTGTGAACTTGACAGATCCAGAAGAAACAAAATCAACAAGCTCCAACAGCGTTTGTCGTTTGAGATCTTGCTCTGTAGTGCTCTTATCAGGATCACTCATGTCATAAATTTTGCAGCAAAGGTTTAACTTACTGATGAACAGGCTTTGCTTCTGTGTGTTTGAAACATCTTTGAAGGACAGACACGGGTCAACTGCTTCCACTCCAGCACTCATGCTTGCAGGGAAAACAACCGAAGATACCCTCTTCACAACATTTAATTTGCTTGAAATGGTGCTTCCCACATTGGTACACTGAAAAACATTCCCAAAACTAGTAGAATTGCTAGAATCACTCCTTGAAGAATCTGATGACTCAGATTTTGGCACCTTCTTCGGCAATTTGCTAAGAATTTGCTTTATCATGGTTACTCTCTATCAAGAATGCCTGAAACCAAATTATCACTCTACATTAAAATCTCAAAGCCCAGGAGTTCTTTTAACTTGATTTGTCAAATAATGGTAAAATCAGCTGGTGTTAACGCAATCATTCAACAACATAACAAAAATGGAAAACAAAACACGTTTACTAGACATGGAAAGTGTAATTAGGACCAACTTAGAGACTACACCAGAACACCAAGCATTAAGAACTAAAGAAAAATTACCAAATCCACTGCAAGAAATAATATTAGACCAGGGATGAAGACTAACTCAAAATGCTCAAGAAGGTTGATAATCTGAAAAATAATGCAAAAACAGGGATATAAGCAGAGAGAGACAAGATCAAGAGAGACACTGCTCTTTGGATAAGGGGAAGTGCTAAAGGAATTGACGACAGTAAAGAGGTAAGTTTTTGAAAGAAGGTACTCCAAGAACAGTTAGCAGCATATTCTAGCCAGATCTACGAAGAGTTTATAAATTTGTACCAATAGATATTATTGAATTCAGTGCATTAGTATGAATCTCAGTAATTTTTCAACTACAAACTACAAATAAGGCCCCAAAGATGTTGCAGACTAAAAGACTGGTCATTCCCAGAAGCACGAGCTGAACACACTAGAACAAGTTCATCTGAAAACAAGTTTCGGAATCAAACAAGATAAAAGAGGGGTGTGAGAGAAAATACAAAAAAGAATGTAAACGACCCGTTTAAAGCAAGAAATTGACAAGCCTACAGTGGATACAAAATTAAAGACTTTGGAGAAGCAGCAACAGTGGGTGGGTAGAACCGAGATCTGGGTCTGAAAAATAGAAGAATGGATAGAAGAATCACAACCACTTGAGGAACCATTAAAGACCTTGTACCTGACAAGATCATTACCAGTACTAGAAAAAAAAAAATTAATACTTCAGTACATAACAATTCAGTTAAACTCCAAAGTGAGTTCAAAACAGGAACCCCACCAAAATTAGTATATTTAAGAACAACTGTCGAGAGAGACTATGCGTAAAAGAAGCAGAAAAGACCAACCTTGTTTCTGTGAGACTGAAGCAAACCCTCTTAAGAGAGAGATAGAAGGGAAGCAGCTAGTCAGAGAACAAGTTTAACTTTAACGGTTTGCATAAAGAGGTAAGAAGCTGGAGAGAGAGAGAGAAGGAAGAAGAAGAGGTGGGAGTGAGTGATGAAGAGTGAGGAGAGAAAATGGCGTTTGATCCAAAGAAGAATGCTAGATTTGGAAAATGGATGGAGAGGGAGCATTTTGATGCATCAAGACGGATCCCTCCATGAATGGCACTATGCTCAGAAAGAATTGCTCTCTGCTTTTTTTCCTCGATTCAAGAGAACAAACGACGCCACATGTTGGTTTAGTTAATGTTGCTTTGTTACTCACAACACAACCGCATCGCAGGTACAACCTTAAACTCCATCTTAATCTTCACTTTACACTACTTCCTGCACAGTGAACTCAATTATATTACCAAAGCCAAAAACATTTGTTACAATTCTAACAAACGGAAAAGTATACGACCGCGTAGATACGGAAGTAAATAAAAAAATACGCTGAAAGTACATGTATGATTATGAAATAGTTAATTTGGTTATTGGTTTAGTTTTATGATTATTTTTATTGCTTGTTTTGGTTGGACAAAAAGGTGCATAGGGCATAGTCCTACATAGGGTGATTACGTAAAGTGAAAATTGAAGATTTTGGATGCCCGATTTCGAGGCTAGATTTTTGGAGTTAGAGGGTTGGAGTGACAGAGAGAGAAGATGGGAATGAATGAATAATGAGTGTGCCATGGATGAGAACAAAATAGAGAATCACGAAAAGTAAGGGACAGAATCACCGCAAACACAGACACAGAAGAGGGGATAGGGAGGGTAAAAGTAAGATATGGCAAAAAATATCATCATTCAACACCAAAGACAACAAATAGTTATTTTATTGAAAATGATAAATTTTATTTTATACATATTAAGTAATTTTCACTTTTTTTATATATCATCTTTTACATAGTATAATTACATGATGATAAGTATCATATATAATTATTCAATTTAAATTTAGATATTGGAATAGTTTGATTTACAATTTACAAAGAGACCTCCTTTGAATGTAACATGAACTGAATTGGATATTGTATGTTAATGTGGTTTGAAATGTTACCTCGATTATCAAAACCCGTTTGTTCAAACATTTATATCTCTCCAACAAATACACCCCATTAAAATAAAGAACACCATAAATTGATAACTGTGGTTGCACATATAACTACTAGACAACTGTATTATATTTATTTATAAACTTTTTTTATCTTTTAAATTGACTTGTGTTGTACACCACATTATAATTGTTTAGTTGGTAGAGGAGTAAAATTATCATTTTTTTGAAAAATAAAGTAGTGGGGTGAACTGCTGCTTAATTTAAAATTATAGAAATTTTTACAATTAAAACTTCTTGTATTACATAATTTAATCTGATGCTTAGAATTTGAGGAGAAAGGTGTTTATTTTTCTTGCTTGACCAACTTCCTCCCAAAATTGGCAGGGGTATATGGGGGAAATGGCAACGAAATGGTGTATTAAGAAAAATTATTTTATCTAAACTAATTTAGATACATTTATTCAAACAAATACCAAAGAAGGCCAAGTATCTCTTCAATTCAATCTCATGATTATTTCCATGACTAGAGTTTTATGAGAAAGTTGTCATGTTGGTTACACCCACTGACCCATCACACTCATCGATCATGCATGCAAATTCCCATTGTTACATACTATTCCTAATTATCTAAAAAACAAAAGAAAGGAACAAGAGAAAGCATACCAAAAAGAGTGTCTTAGCAACCATGATATATGCATATTTCAATAAATGTTGAAATTTGTTGAAAAAAAATTATCTACCCATTTGCATGGATGGAAAAGATAGTCTCTAAGTTTTGATGTTGTGGTACAAATAATTAAACATCACTGGTGCACCTTGAAGAGGAGGAGTTTGAAGATGAATTGTTCTCTTTTCTTTTTCTCCCAAAAGATGGTTAATATGTGACTCCATTTAACCCATTTACACTATCATGACATTCCTCCTTTTCATGGCTAAAGCTATGTTTCAATCACGAACTAGCTTATTGAAATAAGACAAACTTTTTACCCTTCAATCAACAAGACAGAGTGAAATTTAAGTTTACTTTGGGTTATACAGGATGAAAAAAAATCAAATATTAATTAATATTAAGAACTTATGTTTTCTTCATTAAGTATTCATAAGATGACTCATTAGTTTTTAAAAATATAATAGATAAATTTCAATGTCCATAAAATGAAATAAACTTAATCTATCTTAGTAAATTATAATTTATATGAACTCAGAATAAATACATACATTTTTTTAAAATATTTAATAACATTAATATTTTCATATTATATACTATACTTGTACAAATGTGATAAAAAAATATAAGAAAGTGAAAATAGTGTCATAATTAGGTTAATCAGGAGAATCTCAAAATTGAAGTTCCCAACCAAAACATGTGAGAGTTGCATTGTTCCACTACTGCATCTTCCATCAAACTCCAAACCCGGACAAGTTTTATTATTTTGTTTTCTTATAAAATGTTAAACAGTACAGTACATAATATTACACATATTGTAAATAAACATTTTATTTTAATATAAGGTTGGATTATTAAGATTTATCTGATTTTAAATTATTAGAAAATAAATTTAAGTCTAACATAAGATTTATTTTTACTATTAAGGTAACACAACTTACTAAAATAAAATTAGACATCATATTCAAAAATAAATTTAAATTTAATTTATCTTTATAATAATTACTTTTTATAATTTAATCTTATTCTTATTCTTATTCAATCTTTAATTGTTAAAATAGTCTTTTTATATTATTTTTTTGAGTGGGGAAGCCACGTAGAGTTCGAAACCTGGTACATGTCCAGTGATTCATAATTTTTTCCAAATCACAAATGAGATAACAGTATCAGATTAACCTTAAAAAAAATTAAAAATTACTGCTTCTATCCACAACAGTATCAGTGTTCTATTATTTCAAACAGAGATGTTAGCCATAGTTTGGCTTCAAAGAAAATAATTAGGACAAGATCATATCTCTTTATAATCTTTAACAACGATAACAAACCACGTAAGAATGTTATTTTAAAAGGAATATATAGCTTTGATAAGCTCAAAAAAACATAATTTAGTAAAAGAAAATCTGATAACTTTTGCTAAATCATTATTTTGAAGTTTCAAACAAAAGTTTAATTATTCAAACTGTAATTTAAAAATATTTTACTCTCTTAACTAGCTACAAGTTATTTTTACATCTGATTTTAAAACATTATTATAAAAATCAATCATCTTATCAAATATGAACTTTTTTCATTAAATGATGTTTTAATAAAAATAATTTTTAAATAAATAAAAAATAACTTGGTATTAACTCCGACATACCTAGGTTTTATTTGAATCAACATGGTTTAAGTGTGAGTGGACTTTGTCAACATGTGTCAAACTCAACTTGACCGGACATGAGTTAGGTGTTTCTCAATCTGAGCAGACTTGTGTGAAACTAGATTCAGTTTGATATGGACTTATTCTAACTTAACTTATTCCAATCTATATTCAATTCGACTTGGGTCAGATATAATTTGACTGACCTAAACCTGACATGTCTTTATCTGACATAGATTTAACCTAACTTGATGTGGACACTTCTTAATGAACTTCACATTGTGTTAGTCTGACTTAACTTTGACAACTAGCAAAAAAATATCACATTTTGACAATAGTTAGACTTTATTAACATGACTAAGGATATAAATGTTATTTTGTTAATAATGATTTTGAAATGAAAAAAGTATTATGAAGAAGTGGGTTAAAATAAAAGAATATATTAAGAAGGAGAATGGTCTTCAAAAGATAGGTCGAAACAGAAAAAATAGTAGCTTTTTCACCAACAAAATTCCTGAAGTCTTCCGTGTAATAAGATTTAGGTTTTTTTATATTAAAATGTATATTACTATTCGAAACACAAAGTCACTTGAAAGAGAAGAAACACACAAACAAGGAGAATGAGAGAGAGAAACTAAGAGAAATCCAGAGAGACTTGCAATGACAAAGAGATATTCAAAATACAAAATTTCTTAACCCTAAACCTATTTCAATTTTAAAATTTCTCTCTAAAACCACACTCAATTTAAATAATATTAATTTTACTATTTCACCACCATGTCACGCGAAGTTGTCATTTGATTGTTATGAAAGATGTGGCAGTGTGAAAATATCATTATTCTTAAAATAAATATTTTTTATATATATAATTTTTTAAATATGTTATTTCCATTTTAGAAAATCTTAGTCCTATAAATTTTTATATTTTGACCCTATGATTTTTTTTCTTGACTTTGACCTAAGTGGGTTAAAGGCTAAATCCTTACTCATCCCAAATTGATAGAGCAGTTTGAATGTTACGTAATGTATCACATATATTTATACTATATTGTTATATAGATTGATTAGGATATCAATAATATGGTAGATGACAATATAAAATAATTTATATATTATTAATTTATTCCAATTAAATTTCTAAAACAAAACCAATCATGCTGACACCTTGTGAAATCAAGTAATCCTATGGAAGGGATTTGTAAATTTGTATATGTAATATATTATTGTGGTCCAACTTTATATCCAAAAAGGTAATTTATGTGTAATTTTATATTGTATTTAGGAATTAGATTTAAATTTAAGCATTGGACATGTCCACAACAGTATCCGATTGTGAATGAGCACACTGTCTAAAATTCAGTGTTCTATTATTTCAAACATAGTTGTTAGCCATAATTTGGCTTTTAAGAAAATAATTAGGACAAGATCATATCTCTTTATAATCCTTAACAACGATAATAAACCAGGTAAAAATGTTATTTTAAAAGAAATATATAGCTTTGATAAGTTCTGTCGCAATCGGATCACAACGGGACGATCACAAACTTATTTTTAAAAATATTTAAATTGATAATGGAGTCGTAACTATAGCTTATTATAGGAAAACTATAGAAAAATCAAAAAAACAAAAAATGTCTACGAACCAGATTCAAGATTCGGGAATCGGTTACGTGTATTAGCACCCCACAACGCCCGTCCTAAGAAAGTAGGGTACCTTTAATTAAATGAATAAAAATAAGTATGGCTTTACAAGATGTTATTTTTTCCTAAAAATAGTAATTACAGCAAATAAGAATAAATATATATTTAAAACAAATACAGTTTAAGAATGAATAATAAACAAACAAAATAATAACAGAGACAAATTTCGACAAGATTGACCTTGGTCCTACGTATTTCCAAAAGTAGTTCTAATTTTAAAAATTGATTGATGATAGTTTGATATTTTTTATTTTTTAAAATTTCATTTAATATTGTTTTTTTTTAAGAAAAGGTTTATATTTGTTTATTGTTAAAATTTTATTAAAACTGTTAATTAAATGTTTTTTTTAAAATGTTATGTATATTTTTTAATTATTTTTAAAAAAATTATTTTAAATCTAATATTTTATTTTTAAAAGTTTATGTTTATAAGAAAGGGCATTTTTTTATTCTTTTCCTAACTTACTTTTATTTTGTTATTTAAAAAAAAAAAACATATACAAAATAAAAAGAGGAAGATTAATTAAAAATAAACAATAAAAGCCTGTTTGGTGTTCTTTTGAATGAGTCTTTGGATTCATTAAGTTATGAGGTTTTCTGTAGGTTTTAAGTGTAGGGATTTTTTATTCTGGTTTGGGATTTTGTGTTTGTTGTTTGTTTATGGGTTAATGATATCTAATGTTATTATATTTTTATTATTGGGATTTACTGACCGTGCTAGCAGCAACCAGATCTGCTAGATGAATAATTGTGCAAAAATGCAGCAATTAGATAATCTCAGAATCGGTGTGGTAACAACAACTATATCAAACACCTACATGATCGTGCCAGTAGTAGCAATCATCTCGCAGGTATAATAATTTATTATGATCGTAATTTAACAATATTTGCAAACTAATTACTCATTGATACTGATGCAGGTTAACAAAACACAACAAATACAGATGAAACATATAATAGAGATTAATGTAGACAAAATTAAAGGAAAAATAGCATAATTAAGAATACGAACCCGATTTGCTTTATAAAAATAGTATATCAATGAACTTCTATGAGATGGTTTCACGGGATTCAACCAATTGTCTGGATCGTGCGATATCATTGAGAAATAGGAATCTGTGTTATCAAAAGATTTCATGTGATTCTTTCTAATATGGAATGAGTCAATCATCCACTTTGGTATCTTATTGAAAAAAAATGGTGATATTGTTACTTGATCAAGAATTTCGATTTTTGGGAAGTATCTTGGTCATCCAATAAGAAGGGTTCCTTGAAGACTCCCAATTTAGCTTATTCTTTTCCTTTTTCTGGTTTCTCTATGTATTCTCTATATCTCTCAATTTCTGTATCCCACTCTTGAAAATAAAATCAGTTATTTACAATTTTTTCTGTTAACACTTTCCATAACACTCTCAATCATGATTCTTAATTAAGAATCAATTATTTCATCTCTTTGTATTAACTCCCTTTGGTTTAAGTTACATTTCAGGAAAAATAGGCAAAAGGACAATAATAATAAAAAAAATGAATAGTCACTGAACATGAATAGCCATTACATGCATGAATAGCCACTGAACATTAATAGCCCTGAACATATGAATGTAGGAAGGCTGCTATGGTAGTTAAATGTCAAAAGCATGATTACTAGTTAAATGTCAAAAGCATGATTGTTAGTTAAATGTTAAAAGCATGATTGTTAGTGAAATGTTAAAAGCATTATTATTAGTTAAATGTTAAAAGTAGGATTAGTAAATGTGATAAGTGTGAGAAGGCAAAAAGTGAAAATTTAATTATGAGAAATAAAATTTGTCAGGCACCTAATTAAAGAATTAAAAGGTACTAAAGTTATGGGCAATGTGGGACTTGAATGGGCAATGTGAAACTTTAAGGTTTATGTGGCAAGCACAATTAACAGATAAACAGATAAGGGAGGTGTAAACAGTAACTTTTTATTTCTAATAACCTATTAGTAAATTAGGCTTCAGAAAATCTTTCTATTCAATTGGGCTCACTTAATTTTTCTATTCAATTTATTTTAGGACAGATCCAACACCTTTTGTTTTATTTTATCATTTTTTTACAAATTTCATTTTATCTTATTTTTATTATTACTTAATCAAATTTTACTAATAAAGTCAAAGTTCTTTTTATTATTTATTCTAAATGGCAAAGAAACTAAATAATACATGTTAAGAATTTTAATTTCTTATTTTTATTCTTTTTTTTTATTTTTTTTCTTTTTTATATATGCAAAAATAATTTTATTTGACCGGACGAAATTGGGTGTTGACAGCTGTCCTCCTTACTTAAATTTTGGCAAATAATCTGGACTTGTTCAGATTAGATTATGATAGTAAAAGATAAGTAAGGACAAAAACACTAATTTCGTTCGGTTTGAAAATAAAAGACAATAAAATAAATATAAATAAATGTAAATAGAGGCTGAGACCTTGTACTAAGACAAAAGGGTACCTTAAACTGACCTTGTACTAAGACGAGAGGGTCATTAATTTTAGATAAATCTCCGGACAATATTACTAAGACTACAGTTATAGAATGTGGAGATACGACATTGAGACCTTTCTCCAACGCAAATTGAAGATATTACATTGAGTCCTTTCTAAGTAAAGATATGACATTGAGTCCTTTCTCTAATAGGGATACAACATTGAGTCCTCTCCCTAAGTATAAACTGAACTGAAGATACAACATTGAGTTCTTACTATTTCCCTAAATATAAACTGAACTGAAGATACAATATTGAGTCTTTCTCTTTAGAGATTCGACATTGAGTCCTTTCTCTAATAGGATACAATATTGAGTCATTTTCCTAAATATAAACTGAACTGTTTCTCTTTAAAGATTCGACATTTAGTCCTTTCTCTAATAATACCTTCTATTGATTTGCATGAAGTATTCCTTGTTGCAAGATGTATGTTGGATGACAATGCATGTAATTTTTTTCTATTTTTTTTAAGAATGCATTTATGAATGCATGAAATGTAATTTAATTTCTTTTTTTAAGAACACATGTTAAAATACATGAAATTTGTTTGAATATGAATTTTTTATTTTATTCTTTTTGAAAAAATGCATACAAGAATGCATGAAATTTGATTTTTTTGCTTGATGTATTTATGAATACATGAACATTTTAGTTGAATTTGAAAATGCATGTTTGAATACATAAATTTGATTTTTTGTTATTTTTATGAATGATGCATGGAGTTTTTTATTGAATTTGAATCTTTAGTTTGAATGCAAATGCATGTTTGAATGCGCTTGAATGTGAATGTGAATGTGAATTTTGGATTATATTCTTTTTGAAAATGCATATGTAAATGCATGAAACTTTGCTCGAATGTGACTTTTTTATTTTTGTTCTTTTTTTTAATAATACACATATGAATAGAACTTTGATTTTTTTTATTTTATTTTGAATAAAAATGTATGTTTGAATGCATGCAACTTTACATATGAAAACATATAACAGAGATTAATCTGGACAAAATTAAAGGAAAAAGAGCATAAGGAAGAACAGGAATCCGTTGAAGACTCCCAATTTAGCTTCTTCTTTTCCTTTTTCTGGTTTCTATGTGTATTTTCTATATCTCTCAATTTCTGTATCCCACTCTTTGAAAATAAGATCAGTTCTTTATAATTTTTTCTGTTAACACTCTTCATAACACACTCTCAAATCAAAAAATGAATAGTCACTCAACAGGAATAACCACTAAGCTATGGGGGTTAAATGTCAAAAGAATGATTACTAGTTAAATGTCAAAAGCATGATTGTTAGTTAAATGTTAAAAGCATGATTGTTAGTTAAATGTTAAAAGCATGATAAATGTTATAAGTGTGAGAAGGCAAAAAGGTAAAAATTTAATTATGAGAAATAAAATTTGTCAGACACTAATTAAAGAATTAGAAGGTACTAAAGTTACATAGGGACTTGAATGGACAATGTGTTTCTGTAAACCTTAAGGCTTATGTGGCAAGCACAATTAAGAGATAAGGGAGGTGTAAACAGTAACTTTTTATTTCTAATAACCTCTTAGTAAATTAGGCTTCAGAAAACATTTTTCTATTCAATTGGGCTCACTTAATTCTTTATTCAATTTATTTTAGGACAGACCCAATACCTTTTTTTTTTATTTTATCATTTTTTTACAAATTTCATTTTATCTTACTTTTATTATTGCTTAATCAAACTTTACTTATAAAGTCAAAGTTCTTTTTATTATTTATTCTAAATGGCAAAGAAACTAAATAACATATGTTAAAAAGTTTTAATTTCTTATTTTTATTCTTTTATTTTATTTTTTTTCCTTTTTTTATGTTTGTAAAAATATTTGTCCGGACGAAATTGGGTGTTGACAAGTTCAAAAAACCATAATTTAGTAAAAGAAAATCTGATAACTTTTGCTAAATTATTATTTTGAAGTTTCAGACAAAAGTTTAATTATTCATACTGTAATTTAAAAATATTTTACTCTCTTAACTAGCTATAAGTTATTTTTACATTTGATTTTAAAACATTATTATAAAAATCAATCATCTTAAATTTTTTTCATTGAATGATGTTTTAACAAAAAAATTAAATAAGTAAAAAACAACTTGGTATTAACTCAGACATACTTAGGTTCTATTTGACTCAACATAATTTAAGTTTGAGTGAACTTTGCCAACATGTGTCAAACTCAACTTGACCTGACATGAGTCAAATGTTTCTTAGTCTGAGCAGGCCTGTGTGAAACTAGATCCAGTTTGATATTGAATTGTTCTAACTTAATTTATCCCAATCTATATTCAATTCGACTCCAGATTTAACCTAACTGAACTTGATGTGGACACTTCTTGATGAACTTTATGTTGTGTTAGCCTGACTTAACTTTGACAACTCGCAGAAAAATATCACCTTTTGACAATAGTTAGACTTTATTAACGTGACTAAGGATATAAATGTCATTTTATTAATAATGTTTTGAAATAAAAAAAAAAGTATTGGAAGAAGTGGGTTAAAATAAAAAAAATATATTAAGAAGGAGAATAGTCACTATATTAAAAATTGGCAAGAGGTCTTATTCAAAAGATAGGTCAAAACAGAAAGTAGCTTTTTTAGTAATAAACAAAATTCCTGAAGTTTTTCATGTGATAAGGTTTAGGTTTTTTTATGTTAAAATGTATATTACTATTGTGACGTGAAAGAGAAGAAACACACAAATAAGGAGAATGAGAGAGACTGAGAGAAATCCAGAGAGGCTTGCAATGACAAAAGAGATATTCAAAATACAAAATTTCCTAATCCTAAACCTATTTCAATTTCAAACTTTCTCTAAAACCACACTCAAATTAAATAATATTATTTTTACTATCTCACCATTATGTCATCGCTAAGTTCTCATTTGATTCTTATGATAGGTGGCGGTGTGAAAATATCATTAGTCTTAAAATAAATATTTTTTACATATATAAATTTTTTTAAAATATATTATTTCCATTTTAGAAAATGTTAGCCCTATAAATTTTTATATTTTCACCCTATGATTTTTTTTTTTACTTTGACCTAGGTGGGTTAAAGGCTAAATCCGTAGAGTCATGCCAAATTTATATAGGATATCAATAATATGGTAGATGACAATATAAAAGAATTTATATATTATTAATTTATTCCAATTAAATTTCTAAAACAAAACCAATCAGTGACATCAAGTAATCCTATGGGAGGGATTTGTAAATTTGTATATGTAATATATTATTGTGGTCCAACTTTATATCCAAAAAGGTAATTTATGTGTAATTTTATATTGTATTTAGGAATTAGACTCGCTTAAATAGTTTAAATTTGAGTTCATTTATTTGGTTAAATAAATTGATCAGACAAGATTAATTTAAATAGTTTAACCCATTTACATTATTACTTATATACAATCAGTTAAAAGAGTATTTTAAAAAACTATAAATTAATTTACACTTGACATTATTTTTCTATACATACTTAGCTAAATATTTTACCTAAACGCAAACATCACTTTAAAATAGCCTTTCTAATATACCATAATAAACATGTAGCCCAATAGGAAAGACTTTTATGCTTTTGTTAGAACTAGTGATTGTATTCCAAGCTTTCTTCCTGCACCTCTATAGACAAAATAATCATTATAATTTTAATAAAAAATTATATTTTAAATTGTATAATTTAGAAGGAATATTTTAGAAAATTTAAAAAGAAAGTGTAGCAAGAAGGCGTCTTGTCTTCACTCTTTTAAGTTCAGTCAAACTGGATCGTATTTGGCTCATGTAAAATAATAAAAACAACTGTTAATTCAAAGTTTAACAGTTAAAATAATGGAAAAAAATCAATTATAAGTTATTAATTTCTACTCTCTCATCTTTTATAAAAAAAATAATAAACTAGTAAAATATTTTTATAGTTAATCACAAATATTTTGTTAAGTTTTAAATATCAACCTTAAAAAATCATATTAACGACCATTGATAATTAAATAATAAGTTTTGCTTCTTTTACTTTACACGCAAGTGTTAATTATTAAACTCAACATTAATTCTTATTATTATTCAGTGAAATTTTCTTTTAAGCTATATTTGGTAAACTAGTTCAAACTAAAAGGTTAGTTAAAACCTATAAGACTAGCTAATAATTAAAAGTTTTCAACTTATAATTAAAATTTAATAAACTAGTTTTAAAGTTTGGTCCCTCTATATAAATAACTTTATTTCATACAAAGAGGAAGAGAACGACTCCCCTTTGGAAAACTTGAGATCGTATTACCACCAAAATCAAATGTATGGAATTTTCATTTTCAATTTCTTATTTCTTAGGACAGCCTCAATTCAACTTGGAATAGGAAGCTAAGACAGGCTCATGGATTTAAAACAGGACATACTTACACACTAAAAGAAAACAAAGTAAAAATTCATTCAAATCTCTCACTATTATTTACTATATTAACTTATGTTAAATGTCAGCAATGACTTCTACTTCAACACATATTACTTGTAATAACATACATAGAATAAAGCAGTTTTAACTTAGCTCTTGAAATTTTTATTTGTTGATGAAAATTTTATTATTATTATTTCTTGTATGACATTGAATAAATAAATGTTATAAACATCGATAGTTAAACTGAATGATATAATATTAAAAAAAAAGATAACTAAAAAAATAAAAAATGTTGATAAAAAGAAGAGAAAAGCCAGAAATTAGTGTTTTAAAAAAATACGTTTACCAGATCCTGCTCATCAGAGTAAACGAACTTTTAAACCAATAGAATAAAACCTAGAACTAACTGTTAACCTTTTCCAATCATAGACTAAGATATACATCTCAATTCAGCAAAATTAAACAGGAAGTTGGGCATATTCTGCATAGACAAATGAACAGAAAATTTCAAGAATATAAAAGTGAAAGTTCTAAGAGGCACGAGTGTGAGCCCAATTATACTGTCTCAACAAAATGTAGACTGTACAACAGCACATGCATAGGGCCACACATTTTGGAGACCTTCCATCACCGTAAGATAATATGTATAAATTATTTTAAGAGGCTTCGAGCAGAAGAGATGTTTTGCATACAATAATTCCCATGTGGGAAGTTGGCATAAATACAAGCTGGAGCATCCATTCTTGCATACAGGTAATAATAATCATGATGATAATAATAATAATAATAATAATGATTAGGTGTTCACAAGGAAAAGGAAAATTGCATCCTTAATTCGACCAAGAGAAAAGAATAATAATATACATATCTAGCTATTTTGAACAAGCAATTAAATATTGAAGACAGCCTAGCAGTAGCGCAAGAGATGAAATGAAATATGGAGCAGAAAGAGAGCAGAGCAGTAACTAATTACAATGAGAATCAGATTTACTACTGCTTTTCCCCTTACCCATCGAAGTAACACAGATTAGAAGGTATCTATATATATATATATATGGGGACATGAAGATCGGACGGACAAGCAAACTCTCCAGGTAAACATGGCAAGGAGACTGATGCCACTCCGAACGTTAACCATTTCAAAATCTTAGGTGCTTTCTGCTGGAACCTGATTCACAAAACCAAAGTTGTTCACAGGTTTGGGCCTCCACTCAGTCCTACCCCTCACAATCTCAGCACCATTTTCCAGTCGAAGCAGGTGCTTGCACTCAACATGTCCGGTGTCAGCTAGATTGCCAATGTTGGCACCAGATACAGCAGTCAGGGAATCCAGCACACTGTCCCTACCACACTCCCTTCTATACTCTAAAGTCATGGAAGAAAGCTCATGACTCTCCAAGATTGGCTGTGGAGCACTCTGCAACAATCAAAGCCATTCCTTTGGTTAAGAGGCTTAACAAAAAATAAATTTAACTTGCCAAGCTATATCTCCAAGCATAAATCAACCAGCAATAACTAATAAAAGGAGAATACAAGTGATTTACATAAAGATCACCCTATTGTGCAATTTTCAGTGTTCTCTCAAAGGCTGCATATTACAACTCAATTATATCATCACACTATTTTCAAGTCACCACCACACTGCTCCTCCGTGGCTCACATCAATCATTTCCATAAACCCAAAAAGTACCCAGACTCTTATACTTAATTCCCTCACAAACACACACAGACACAACAGACAAAATAGTAGGGTTCTCCTACAGGGATTTTTGGGTGCCAAAGTATCACAACCTGCAATTCGCCTGATTCTAATCAGATGACAATTTTCATCAATAATTCTACCCTGAATTTCACATGGCCTTCCCAAGCTTGTGCCAAAATAGATGTTCCAATGAAGAATTGAAGAAAGAGAGAAAATAGAAAACAAGCATCGAAGTTTATTAGAATGCAAGAATAGAAAACTACCTCCAGAATCCAGCCAATATACTTCACATTGTTGACGTGCTGGTTGATGTCAAGATCACTCCATCTAGGCTGCAAATTAGAAGATACATTTTGTAAACCGATTAGAAAACAACATACGAAATAATTAAAGAAAATAGCTAATGACAGCGTTTACAAAAAAACTAGTTGACATACACTTAAACCAGTACGGATATAATCTGCTGTGTTATCATCAAGTTTGGTCAGTTTTCTGCTATCCTCTTCCAGAATTGGATCAGAATCCAGAAAGTAAGATCCTATCTCCGCTCTGACTTCTTCAGGAATTTTAGATAGCCTTCTCGTCAGCTTATTCATCATGACCCAAACGCTGTAGACCACCAAAACCATAGCAAATTGTTCAGAAAATACATGATACTAACTACAAGTTCTAAGAGGATGAATGTGTACACATGATACTTAATAATAAACTAAGATACGAAGTCATGTTTGTTCAGTTAGAGGTTTTCACCTGCAAAATACACTCATTCGATTACCTCAAATTTCAGTTGTGACAAATTTGACTTAAACAGGAAAAAAAAAAAAAAGATTGGTTTTCCATAATTTTTGTAAGAGTTTGAAAGAAACAAAATTGTGCCCAATCACCAATCATGCACATTCAGACACATATTTAAATTATGGAAGCAAAAGGAAGGGGAAAATGATTTCTACCTGGAGGCTCTCGTCAGGATTTCACCAGTTTTGCAGTCACGTAAAACCCAATCACGACGCATACCATTCTTCCCAGATGCAGAAACCCACGTGTCTACTTGAACGATGTCACCCCTGAAGCAAATTTAGACAGACGACTTCAGATGATAAGATTGAGAACAACCATAATAATACTCTCTAATAGCTTATCTAACTGCAACCCAGCGCCAAGAAGCCAAAATAACTGCATACTTTATACATCTAATTCTCAAAATAAATAAACAACTGTATCGCATAAGACCTCCCACAGTACATTGTGTATAAAGCTCGTGTTTATCAGATCAACTTCCATCGCAGAACTTCACATGTATCGTGATTTTCATAATTAAGTCTAAATAATTACCGTGACTGTATTTAGAGTGATAATTTCTTATAAAGATTAACTAAAATAGACACAGAAATAGCTTTAGCCTGGATACATTGCAAATCACATTTGTGAATCTGGATGACTTACCAGGTAGGATAGCGATCAACCACAACCTGCATACGAGTGACTACCCATATCAAGTTCTTTTTGCACATTTCTGGTGTAGAACCAAATCCATCACCAAGAAGGCCAGCACTCTTAACATGATTGAGTGCAGTTTCCTGTTAAACAACTAGTTGAGATAAATCTCGAATGAAAAATATTAAAAAAAATGATATCTCAATTTCAATTCTGCACAGTGAGTAAATATACAACGCTATCTTAGTTATAACATATTCATAATTGAAAATTTAAAAAATAATTGGTATGAGAACGAACTTACCTGCAAATGGTTCATTACTGTTTCTATAGATGCTGTTCGATCAGCACCAATCTCATATGATCTAATAGAAAAGTTTTCACGGAATACAAGGCCATCCTGAACAATTTTTCCTATCCCAAAGGGGTCAATAAGCATGTCAGGTCGCCTTGGTTTCCAATCAAGCATCATCCACTGCTTTTCAGCTGCTAAGAAAATTGTCGTGATGGCAGCAAGAAGCATGCTCCAATCAGGTAACTGGTTGATAAAAGTCCTAGGGGGAGGTGAAGGTAAATCATCCTCAAGCTTCAAGCTTTCAACAGATGTAGCAACTGTGCTTCCATTAATTTTCGAAGGGGCTTGTGCCTTTGCCTTCAAGCCGCCAGAGGTCACCGGTTTGGACTTCAGTCCTCCAACTTTGGCATGCCCACCAACAAGCTTATTGCCTGCTCCACCAGAGTCCGGCGAGGGAGAAGGAACAGGAAAAATTGATGAAGTAGCCGCAGTTGCCACCATAATGAATTTCTACTGCAGCTGCCTGCAAAAGTTTATTTAAGTTAGAAAAAAAAAAAAAAAACAAGAATATATATAAATTCTCTTACCCCACTCCACAAAAATAATTTCTACTGCAACTGCCGTCAAAAATTTTTTTAAATTAAAAAAAAAAAAAAAAAACATGTATATATATATATTCTCTTCCACCTTCCGCCGAATGGGGAAGACAGATAAATAGGCAAACACTATAAATTATATGAGAAAAAACAACGGAGTATCAACGGCAGACATCTGGAAGAGACTACCCACTTCAATAAATTTCAGTTTCTCGAAATATTAGTCTGGTTTGACTAAAAGAAATACCCAAGTTCACCCAAAAATTATACTTCACCCCATATAACAAATAATAACAGCATTTATACCACAACCACAGGAGCGTGGTAACCAACAGTTTTGGCAAAAGCAAACTTGTTTCCAAAATTATTATTGAAAAAATAGCAACTCCAAACAGCAGCTCCAATTTCAGAGCAGATCCATAGAATTCTCTTAATTATGGCTCCACCCATTATATTTATCTCATTTAAACTTGAACCAGCAACTCCAACCAGTCGCAGCTCTCAATTTCCATGGTGAACAAACGAAAAAGCAAATAATCAAAATAATATAAACTGAATCAAGCTTTTATCAGAAAGAATCTAAGCGCGTAAGGGGTTACACCCACTAAAAAGGGTAATCCAAAGTACTAGCATAACTGATCGTTAAAAAAAAGTACAACGTTCAGAGTTTTACTTAAACCAAAATAGCAGGTGTATTGTATCACGTGAGAGATTCCAGAGGTTAAATCACTCAATGAAGCAAAGAGAGACGAACAATAACAACTTCGTCAGATAAGCCGGCGCAGATCTGACCCGGAATCCTTAAAACATGGCTAACCGAAAAATGCAGAAACGATGTCCAGGCCGAAACCACTCCCAAAATTAGAAAAAAAAAAAAAAAAAAAAAAAAAAAAAAAAAAAAAAAAGAAAAGAAAAAAGAAAAAA
>Ga0099825_1001664_pt1 | contig 28729 bp, 15 predicted proteins | sample SiratroredBW_FD_76838 | JGI IMG/M metagenome (GOLD analysis project Ga0099825, IMG submission 76838) | Root nodule microbial communities of legume samples collected from California, USA - Siratro red BW | ecosystem: Host-associated > Plants > Roots > Nodule | place: USA: California | collected...
CACACACACACACACACACACCCTATATGTGCTAAATCTTTATTCTTCAAACCTTCATTTAGGATGGATTCATCAAATACTTCTTTCAGTTTCAACAACATTAACATCGTATACCTTTAAAGTGTGTACTAAGGGTTGTGAGGCTTGCCTGCATGAAGTTGTAGGTCTCATTTGGGCTTTCTGTGCACATTTCAAATTAGTATGTTGCCAATTTCCACCTTCTTGTTAAGGAGGTTTATATCTTTTCTTCCATTTTATTTCTTTATTTATTTTATTTTTGTCTTTGGTTAATATAAATCCTTAAAACCTTGTCTCGGTTCCTTATTTTTGGCTATGTGAACGTTGGGGACCTTTACCCTTCATGTCTCACTGCTGGATGCTACATGGGAACATTGATTATTGCATATGCTATGTGAATGTTGACTCCTCATCGTTTGCAACGTTTATCCATCTCTTCGATAACCTCGTGAGATTGTGGGAGCATATGATCGTGTGGGTTAAGGTTCCTTGTAAAAACCAAAAAATTATATAGCATTTCTCATTTAACTTTAATACAAAACAACATGGATAAAAGAAATATGGTTTTAGATCGTAAAACGATTAATAAACAAAAAAAGATAGAAAAGAGAAAAGAAAAAAAAGAAAAGCAAAACAAAAACAGAATTTTTTGTAGCTTGAGCAAAAATTGACCTGAGAGTACCTGTTCTTTTCAAAGAGCTCACTCAAGTGAGTTGTATCTCGCTTAGGCGAGATTTGCAAAGTAAATTTTTCATTATTTTTCTACATATTTCGCTTGAGCGAGAATTCCTCCGCTTGAGTGAAAATATCAGAAAACAATTTCTCATAAAACTTGTTTTTTATCTATCTCCAAGTATTAATATACATTCAAGGTTTAAAGTACTACATAAAGTCTCCAAATACATCAAACCGATGTTCAACTATATACATGACAATGGAAAGACCAAATCAAGGGTATATACTCCTTATGGTAGTTCAAAATCTGCATCTATATTTGCTTGTGTACATAGTACAGTCATTAGTAGTTCACAATACAATAAGATAAACAAGGGTAAGCTAGTGAAATAATATTTTCGACTTGTAAAAGTAAAAGGAAATGAAGTGAATAGATTTAAGAAGTTAAATATCAATTCTCAAATCAAATATAAATAACTCTATCACTACGTACTAAAAAAAAATAGGTCTATCACCAATCACACTCTTTTATACTCCATTCGCAAGCCTATTGTCTTCACAATGATTCATTTGCATCATCGTACCTTGATTTCCTTTCAATCTCTAGTACTCTGATTTCATGTTAATCAAAATGATTGCATATGAACTCATCATTTAGTCATAACAATAATCATATCATTTTAACCGTTCTAAAACATATAGGTGCATGTGTAACCATGATACCTTGATTTCCTTTCAACCCCCAATACACTGGTTTCATTTCAACCAAAATGATTACATATAAGCCCATAACTCGGTCATCATACATATGATACAAATTCAATCATATTGAAACATATAGGTGTATATGTAACCATGATACCTTGATTTCCTTTCAACCTCAGTACATTGGTTTCATTTCAACCAAAATAATTACATATGAGCTTATAACTTAGTCATCATAATATCATATCAATTCAATCATACTAAAGCATATAGATGCATATGTAACCGTGGTACCTTGATTTCCTTTCAGCTCTCAGTACTCTGATTTCATTTCAACCAAAATGATTACATATGAATCTATAATGTAGTCATCACACATATAATTTCAATTTCATCATGCAGAACCATATCTATCAAATAATTCCAAATTCACAATATCCAAAAACAACGCTTTACTATCAAGCAATCAATATCATATTAGATGTATAATCAACCAATTTCATCACAAGACACATCTGTATCAGAAAATTGAAACTTAATACCACTTCCATTCACAATCAGGTCTTTTAACATAAGGTTATATTGAAAGTATTAAAACTAACTTCCCTTACATGAAAAGCTCAAATTTCAAAACAAATCCTCCAAATCAGACAATAACACCAATATAAAGAGATCTAGAATAAGTTATCCAAATGACTTCAAATTTTAGTATAATCTTAATTACGTTGAGAGGAACACTTTCTCAATTGTTTCCACCAAGATTGATGACAAAAACTTAAAGAAAATAGAGAACAAAGGATCAAGATTGAAATTGAGGGAGAAAGGAGAGGAAGATCTGGAGAGGAATGGAGGGAGAGAGAAAAGTTAGCTGTGTGTGTTATACGGGAGAAGGGCTTACATTCCTCCCCCTATAAATACCACAACTATCCTCCAAAATTACATCTTGAGTTACTTTCTTCTTATCTCCTATCTTAGACTCTACTCTCTTCTTTTTTACTATCTTAAGGCTCTACTTTCTTGTGTTTCTAGTTTCGTATTTTTTAATATTATCACTAGAGAAGTTTCTATTACACCTTTGAGGAACTTGCAATCAAGTTCTCGTACTTAATAAAATTACATTTCAGTTTTTATTATACAAACTTTTTGCAAAAATAAAAAAGAAAAATACTTTTTTATTTTTGTGATTGAGATTCTTAAATTTAAAACCTTCTCATGATGCCACATCAACATGATTAGGTCTTAAACGTTAAATTATGTCTTAAATATTTGTAATATAAATTACAATTATATTACTTATTTACATTCTTCAAATAACATAAATACACTTATATTTCTTTAAATTATATTCTCGTTATTTTAATTTTTACAAAATAATTTTTATGTTTTATACACATAATATAAAAATAAAAAACCTATCCACTTCACTCTCCTCGTGACCAGACAAGCAAGCTGAGCGCGAACAAAAGGAGATTCATGATGTGAATCCCATAATGTTAAAGTGATATCACTATATCACATCTTTTCGCCATCTTTAGCTACATGCGAAAGTTTGAATGGCCATCAATAACTTTCTGGAAGTGGCTTATGAGGTAGTGATTAGTAGTTGGTCATGGAAGTGGTCACTATGTATTTGCTTGTGATTTAAAAGGTTACTTGGTTATGGTGTTTAGAAGAAGGATTGAAATAGGTTGTTATGTGGTGAAAAATTGAAAGTGATGCTACAGACTTAAATGTGTGGAGCAAAGATGACTAATTTGAGTCTGGTTTTCGGGAGTGATTACGTTGGGTGCGAGACTCCACATTAACACATAATTTTATGATGTATATTTTCATTTTAATTCCTTAATTTTTACAAGTGGTTAAAAATGTGATTTTTTTACGGGATTAGAAAAGAAAAATAAAAATTAACTTAATATTTTTCTCTGACTGCTTTTAAATTTGTTTTAATTTGGCAGTTATTATTCTCTAAAAAAATATTAACTTTAGATCGTTAGAGTAGTTTTTAGAAAATCCCTACAATATCTCAACAACAAAATTTATTATTTTATAATTAAAAAATAAGGGAGAGTTGGAATGACCAAGTGGTGTGATTGATTGTGCCGCAGTGAACAAACAAACATTAAAAAGAGGATTTTTGTTTCAAAAATAAAAATAAAAAAGAGAAAGAAAGAAAGAAGCAACACCAAATAATTTGCCATCACTGCTTCGACCGAACCAAGACGGCGTGTTGTGCCCTGCCCGCCCTGCCTCTCTCCGAGACCAACGAAACGCCCATTCCATTGCATCGCTCTGTTTCCTTCTTTCTCTCTCCTCTCTTTCTCTCTCTTCGTTCCGAGCAACAAACTAAATTATAACCCAATCCCCTCTTAACAAACAAAACCCCACTTCCGATCGATCCGGTTTCGCCCTTCTCGAATTATTTTTCCCCTTTTCATTTATTTCGCTTTGCCCCAATCGGATTCAATTCCAAACAGAAGGGAAAAGGCAGCAATCGATGGATCTCGGGTTGGATGTGATTGCAGGACGGTTCTGGAGATTGGGCCCGTGATGGGATTGAAATCCGTTGGATTGGAGGGTAGCAAGCACTTGCGCAGTGGAGAGAGGGTAATGAGAAGAAGGGAAGGGCTGTGATGGAAGTGAAATTGCGGAAAGTGAATTTTTCTCTGACTTGAATTTGGGTCCTCTATTTCTCTTTTTTCTGTTAACTTTCTATGTGGGTCATGGATGGGGTCGCACGTGCGGACAAGGCTCCGTCAACGGACTTGGCCTCGGAGTGGCGTCCCCGCGGCTCTGCGTTCGTCCCTTGTGTGCTTAAGGCTGAAGAAGGAGCTTCTGCTGCTGCTGCTGCTGAGAAGCCGGAACCGTCTCGCCTCATTGTGAGAAAGCCCGTGAGTTTCTTGTGTTTTTCTGTTTTGTGTGAGAATAAGTTTGATTGAACTTGTTTTTGGATTGTTGTGATCAGAACTGTGCAGTGAGAGTTTTTGACTGAAAAATAGTATGGCGTGTTGGGATTTAGGGATGCTAGAGGCGGAGACTTTGACAATAGTCAAGTGAAACAAAACCTTGATTGACATACTCTTTAGTTGTAGTTAGTCCACATTGCGGGTATGTTAAGTGTGATTTCGGGGTATGGTGGACTTTGTGCATTCCATAGAATATACTCTTGTTTTGTCTAGATTGTCATTTTCTTAGTATTCACCACTATTGACCGCAGCAACGGTTGAAAACATGAAAAGGAAGAAGGGGGTTAAGATTATCAATCATGTAGTGAATTGAATGATGGCATACCATACTAGCCTTTTGTACTGGATCCAGATCCTGTGCTCTATAGTGCTCATGTCACCGCTTAAGGTGATTTGCTCATGTGTAAAGAAAAACATAGAGGTTCCTAGTTCCTTAAGTAACCATGCTATCTACAATTTTGATTGTGTTGAATTATATTTTTCTTGGAATTATCATATTTTTTTAGTAAGTGATAGGAAATTCCTGAGTGGGAGTAGCAGTTGGATCTTGTTGATTATATTCATTTGTCTTCAGTTTTGGATTAAGATTTTGATCCCTTGACTCATTTGGAGTGTTTTTATGCAAATTCCTTTTCCAATTGATGACTTTTGTTGAATTGAGCTACTGATATATGTTCCAGGTCTGTGGTCATTTTTGTCTAATATGCATGTTATGTTATTGATGGTGCATGTTCAGAATCCGCTCATCATCTGTTCATACCTCCTTTTCGCCACTGATTCTTCATTGAATATACCTGTTTGGTTGATGCTTATTGTGCCATATATATATATCCTTGGAATAATATCTATTGACTATCTTTAGTGGTTTAGTATATGGAGACTAAATCTTTATTTGCATTGGTTTAAGGCTTTAAGCATAGAAAATGTGTATGACAAAGTAGAACTTATTCTACTATTGTTAGTGCATTTGGTTGGACCCTATAGTTCCATTTAGCTTGGAAGTTGATTTCTGATAAGATTAAGTGATTGGGTTCTATTTAATGTAAGGTTTTTTTTTTTTTTTTTTAAATTATGTAGTGTGGGTAATAATTATGGAGAAAATAATTGCCTAATTATCATTACTACATAAATCCTAGAATTTCGTAATTACCACAGTTAAGGATATCTACAATATCAAACCCTCATGTTGGAGCACAAAAGTCATGTGCACCAAGCTTGTTTCAAATATAGTCAATTTGAGGATCCCTTAAAGATGCACCGGACCTGCTTTTTAATAATTTTCTAGGAAACTAAGTTACCACCAATAAGAAGCAATATCTGGACGTGAATCTCATATAAGTGGGAGAATCTGTCCAATTTGTATCCAAATATCCCACAATGTGAGTATGATCTTTGTCTTCATGCCAAAGACCTTTTCTTGGAGCTCATTTGATGTATTTCTCAATACGAATCACAACATCTTGGTGTCCTTCATGATGAGGGTTAAGAAATTGAATCGCTATACCATTTGCAAAGGAAATATATAGTTGGGTGACTGTGAGGGAATTCAGCTTGCCAACCAATCTTTTCAACCCTTTTGGATTTAAAAAGGGACCCTAATCTGGTAGAAGTTTGGAATTGACATTCATAGGTGTATCAACAAGCTTACTATGACAAGGTTTGTTTCCTTGAAAATATCCATTTATATATTCTAGATTTTCAAAAAAAAAATAAAATTCGATGATGGGTTGCAAAACAACTATAATTTCTATAGATCTTTGTAGAAAACTTAAGTGAAGACATAGGATATCCAATAGAAACATGGTACCAAACATTAGTGGGATAATTGTTTTATTTACCTCAAACCTAGCTAGGCATAGCCTTTGTGGAAAATTTAGTTAGCCAATTCATCAGCACATAAAGAACTAGTTAAGGCAATTTTCAGGATTTTGAGGTATTTAAAAATTGCTTTGGACTTAGGACTTTTTCTTAGGAAAACTGATCAGAAAGCAAGGTAGTTAAAATTGAGATTTTAATTGTAAAATCTTATATACTAATTACTATTTAAAATTCCACGTATGATATGGGAACAACAAGATCATCAGGAACTCTTTACCTTCTGTAGTGAATCAATTCAGTCAAAGCCTTATTTTAATTAAAAATTAATGCAATTAAAATTGTACCTTGGTATGTGTGTTGTAACACCACCCAATTAAAATTCAAAAATAAATTCCAAACCCAATTAAGGATTAATAATAGTTTTCTTTGCTTGATCATTCACATTCTTGGTTGAATATGAGTTTCAATTTTAATTAAACTAAAACCACCACCCAATTAAAATTAATGTAATTAAAATTTAAAATAAATTTTAAACCCAAGTAAGGATTAGGAGTCTTTTGTGTTCATGTTCTTGATTGAATTGAATAAGTTTCAATTTCAATTAAAATAAAACAGAACTAAGGCACTTTTAATAAGCATCTCTTTTATTTCTTTTATAACATCCCTCATGTACTTTCTTTTATTTCTTTTACTTATTTTCTTTGTTGATAAACAATGTGTTATATATATATATATATAAAATTTACTATTCATATTACGATTTACGTAAAATTTATATATATATATATATATATATATATATATATATATATATAAATTGTGAGCTCGTCACGATCCTATCCATAATCTCAATTTTAACTACTTTGGCAAAAACGTATCAAAATGCTTATAATGTGGATTGGGTTGGATTTGGATCTATTATTGACAGGAAGTTAACATCTACATACTGTTAGGAAGTTAACATCTACATACTGTAAAAACAAAATGTTGTCTAGTGGTATATAGGATAAAATATAGGGCAATGACAAAAGGAGTTTGTGAAATTCTATGATTTAAAAGAATTATTGAAGAGTTACATAATATAATTATTATTTTCTTATACAACTTAAGTTAAAACTTCCTCTGGCTCTCTCCATGAAGTTCCACTGACTGGATGTTATTATTATTATTATTATTATTATTTTCTAGAGTCCAGTTCTCTGACTCAATCAAGCATGTAGAAATCAATAGACATTTTATAAAAGCGAATGTGGATGGGAACCTCATTCGTATGCCATTTATTTTGACATCACGACAAGTGACCTGCGACATTCATATGAAAGGATTGTAGAAACCCAAATTGACTTCTTCCTATAGTTATAAAGATCATAATAAATAAGTAAATAAATTAAAATATAAAACAAGAATAAATTCTCAGAGATCATCTAAGATACTCTAAAAGATTCCAATATACTATCTTAAAATATTTCTCGTTTGTAACAGTCCCCTCAAGTTGAAGATTACTAAGATTAAACATAAATTTAAGTACACTAAAGATAATAGTTGGAATAGCAACTCAGTAATGCTATAGAGAAAAATAGCTTATCTAGATAATTGGAACGGTCATCAGCTCGAGAGAAAATTCATGACAAGCAAAGCATGTCTGTCCTTCTCAAAATCACACTTGAAAGATTTAAATTAATGTTATTGGAGACCAACAAATTTTTAAACTTGAAACTAAATTTGTCAATGGCTTTTGGGATAGAAAGGTCAGTGCATATAGGGCGAAGACAGATGCTAGAATAGTGCGTCTAGGATATCAATGAGGCTAGTGTGCCTGGGGCACAGTTGGGGCCAATGCATCTGGGGCAAAGATGGGGCTAGTGCATCTGGGACAAAGGTGTTAGTGCATTTGGGAGAAAGACAAGGCCTATGGTGCATTTGGGTCAAAGACAGCTCTAGTGCATATGGCACAAAGGCAGTGCTAGTGCAATGTGACAAAGACAGGGCCTGTGCATGAGACAAAAATGGGGCCGATGCATTTGGTACAAAGACAAGGCTAGTTCATTTAAAAGTCGCCAAACATAGGATTTGTCAATGGAAAAGTCTGGGATGATGAATGATAACTACTAATCAGAGTGGAAAACCAAATTAAGACATTGTGGAAAAGTGACAGTCATGCAAAACTAAGAGGTGACTAATGGTTCTATTTTTTTTTGGGGCACTTAGCAGCAAACTAGTGACAAAATAGGTTATGAAGAATGGTACTGCTTTGATACCATGATGAGAAAGAGAGAAAGATATATGCAAGAGATGCTAAATTTGTGTAACAGACAGAGTAGTCCATTTTATATAAACTGATTACAATAAATACAAATAATTAAAGGATTTGTTAAAACTGATGACAATAAATGCAATGTGTTATTGAGGAGAAGCCAGATCTCCAACTGGAGTGAGTGCATCAACTTAAGCTTTGATTCAAAGAAGGAATTTGGATATGGATTTGTTGTCAAGGACTTTCTAGTGCAACTCAATTTGCAGTTGATGAGTTTTAGCATGAGTCTGCTGGTGGAAGTAGTCATGGATCTTGTCCCAAACATGATATGAATGCACACTGCTAGGCACTCGAGGAAGATGACTGGAGCCTAGATAGAAGCATTTGATCTTGCTGCTCGTAGATGATGGATTCAGGATTCACTTTCCCTGCTTCTCAGTCTGATTCGGTCAAGAATCAAAGTGGAGTTCTTGTGCAAACAATGAAATGTTGAAGACAATGTGTCTTGATGATAGGTTTAACATGTTGGAGCTAGAGGAGGGATTTCTTGTGATCTAAATTCTCATAATCAAGAGCCTGAAGGTGATGGGCAGAAAAGGAGGGAAGCGAACTGGTAGTTTTGACCATTGTGGACCTTCACGCTCTTTGTTGGAAATCCCACATCAAGTAGAAATATAGCGAAGTTATAGTATATAAGTTGGTAAACCTCACCTTAAAAACTAGTTCTGTAGAGTTAAGTGAGGCTTAAAGTCCACTTTCTTATGCTCTTGATACCATGTTTATGGTTAGAGATAATTATGAAGAAGAAATATCATGTTATTGCTTAATGATGGAAGTGTTACACTGAGGTATTTATAGGTACAGTTATTATGGGGACAGCTAGGTAACTGCCTATAGTACAGCTGTGTAACAGACTTAACCATTTGCAAACGACTAACTAGACAACAGTCAATTGAGTAACTGCTCTTATACAATACTCAGCATCTGTGTATATAATTCTCCCCTATAGATGTATCTATTGTTGTCTGTCTGGGAATTGTTCTCTTACCATTTCTAATTACATATATTGAAGTAGCATAATTTGATATAAGGGGGAAATTTTATACATTATTTTGTTGTTGTTTATATCTGGCTGTTTGCAGCTTATGATACCTAAAGTATTGAACTGATGCTCACCTTCAAATTTACAGTTGGTGGCTAGATTGACCAAGGAAATAGTTCAAACATACCAAACATGCAATCCACAGTTTAAATATTCTGAAGATCTAAATCCAAAAAGATTTTTGACCAGCCCGTCAGATGGAGTGCTTAATGATGGCTATGATAATGTAAACTCAGATCTTATCTTGACAGTGAATCTTGTCTTGAACCATTTAGAGAAAAATAAAAGGTTTGTCATCCATATATCTTTTGTTTTTATGTTGTCGTTATATATATTTCTTTGTAAATACCAAATGCTAAATGCTGATTTTCGGTTGATACCACCTTACTCTTTTGGCAACCTTGGGATGTCTTTATAAACTTTGTATTTTGATGTGGTACAGATATATTGTCAAAGATCTCCTTGGCCATGGGACATTTGGACAAGTGGCTAAATGCTGGGATTCAGATACTGACAGTTTTGTTGCTGTGAAGATCATTAAAAACCAACCTGCATACTATCAACAAGCGCTGGTTGAAGTAACTATCTTAACAACGGTAAAATCCTGTTGTGACTTGCTATTATCAAGATGCTTGTTATTTTCTTGGAAGCCCATGAGAAATTACTCATGCATGCTCTTTTTTTTTTTTCCGGCAGTTAAATAAGAAGTATGATCCTGAGGATAAGCATCACATTGTTCGAATATATGATTATTTTGTATATCAACGACATTTGTGCATTTGCTTTGAGTTGTTGGACACAAACTTGTAAGTTCCATACCTTTTTTTTTCCTTTTGGAATTTATAATCATTGAGAATGAGAAATGGATTTAAAGCCTGAATGGTGTTCTCAGTCTACTTAATAATGAATATTTGATTGGATTTGCATGGCTAACCTAGATTTTTTTTTTATTTTCTCTCGTATAGTTTAGTGTTGACATTGTGTAGTATACAGGTATGAGCTTATCAAGATGAATCATTTTAGGGGATTATCCCTTGGTATTGTTCAGCTATTCTCTAAGCAGGTACTACAATTCGTTGTATGACCTTTCTACTTGGTCCTTTTTCCAGTTTTGATTTTTCATAATCAATTTTTTAAATTTTTGTTATAAGATTTTATGCGGACTTGCTCTGCTAAAAGAGGCTGGAATTATTCATTGCGATCTGAAGCCAGAAAACATACTTTTATGTACGAGGTTGGTTTCTTGTATAATGGTGCTCATAAACAACTGTATGCTGCAGCTATTTTGTTAAGGATTTAACACCTATGAGATGAAGGATTCATTTTAGCGAGTAAAATGAAGAGTTATAACTATTGATAAAAAAATCACCTACATAATATATTATATACATGAGCATGCATTTAATCACAATCTCGGTTACTTTTGTAGTCAATGGTTATAAATCTTCACTTTACTCTCTAGGGCGAGTCTGCCAGTTCATAGGAATAAATCCTTTCCTTAGATTTTCTGTGTATGCTGCAGCTTTTTTTTGTGATATTTTATGTATTTATGTTTCATATGTAGCACTGTGAAGCCAGCAGAAATAAAAATTATTGACTTTGGATCAGCATGCATGGAAAACCGCACTGTTTACTCTTATATTCAGGTTTATATTTACTGTAGAAAGTAGGATTTTATAATTCCTATTGTAATTATAATTGTCCTGGTACCTACCCTTATCCTCTGTTTTTATTGCAGAGTCGATACTATAGATCACCCGAGGTTCTTCTTGGATATCAGTATCCTAACTGATGGAATCAGTAACTGATGCCTTTCTTTTCGAGCATTTTCACTTTTTGGGGTTTCTTTTCATTGTTTTGTTGATTTACCTTTCTGTTACTTCATCTTTCTGCATTGCAATATGTAACGGTATTCCTAGCACTCACACACCAGTAAGGATAACAGTAATAGAACAGCAACAGAATAGGGAAGAAATATAGGAATATAAGCAAAGAAATGAGACATGAAACTGCAGAAAGAAGATATATCAGTGTGATAAACCCTTAATCTGCAGTAGTGTAATTCTGTATATAAAAGTTTGAACTGATAAGGAAGATACAGTAAAAGATATTTGGCATTCGAGAGGCCAATACTCTCCTCTAATTTCTCACTTTCCTCCCTTTTTGTCCCCTTCACCCCCTCCGGCCCCTCAGCACTAGCTTTTTATCCAATTTTCATTTTCTCTCTCCTGTAACTAACTCCTAAAATTATAATTCCTGTCCACTACTTAGTTATTTTTCTTCTCTCTCTTGCTGTACGTGTATTTGAATGGTGTAACCTTTCGATATTGCCTTTTTTCATTTTGGTACACAATACTTGAGGAAATAGCTTGGTATTCTTAATTTCTTTTAATATAAAAATGTGTTGCGGCAGGTGGAGCTATAGTATGAGTTATGGCTTTGGACTCTGAAGGAACTAAAGTTTTTAAAAAAGCTTATGTCTCTACATTTACTTGTTACTTGGCTATTTTACTTGTGTGGCTTAGTTTTGGAAAATTATTGAAGAAAATTTTAAATTATAGATAAGCTGGACCTATTATCCATCAATCTGTGCTATATTTTCCTTTCATTTTTTGGGATGTGGGGGCAATGAATGATTCTGTGATGCATTGTCTTTCTTTAGTACTTATTTAATATCTCAATCTTGTTAAAATCTTATGACATGTTTGTTAGACTAGCATTTGAATGTGGTTTTGTTATCCTCACACATTCAAGTATACTTAAGGACAGTTAAGATCTTTGGGATGTCTCACATTTGATTGTATGCTCTATAGAAATCTTGTTTTCCTTTTTATGTTTCAGGTTATTTTGTTGCACTTCTAGGTTCATTTTGGTCCTTAACTCTTATCAGATACACAACAGCTATTGATATGTGGTCCTTTGGGTGCATAGTGGCGGAATTGTTTCTTGGATTACCATTATTCCCTGGGGCTTCAGAATTTGATCTTTTGAAACGGATGATTCAAATACTTGGGTATGCCACTTTCTCTCAAGGAAACATTTTAATTACATAGCTATACAATTTTGTATAACAAGGATTTCCCAGCAATGATATATGCTGATACATTCATCAGGCCAGTGTATCCGTTTTGAGGACAATCTGACACGGATATGTTCAGATACGTTTAAAATACGTATCTGCAGATTGTCAACAATTAAAAATAAAAAAAGTGCTTAATATACGTAGAAAGAGTGCTTAGAAGTTGGCACTGTTGCTTATTGGTGTACAACTAATAATCCTGTTTAATGAATAGGCTTTGTCCTTTGGGTTAAACCATGATCCATCAGAAGACTCTATTACCATTGCTGAATAAGATCACGTCCCAAGATCCCGCACTACCCCTTTTTCCTAAAGTAGCCTCAGATATAACCTTCCACTAATATATAACATTCACATTTTTTTTCTTGTAATCATTTTTTTTTCTTTTTAGTTTCATATTTAACTATCATCATTTTTATTTTGATATTATTCCAAACATTAAACATACATAAAATATGTAATTTTTGTGATTTATTCCATGAAATCATTTTCAGGATTTGATATTTGAGTACGGCATTATTAAAAAATAAGCAATGTGACAACAATTGTGGATAGAAACAATCTCACTCACTATTTATATATACATTTAGATAATATTTAATAATGATTTTCAATTTTAATATGGTTTTTAAAAAAGTTATTATAACAATTCTTTTATTTTGTAAATTTTATATGCATAGATATCTATTTAAATGTATCTGAAGGTATCATATCCTATATTTTTAGAGATGAGACGAATTGTCGTGTTGGATTCGTGTCGAATCTGATACTGGAATCAAATCTGTGCATCATAGGATATATGTAAGCAAAATGGTTGGACATTTTCAAAGGGGCCGAGGGGGGCACTTTCAGGGTTAAAATGCAGTTATAACAGTTGATTTAAAAACCTATGCTTGACCAAGAAACACTTCCTCTAAAATCATGACATCTAATCTGTTTAACCAAGAAACACTTGTAAAACATCAATGGGCTAAACACAAGCCCGGCTGAATAAATAACCATTTCTTTAAATGTTGACTTGAGTTGAGGTTCACTTCAATATTATACCATTCTGTTACAAGGACGCTAGAAAACAACAAAGACAGCGCTGCCAGAGGAGAAACTGGTGCAGGTCATTAGGGCAGACCCAATTCTTAATAAAAAATTTGAAAAACTTATTCTGAAGAAAATTTGGTGGATTCCAATGCATAATAGGATTTGTTAAAATGTTAGAAAAAAACGACATTGTGCTGAAACTGTATTTTAATACACAACAGTTGTAGGTAATATAGGCTTATTACATTAATTATGCCTAAATATAGGATATAAATATGCACCTAGCTTGTTACCAATCTAACCAATTCTTGGGCCCCTCAAAGACTTAGTCAAGACATCTATCAACTAATCACTAGAGTTGACAAAGCTTGTGATATTGTTGCTAGAGTCATGTTTCCAAAGGTTTGGTCATCTCATAGAAGATTGGATTAGATGCAATATGCAAAACCACTTGTTATCACAAATGAGCTTCATTTTGTAGATTGTTCAAATTTATGTTCAAAGTCGCCACTTCAACTAGGTGTTCACAAATTAATAGAGTTTAGCATGCTATTCTAAGCTGTTTTCAAAATTGTGTTGGCTTGGTAGATCCACTATCTATGAAGGTTTTTTTTTTTGTCAACCTTCCTCCCAATTTTGTGTTCACTATTCCAACGCTGTCATTGATGAGTTTTTTGACAAAGTTTTCGATGACCTCCTTTTTCTCTAGCAAACACAAGGTTAGGATCGTGCTACGTCGATCTATCCAATTGTTGACACAAGCAACCTATCCTTGTTTGATGGTTTGATCTCTTTTTCCCTCTCCTTAGGTTATCTTATTATTTTTTCTACCTTTTTGGAAATGAAATGTCTTCCAGCACCACATCAACCTCTAGAACAAATTTTCCCATCTTTTCTAACCATATTGCTAGTATTGAGAATATGGACGGTCTAACTATTCCACATGGTCTTCTGAAATCTGGTTATGATGTAGTAAATTGTGTTACAAATCCCATCTCACTACCACTTTTGAATTCATTCCTACAGAAAATTGTGAACAATGGATAAAGATTGATGCTCAACTATGTGTTGTTATTAAATCTGCTATTCACACCTCATTCAAACCTTTTTTTGGGTCTCCATGAGACGTGTGCATCAATTTGGAGTGAGGCTTGTGCCCTTTATACCAATGACACAAAAATGTCTATATGGCATGTGCTAATATCTCCTAACACTTCTTACTCCACAACATTGTGGGTGTTCTATGTTTGTTGGGAAGCTTCATGTTACCTTACATCTTTTTTGTATCTCCTTCCACCATATGTGGATGTGAAGAAGGAATTTGAGAATCGTAATGCGTTCTTTATAGTCTTGGTCTTGTAAGGCTTGCCACAAAAGTATGTTGTTACTTGTGATAAGAGTTTGGAACAATAAACCTGCCTATGACTTCCGCATCACTTTTGCTTCCCATATTCCTCAAAAAATAAACACAGAGACACATTTTTGGTGAAAATATTGCCTTTGCATCATGAAGCAGTAATTTTGGTTGGTCTTGCACAAATAATTCCAAAAGTCATCCTGAATGTGAACATTGCCATCACATTGGACATACAATTGATAAGTGTCGGATGCTGCATGGGAAGCCCCTTTCACACAATATTGCTTAGACAACTAATGTTAAGTCATTTGTTGCTCCTACACTACCAAATGATCTATCTACAACAACATTCAAAGACTTTATCAAATGGTGTGCAACATGCTAATCCTTTATTAGCATAGCTTCGGTAGCACATTGGTACTTCATTAGCTTGTCTCTCTCAATTTCCTTCCCTGGTCCTGGGTCAATGGTCCTAGTGCAACTAATCACATATGGTAATTGTTCCATGTCCTCTTCCTTTATGACTGCTATCAATTTGCGTTTTATAATTGATCATTCTCTTTTGTCGTTATTCTCCCCAAGGATATATCTGTCTCATTGTATATGTGAATGACATTGTTATCATAGACAATTATAAGGAGGGTATTGTACAACTTAAATTGTATCTTGCTCAAAAGTTCTAGATAAAAGATCTTGGACACCTGAGGTATTTCCTTGGTATTGATGTGATGCAATCCAAGGATGATTTGGTCTTACATTAGAAAATATGCTCTAAACATTCTAGAATAAACATGGATGATAAATGCTAAGCTTGTGAGCACACCAATGGATCATAGTGTCAAATTGGTATTGAATGAAGAGACCATATTTTGTTCTTGGAAGGTACAAAAGGTTTGTGGGTAGATTAAATTACTTCATTGTTACTCGTCCTGACATTGCCTTTGTAGTGAGCTTAGTAATTCAATTTATTCAAATAGCTGTGTTTTTTTCAAGTCATATAGGGTTTTTTGGAGATTCTTAATCGACTAGAGATTTGATCAAAGTATAATATCTAAGTGAATGCAAACCTCACTTTAAATGCCGATTTTGTGAGGTTAAGTTAGGTTTAAAGTGAACTTTTCAAATATGATATGATAGCCTATCTTAGTAAGGTTTGTTAGGTCTATCGTTTCACTTGCAATTAGGCCACTACTGAACTGTCCACAAGTATCTCGTTTCATGCTTAAGATGTCCAGTTCTCGGTGTGTGGGAATGTGTTAAATATCACTTAGAGATATGATTAAATTTCAATATATAAATGGGTGCAATAGACCAACTTCTTTAGGATGTCAACAATATATTTCCTATGAGTTATTACTATAATCTTTGGATTGTTATAGCAATCTTTCCTTTGATTAAAAAAAAAAAAAAGAATCTTCGGATTGAGCAACTCTAATACCCAGAAATGCCAAAGCTTTCCAATGTTTGTGATGAAGAATGCACTTTGACTCCATATATTATTGAAATTGATGAGATAAATATTCTCATGAATTATCCTTGTGAAAAGAGCGTACAAGAATGCCGTACTAAGTTTTTATTTCATGATAGAGCTTCTCAATGAAGGAAAACATTTTGGACTTGTTTTCAATTAAAAGAGTATAGTAGAATTAATAGTTAGTTTCGCTTCTCTTGTAATATAGGCTACTTAGTTTGATTGGGCCTTAGTTGAGCCCAACTATAAACTTTTTTGATAGAAATAGACTATTCTTTTCTATGTGCAAATAGTTCTAGCATAATTTTGCTAGCAATTAATCATAATCACGTACAACATAAAATAATCATTGAAAGACGTGACAATATTTAAAATAAGGATGACACTATGTGAATGATTCAAGTGTAGAGTAGACAATTAGAGAGACTTGGAATCAACATCTAAAGCTTCGACAAACTAGGATGTCCCAATTGAGCAAGTATAGTTAGTGGAGAAGTGATGATAGAGAACACTTGTGGCTGTGTAGGGATATAAGATAGGCCATGAGACTTGGATTTAATGTTGATATGTTCCTACAGGGTAATCAAATCTTTAGTGAACATAATGACAAAGTGATGGGATTGGGTGAGATGATAGAAAAATAAGGTTGAAAGGACAATTTAGTATATATAGAACCGATTGGTGGTGATAGAGGAAAGGGGATGTTGGTGCCAATGCCTTGAATTGTGTTTGAGAACCATTGATAGAATTAATAATGGGTTAATACCTAGACATAGAAAGGGAATATAATAGAGTACAATTACTAGAGGTATGGTCAGATGCACCAAAGTCAGGCTCTCCAGAACCTAGAGAAGGAGATTGAGATATGCTAGTAAGAGATATATTGGTATGTGCACCCAAAGTAAAGTGGTAATACCAAGGCTTTGGCAATTCTTAACCCATTGAACAAAATCATCATTACTAGCGATCATGTCTAGGTATGATTTATAGGCTGTGGAGTTTTTGTTAGAGGCATGTGTGCCACATTGTCTTCTTGAGGGAGTTTGCCATGAAGCTTGGTATGGCCATGAGAATGACAATGCTTACAGTTGTGAAAAATCATGGTGTAAGATGTCCCTCTTTGAGAGCATTTGGAATTATCCCCCATCATAGTCGCAGGCATCTTCATAGTACTGTGGTGGAGTCTGTAAAAGGGCAGAAAAGTGAATATCATTGCAGGGACCTTGAGTGACCCAAGAATTTGGTCATGTGTAGCAAAATACTCTGGAAGCAGACCATAAAGTGCAAGAACCATGAAGAAAGTGATATGGTTCTCCAGTTCCTTCTTGACCTCAGCTGGAATAGGGGTAGTAGGAGAAGGTTGTAACTCATTAAATTCATGTAGGGCTGCATGAACTGTCCCAAGATATGCAGACTTTTAAGGCCATCAAAATGCTGAGGGCAACACTAGTCTTCTTCAAGTCATGGCACACTCCATATAGCCGTTAAGTATCATTAGTGTAAAAGGCAGTTTCCTTAATGCAAACCATTTCAAACATGCCATGGGGGCTGAAAATTTGGTTTGATAGTGTCAATCTTCTCCCACACGGCACAATTACCCGCTGCCACAGAATCGGTAGAAGTTGTGAGATGATTGCAATTCCCAAAATCACTAACCTACATGGTAAAGCCAAAGTGAGATAGTTTGAAACATCCAATTTTTCAATATAGAGAGAAAAGTCCGAAAATATAGGGGCATCTGCCCTAGGCGGGTTTGAGAACCAATATAAGCTATGCTAGTGAAAAAGAAACAAAAGCTTATCGTGGGACTAAACACACCCGTGCACACTGAAATGAAGGTGATAAAGTTTGCAGTTGAGGCTGCACAAATATGTTGCAATTAAGGTGGGTTTGGAGTGATTGCAAATAAGGCGACATTCCAGCCCCAAATCAAAGTGACACCAGCATGAAAAAGACTTATTCATAGGGGCTGAACGGTGGATTTGATGATGTTGCAGAATTGTGCATGATTTCACTGGGTATAAGAGTGCTCTACAGCAACCACAGTCAACCTTGGCAGTGAGGTGAGCAGTGTAATCCTACCAGGTAAGCCACAACTTAATATTTGAGGCCCAAATATCATAGTTGTCATAATCCAACTTGTCAATTGACTTAGCCTTTCATTAGAACCATTAGAAGGGGAATTCTAGCCATGCTTCATAAATACAAGGATTTATTTGTGCCGTAATTAGTATAATTACACTATGTATAATCTGTCCTATTTACATTGTTTCTGACCCGTTATTTGTGTGTTCTCCTGAAACATAAAAGTTAACACTTCTTACCTGAACCTATCAATAAGGTTGACCGAAGGGTGGTGAAGTCATTTTACTCTTGGAATCAGAACTGGGCTTTGAAATTGAAAATCTTGCAGTAAGGAATATAAGGAATGGAACAGTTCCATTGTATATTCCATATTCACATCATACTTCACGATCTACCCTTGTTGGCTGGTCCCCACCCCAAGCCCATCCTTGTCCCAGCTTGTTTTATGGTTGGAGTTTAGATTTCAGTCCAGTTGATGAAGGTGGTTCTCATTTGTACTGCAGCAGTGTTTTCTTTATTATGGTGTTGATCTTAACATCTCTTGGATTTGTCTGTCATCAATTAGGGTGGACAGATGTTATCAACTATCATTTTTTGTCTATTGTCCCTGATTAAGTTTTTTAATAATTCATGACTCATTTTGTTCACTAAAAACTATGCGTCACTGGCTTTGCAAATATTTGGCAGAATTAAACCTGTTAGCACTGGTTCTTATGCACATATGATCCTTATGTTGCTCGGACTAGTTGCTTTGACTGGTTTGCCAGTCCACCAGTTGAACTGCCTGGTCTGAGGTGAGTTTCAGACCACTGTTTCTATGCTCAAAATAAGTCCAGAATTAGTCACTGCAAGACTATTTCAATCTGATCAATTGGATAATCAATAACATGACATGTTTTTCTCGCTTTCTCCACCCCAGAAGTCTTTTAACATCGTAGATTCTTTTGTCTCTCTTCTGAACAAATGAAGAATAGCTTTTAGATTTTGAATATGAAATAATTATATTAGATTTAGTTTTCTGTCTGCACATTAGTTGGTTTCTTTTATTTGTTTCACTATTTTGATTAACATTATAGATGTTGCAAATATATTGTAGAGGACAACCACCTGACTATGTACTAAGGGATGCAAAAAACTCAAGTAAATTCTTTAAGTGTGTTGGGAGTCTCCAGAACGTAGAGAGCAGTGAGAGTTCCAAAAGTGGAAGAAGTCTTTATCAAGCATTGACAGTGGAAGAATACGAAAGTGTAAGTCTTGTATGTTACCGTTTTCAGCTGTTGGGTCTTTTGTCCAAAATGAACAACTTGGCATCTCATCAATTTTTTTTTTTTTTCTCTTTTTGGTTCCTTTTTTTGAATATTACATGACTATCAACCATCATATTTCTGTTTCCTGTTCAGAGAGAATTGAAGAAGCCATCAATTGGAAAAGAATATTTTAATCATATGAATCTAGAGGCAATTGTTACCAACTATCCTTACAGAAAAAACCTACCTAATGAGGATATTGTCAAAGGTTAGCTTCCCAAGAAGGCCTCAACATGATTTCTTTTCCACGATCTGTGAATGTTCTATTTCTCTTATTCGGTTTGTTTCAACTAATGAATGCTCTATATACTCAACTTGTAATAGAAAGACAAGTACGACTGGCTCTCATTGATTTTTTGAGAGGGCTTGTTGAATTGGATCCTTTAAAGCGCTGGTCACCCGTTCAGGTAATAATTGAATTTGTCTTATTTTCCACATTGACCCATCTTTCAAACTATATTTGTCTCCAGTTTATGCAAAATTTAAGTAGTCATTAATTAAAATGGTAGTTTGATTTCTTTCAGGCTTCAAAACACCCTTTTGTAACTGGGGATAATAATTGAATTTGTCTTATTTTCCACATTGACCCATCTTTCAAACTATATTTGTCTCCAGTTTATGCAAAATTTAAGTAGTCATTACTTAAAATGGTAGTTTGATTTCGTTCAGGCTTCAAAACACCCTTTTGTAACTGGGGAACCTTTTACTCATCCTTATACGCCTCCCCCCGAGACCCCTCAAATGGTAAGTAAATCTCCATTTTAAGCATCTATATTTTTATGTTTAGTTTAAATGTTTATTAGTACTGACTGTCCTTTAAATTATTCTTTGGATGCTTCGCTATTTGAGCAAAAATAATATTTGGGTACCCTGTTTTAGATGTTTAACTAATGAATTTTGTGACAAATGCATCTAAAAGACTACACTAGAGAAGATAACTGAAATGGTTTTGATTTATTGAGGATGCACTGCAATGGCTGTCGATTAAGATGTACATTCTTGTAGTGATAGATGCAGTTTGAAAATTAAAATTGTGAAATAAGGATTCCAGTAGATCTTAGTAACCTCCCGTTGTCCATCTTTATTTCCTTCGGCAAACCGTGTTTCCTTTGTGATTATTTTGAACTAGCTAAAAACATTGAAAAATGGACTATTTTAGTCAAATTTCCAAATTTATCAGGGAGAACGGGCTTCCTTTGGCTGGGATAAGTGGGGAAGCCGCAGGTAGAGTGATGTTAAAGAAGAGTTTGTGGCATTAAAGGGATAAGAGCATTTTGCTGCTATTGATTTGTGGTCTGCATTGATCCTGCCCAGTGCCCAATCTACAGTTGAATAAATGTTGGTGTCTCTTGTGTTAAGATTGCGTATCAATGTGTTAGGCTCAATTTTATCATGTAAATATAGTTTGGAGGAAAATTGTATCCATATTCTTTGAAAATATCCGGTTTGTGAAAGCCAGTATTATGCATATGCTATTCTTCTCTATCTTAACACTTATTTTCTTTCAAATAGTATTTGATTACTGTTTTGCAAAATTCATTCATTTAGTGTTTTTCTCATGTTATTTATTGCTATATTGCTCCATCATTTAGCTGGTCTATCTTATTTGGACGTTGCTGTTGTATCTTTTAGTTAGTTATTTCATCAGATGATTACATATAAATTCCAAAATATTTATCATTTAAAGTTAGTCTTATTTATGGTTACTTTACAGCCCGTAGTTCAAAATATCAAGGTGGATAATCATCCAGGTGGAGGACACTGGTTTGCTGCCGGACTATCACCTAATGTGAGCATGCTACTACACTAAATATTGCTGTTTTTATGTTCTCAACTATAATTGGATACATATAAGATAATTTTTTTAGCTGTTGACAGCAGGATGTACTTTTATTTTAAATTTAAATATCGAATAAGAGTTTTAGAAGATTTAGGTTGTTAAGATCCAAATTAGATTATTCTGATTTTATTTTATTTTCCTTCGTTGTTGGAAATTTAGTTAGTTGAGATCAAGATCATATTTTGCAGATCTGATTTGATTTTCCTCCTATCTTTGTTTTTATTTCGTAAATTAGGATTTCATCTCATCATCACTGTCTATATAATTCTCATTATGATCAATGTTAAAAAATATAGATAATTTTCTTCTCCTAAACTTACATTAACTTATGAAGGGCAAGAAAACATGGTAAAAAGATTTCAGAGAGAAAATAAAGTCTGTGGAATTGTATACTTTAACTAATAATTGTACAATTAATAAATAAAAATGGAGCAACTTCATAGAAAAGTTTACTAATGACTATAGCTTTTGATCTAATGGTAAGTGCTAGATCCAATAGTTACATTCAAGAAAGACAACGTACATGTTATTCTGCAACAAGAATTTAAATTCCTAGTTGTATAAACCAAACAACGTGTTGATTGTCATGAGATATGTGACATACTTGATTCCATGTAGGATATTAACATTAAAGGACAAGTATGCCGAGCTCCCTTACTTTGTTTAGGTATCTCAACCAACTGAAGCTTTGAAAGGGTTTTGAGTGGATGTCAAAGGTGTTAGTTAGGCCCATAGAAGAAGAACAAGTCTTTGATGTGGCTAAGATTCCTAAGACGTGGTAGGTTTATGTTAGGAGAAAGAAGAATTAGTTGCATTGGTTAGTTAGTAGTCATGTGTTTGAGTACAAGGTTGTGTTGTGTAAATACCTAAGAGAGTTGCTTGTAAGAGTTAGATTTTGGATTCTTTTATCGTAATTGAGAGAAAGTCTCTTTCTTTGTTCGGAGTGTTAACCCTGGGGAACTAACCTTCTTGTTCTTTTCCCTTCTATTTCTCTTCCTAATTCTTTCAGTTCCAATGTGCTTCAACCATTTGACAAGCACAAATGGGTCCCCAAATGATTTGGGTTTTCATGATATGAATTAAAGAATAAGAGGTTATTTGAAAGGTTTAGAGGTTTCAATGAATTTGTTACAAGTGGACATGAAGAAAAGCATGAAGAAAGTTTGTCTTAAAGAACCTTCAATGGTGTCTTGCTTTCAAAAAAGGAAGCAAACCGCTTAATCTTTGATACAAGTTTTGTTGTGGAACTATGGAGTAGAAGGAAAATGGGAGACGAAGCTCCTCCCAATAGGTTCGGCTAGAAAAATGTGGTATCTCACACACATCCTTACTTTGAGAACTTAACATCTTAAGTGTGAAGTGTGCTAAGCTAGACATCCGTGAGTGGTCCAATAACAACTCAATCACAGGTGGTTTGATAAGGCGGCAACAATTGCTAAAATAGACCCTGATATTTTTGGGCCTAATATTTTTTTAGACATTGAGTAAAATAATTTTATATTATGGAATTGTATGTTGTAAATTAGTAAAACAAAACATTCATATCTTTTGTCCAACCAACTCACATACTAACGGTACCAAATCCTTTTTATGTAATAAAGTAAAAACATGAAGTAAAAGACATGATTTGATGTTTAGTATGTAGGGAAATATGTACTGCAGATAATTAGGGATATTCTCCGTTATTATACCTTAAATGATTATACATAAAGGATTTACCTGTGTGAATAAACACACGATTACAACCAATCCTTTCAACACACTGAACTGGAAAAAAACAGAAAAAAGAGATCAGTTTCCGTTGAAGACTGGCTATTTGTAAGTAGGCCCCAAGGCACCAAAGTGAGATAAGTGGAAACAACGGCAACATTATACTTCTCAGTGAAGTAGGCGGCCTTTGGCAACGTTGGGTTGGCCATCTGAGGATAGAGCAGAAGCTGGTTGAGTCTCCACCATGCAGACACATCACACTGCTCTGCCATGGGCGTGTACTTGGAGTATAGGGTCTTTGTAAAGGTAGAATAGAAAGGCTTTTATGGAGGACGCCTAAGAAAATTTATGTGAGAAAATCATATGGGAAAAGGTATTATGACTAGAAACGTAAGTTTTAGGCTTTTTGTGGGATGCATCAACTCGTCAGACTATGCTGGCTCATAAAGTGGAGTACAAAGGGATGCCTCATATGGGTTCAAATTTTATATTTTGTTGTGCATAAATGGTTAGAATTATTCAATAATAAATGAAAGATTATGTTTGAAAATGGGTAATGAGGTGTGGCTAACATGGACCATTGTGCTAATCACTCTTCTAAAGTGACTTTAAAATTAATTTGGATCCTTTTAAGAGTAATTTAGGAGAGCTTCTTTGATATTAGAATAGGATACAAGATTATAATAAAATTATTTTTAAATCATGGTGATGTAATTAATTAAAATTTAACAAGAACTTGATTATAACAAGTCCATAAATTTCTTGATTATTTTGCTTGTTTTCACAGTATGATCGTGTACTGTTAGTTTATAACACCTATCAGTTTTTATTGGAATTTTCTATTGAACTTACACACAAAATTCATATATATTAATTTTATTAATTTTCATAACTACTTTATATTTTCGCTTACACTTATTGTCAATAGTTTTAATAACAAATTAAGAAAAGACAAGTGTTACACTGATGTGCAGTTGAAAATATTGCATCCTTATTGTAATTTTTGGTCTAGCACTATGTGCTCAATCCAACAAGTGATCAAAGCGAAGATCATGAATAGTTTGCAAAGAGGTACGGATCGTTGACATCTACTTGGGGGGGCATATGCAGCAGCTTGCTGGTGTAGAATTAAATGTTATATTTCTTAAATCAAAATTCACATGATACATATATCAGATGACAACTTTGTTGGAAGTGCAAATGTTAAACTTCTTGCTACGTGTTAGTGCTATTTTTATTGAGGGTTATCAGTGAGTGACTTGACCTTGGAAGTATTAAAGGATATAGATTCCTGATGGGCATATTTTCTGTCCAAAATTTCCATTTAATATCAGATAAGAAATAGAGGTACTTATAACAAAAGTTTATTTCAATTTCTTGAAGATCTCATATCAACTAAAGATATAGTCTAATTGTAGTATTAAGTGAGTGCAAACCTTATCTTGCAAGCCAATTTTATAGAATTGAGTTCAGCCTAAATCTACATTTTAGGATGGTATTAGAGCTTATCCTAACTAGATTTTGTTTGATCTATTATGCTACTCGTTATCAGATCTCCCACAATCGAGCTTATCCTTGTTGTGAAGGAGTGTGTTGGAAATCACAACTTGACTAGAAATATGACCAAAAGCTATAATATGAAAGTTGATGTAAACCTCACCTTACAAGTTGATTTTGTAGGGTTGGATGACCTAAATACACTTTGTAAGACAATTTTATGTTTAAAATCCACCAACTAGTATGTTTCTTAATGTATCAACATGTACGTTTTCCTGAGTGAATTATTCAACCCAAAAGTATCTAGTTAATAATCTCCAATTCCTAATACCTAACTCAGCTTTCTGACTAATGCCCATCCTTCAATTCTGAAATTTGTATTTTGAAGCCTAAACTTTCCATTCTGATAAAAGCTCCTCTTTAATTTTTCTAATTTAGTTATCGCATAATGTGGAATATAGCTTATGATACTTAATTCTGAAAGAATTATATCCAATTCTTTCTATTTGACAATATTTTGTTTCCACAGGTTCAGGGCAAAAGCAGAGCTTCACTCTATAGCAGTCCACATTTTCAGATGGTTCAACATCAGCCTGCTAATAGTTATGGGAGTGTAGGAAGCCATGGGAGTTATAATGATAGTATTGGGCTTGGAAGCAGTTATGGAAGTTATGGAGAAAGCAGTAACATGTTTGCTTACTATTCACCTATTGGTCCATCTGGTATGAACATGCACAATCAGGGCAGTATGTCAATGCTTGGCAATAGTCCTGATGCTAGGAGAAGAGTTAAATACCAACCTGGGAATGGGTTGGGCATAAGTCCATCAGCTGGAAATTTTGCTCCCCTGCCCCTTGGTGCCAGCCCATCTCAATTTACACCACCAAGTTCCTATAGTCAGGTTTCGGTTGTTTCTCCAGGACACTTTGGACCAACATCTCCTGCAAGAGGAACTTCTCACGGATCACCTTTAGGCAAGACAGCTGCAGTTAGCCAGTTTAATAGAAGAAAAAATTGGGGACATTCTGGAAGTCCTCAAACTCAAGAAACAACATTTTCTTCACATAGGCAAAGTCAATATCCTGACAGCGCAAGCCATACTGAGGGAACATCACAACCTCTTGGCAGTTCGCCATCATACCTACAGTCAAATTGTATTCCTGGAAACCGGAAACAGCGAGGAAGTGGAGGATTATCTGCTAATCCGAACATTTCATGTTTGATTAAGCCCGGTGCTAATTTGAACTCACAATCAACAGAATTGGGTCATGACAATTCAGAGACAGGCATTTCACTGCCTGATCCTGGCGATTGGGACCCTAATTACAGGTACCCTATTGGCTCCCAAACAGCTTAATTGTCATTCATTATTTTTTAATTAAAATTGACATCTTGGATTCTTCTTCTGTATCTAATGCAACATTAATTTTTCTTCATATGACTATTATGCCTATGAGTTGAATATTTTGTTTTTTACAACATGCAAAAGATTAAAAGAGTAGAGGATCAACATGGAGCATTTAACAAAGGGGGTATATGAATAGTTAATGGAAATAGAGATAGAATGAAGAGGAATCTGGATTAGGGGAGGGGGCAAGAAAAACTCAACTACAATGTCATAGCCTTTCACCAAAGATCAAACGAGGGCTTAGTTTTGTAATAACATTGTGCAGACATTATTACATAACATTAAACAAGATTGAATATTTGATCTAAGTTTGGCAGAATAAGTAAGAATGTTATCCATGTGAGCAACATTTATTAGTGTTTCCTGACCCAAATAAAAAATTCACATAATGTGTAATTAGTGTTGTTTTTTTTTATTTTTTAATTGAAATATGGATATCAAATTAGTTGGCTTGAATCCGAGATATGCAATTTAGAAAAAACAAAATACTAACAAAATACATAAAACAAAAGATATGAAAATAAGGTGGCTTGAATCCCAGATATGTACTTCAGAAAAACAAAATACTAACAAAATATATAAAACAAATGGTTAAAAAAAGGAAAACAAAACTGAATACACTGGTGAAAAGATAATTGTGGTTTCCTAGATGGAATTGCACGAGACTTGAATCTGTCTGTGGAGAACTTCAGCTGATTTTGGCCGCTGATAGTCATGAAGCAGACTTAATTATGGGATTCAATCTTCTAGTAGTCATTCCCTGAAGTTAACTAGTAACAGGACATTTGATGATATTTATGTTCTCATCACTAAATTTAATTTCATTCCAGTGATGAATTACTTCTTCAAGAGGATGGTTCTGATGAAAGCGGTTTGGCAAATGAGTTTGGCAGAAGTGTGAATCTTGGATCTACTGAAACATGGGCTGGATTTGGAAGGTTCAACCATGTATCCAGCTCAAACACTCCAATAATCATGCAAAGGTGGTTTGTTTGCTGTTAATTTGTTATCATTTTGCTTTACTTTTTCCATGGTTGAAGTGCTTTTATATTTGTGCTTACCTTAGCTGTAGCTTGGGTTGATTCATTTCTCATCCGATTAAGATTGGCAGATGTAACTCCATATGATATGCTTTTAAAATAGGGAAACTAGTTTCCCTTTACAAAGAATTTAAGTATGTGATTTTGAGCAAAAAGTTATGTTGGTAAACTCTTGTGGCTGTAAAATTGTGGGAACGTTGACAGTATTGCAATTTATGTTCTTTTTCTTTGTTTAACTTAATGAGGAATTAAAATCCTTGCAATATTTTCCTTCCCTTATAATTTGAATATCGTTGTTTTACTATCATTGATCCTTTGTCACTGTCATTAATTTGTGCTTCAGACTAAATGGACCTAGTCAATCGTTTACTAATGTCGAGATGGGTAGCCTTCCAACGCATGATCTTCAAGCAGCATACGTACCCTCTCTGTCTAAGCAGTTTCATCTCATGCCTCATATTTTACATAATTCTCCAAGCCGTTTTGGACACCAATCTGTTCAAAGATATACACATGGTAGACCCCCCCAGGGTGCTGATTGGAATCAAATTAAAATTCAGGCACCTTCTGGTTTCGGCAGTGTGGGACCTCGTTCTCCTAGAAGTAACTCATTCACCAACAGTATGACATGGGGTATATCATCTTTGCCTAATTTTACTGTCTTTCTCTCTTTTCTATGTTATTTGGATTATTAATTTCTTTTCAAATTCTTTATCCAATCAACATATTTTGTAATAAAGCATTTCAAATTCTCTAAATATAAATTAACTTCTAAAATTCTTTCATCCAAACATGCTATTAAATGACCTTAACCCAGGCACAAGGAATCACTCAAATACTGAAGTTTTTTTCTTTGGTACCTATATCCTGATTAGTTGACAAACTTTATTACTTTTTTATTTTTACTTGGTGAACATCAAATGGTTATTGTGAGAATCAATAATGAATAAAAATGTGAACGTAATGTGATACTGTTATAAATAAAAGGAAACTCGTGGTAACATGGAAGCTCGGCTGGGGATCTTCATCCACTTCCACTTCTGTTTTCTGGTTTTTGTCAAAATTAACTATTAATTTACCAAAAAGAAAAAGAAAACCATTATGATGTATATCAATCTAACTTGGGCGGTATATATTGTAGGGCGCAGAATGGATCCTCCGGTATCAAGCATGCCTCCGACATCCCGAACAAGAAAAGATTATGCAAGGATAGACTAGCAGTCCGATTCAATGGTTCAGCTTGTTTTTAATTTTTTTTATCCGGGGAGAGGGAGGTTTTGGGGGGGGGGGGGGGGGGGGGGTAAAAACAGGGGTGTTCTTGGGAGACGAATGGGGAGAAAGGAGAAGGGGATGAAGGGGGTAAAA
>Ga0099825_1001666_pt1 | contig 28704 bp, 15 predicted proteins | sample SiratroredBW_FD_76838 | JGI IMG/M metagenome (GOLD analysis project Ga0099825, IMG submission 76838) | Root nodule microbial communities of legume samples collected from California, USA - Siratro red BW | ecosystem: Host-associated > Plants > Roots > Nodule | place: USA: California | collected...
AAAAAAGACAATTACAAAATATACAGTAAAAAAAAAAAAAAAAATAATATATATATATATATATATATATATATATATATATATATATTAAAAAATATTCAATAAATACTACTTTGTGTCCTGTCAATACAATACAGCTAATATGTATTGAATCTTTAAAAATTTTATTTAAATTCAAGTAACTGGAAAAAAACCACTTTATCATTTTTGTAGAATAAATGTAACAATGTGATTAAATCTTAAATCTAAATTTATATTAAAAAAATAAAATTGGCTGTCTGTAAATTTATTTGATATCGATTTTAAAATTAATATTTAAAAATATATTTTAATTTTAAACAATTTAAAATTATTATATATTTTCAATTAGAACAAAAATTTATTGAAATGTTTTATATTTCATAAAATATGTTAAATAATAATTAAAAGAATTCGCTTTTGACTTTTAACACATGTTATCTAAAGAACTAAAGAACTACCTACAATGTTACATAGATTGAATATTTAAAAATCCAAATCAAAGTCTAACTTAAATCTAAATAATTGAACTGAAATTTAATCTAAATTAATATTTTTTTATATAAAAAGCATTTCCTACCAAATCATATTTTTTTATATTTTTAATATGTTGGGCAATAATTATTATTGTTTTTTTATTATATTATATTTCTTATTGTTAAATTTGATTTACACTAAATATATTTTTTATTATTTATTTCAAATTATTTTGGATTTTCATTTTTTTTAAGTATATGATTTTAAAATCGATATCAATTTCAATAAATATCTAAACTTTTTTCTAGAAAATATAGATTTGGACTTCAATCCAATTGTTTGTATTTGATCTATAAATACCCATTCTCTCCTCCTTTATTTTCTATCACCTTGAAAGCGTCTTTATTTTGTCACAAACACCATTATTAGTATTCCTATCTCTAAAATCCCAAGTTTGTTTGCTCCACATTTTCATTCTTCCTTTTTTTCAATCTAAAACTACAACTACCATACAGTTTATTGGCAATACTATTTTTCCATTTTGCAAGTGAACGCGGGATGTGAAAATGCAAGTAACAAGCGGTGTGATTGGGATATACAAGGAGGAAAGGGAAATGCTGAAAGTTGAAACAATGAAATAACATAGAAACCATGCGGTATGTTGTTATAGCCTGTTACAAATAATTATGACATACGAGGCATGTTAACATGATAGATCATCACACAATGAAACTCATACCATATACCAAAAACCGTGGATTCCCTGTTTTCCATCCTCCCTCTACTCCACTCAATACAAACATCAAAGTGTACAAGACCAGCTCTCTTTCACCAGAGAAGCCATGTGCCAAGTGCTCCAATTGGTCCATTTATGATGTCATTTTCGATCAAAATCAAATCTTACCCTTTATATGCTTAATAATGTTTGAGGCCAGTAAACCATGGCCCATATGGAAACATGATATGTTGGTTGCTTAGTCCTTGCTTCGTTTTGTCTTTTTCTTGCTTTGGCAGTGACAAGGCAGCATGCATAAAGTAGTTTGTTCACACCATTCACAATAGGTGTGAAGGAGTGTCAACAAAATAAACTACTCAGAGGAAGTTATTAGGTTGATTTGATGTTGCCCACCTAATTCAGATATTTTCATCTATATAATAAGTATAGGGGAGAATACAGCCACAAGCTTGAGGCCTAGCAACAGATTACGGCCACTATATCAAGTGGTTAGAAAAAAGACCAATTCAATTCTTAAGTAACTGAAAGAAGTTGACAAAAAAGAAGAGTGGCACATATGATCCCAACTAGTACTAGAACATATTTTGCTCGTTGTACTCATTCATTTATCTTATGGTTTAGAATTCATCCATGAATATCATCATATATATTCACACAATTTTTACTATTCACATGTAACTAAGTGTACTTCATTTCCATGCACCCAATTGTATTTCAATATTCTCAAACACATATGTGTCAATCAATACTTCTCAGTCTCTTCAACTATATAAATACTGACATCTGTACGGTAACACGTAAAGGATTGGCAAAGCGACAAGGGAGGGAACTTCATTAACTTTAACATGTAAATTTTCTAATGCAATGAATACATTCACCATTCAACAGGAATCCTACTGGTATAAAAAGTTCTAAATATATTGCTGTCAAATGGAAAAACACTGAAGGGGATTTGATTGAATGATATTCTAGGGAAGCTTCCGTGTTTCCTTTCAAGAATTTTAATGACACCAATCCTTTTTGTTCATACATATAATATGTATAGCACACAAACAAATCATCAAGGGTTAAACAGGTAACAAATCTGAAACTAATTCATTAATCAAATAAGCTAGTATGTCCCCCTCAACCTCTAAACCCTCTTCAAATGCTTCAACATCAAAGTCAAGCCATTTCCCACATCCAGAGCTCATGTCCTTTGTGACAAGCTCATCCACCATTACCTCTTCCATGCTTCTAAAACTCAGCATCTCCTTGTACAGCTCCTCTGCCATCCAGCTCCTCCTCTGAACTGACATCATCCATCCAGGCCACACTTTGCACGTTCCTATGAATGCTTGCTTGCATCTTAACTCCAGGAACTCGCTGACAAAGTCAAATATAGCCTTCCTTTCAAGTTTAGAGTACTCTTCTCCATAGTTTTCTGTTCTACTATTCTGATTCTCCAACAGATCAAATAAATTTGGCATAATGACTGCAGTAGTTTGACCCATGGCAAATTCTTCTGCCATAAACTCTGCATTGTAAAGAATATCCTGTACATATTCAAGTTCTGAGTTACTTGATCTTTTAAAATCAACCGAATTAGATATTCCACTTATTTGTTTGACAGTCATACTTCCGTCCCCCGATGTGGAAGGGCTTTGCTCTGGTCCTTTCACCTCACTTTCAACTGATACAGATTCGCTCATCTGGTAAAAACTAGACACTTCTTCATCTTGCATTGAAGAATAAATTGTGCTGGCTGAAAAGAGAAAGGGAAGAAACTGATGAGCTTTACAACTTTACAGACAAGTCCCTTTATACTGAGGGAATGCAACAAATTGTAACTTCTATAACCCAATATTGATGAATGAAAGATATATAAGATAAATAGTTAATATACATATTCAGATAAAATATATTTGACATTTTATTTTGAATAAATAATAGAAGACTCCAAAAGTATGCAAAATAATCCAATCTGCAAAGGATGTTTTAGAGCTAATTCCTTCTCTACAAAAACCAACAATGCCTCAAAATTCTTTGTAAACATGGTGCAATTTCTTACCGAGTAAGTAAACGGAACTTATATTGTGAGATTTTGTTTTTACTTCTACTTTTATAGTTTATAACAAATTTGGTTCATCAGCAATCAAAAGACTAAGATTAAAACATTACCATATGCGCTGTCTTCACTATCCAAGTAACTTTCGCTGACAAGAGTTTCAAAACCGGTAACAGAAGTAGAACCCCAACAAACTAAATCATTTACACTTTCACTATTGCTGCTACAGCTAGGATCTTGATTTACTTCTGAAGTCTGCACAAGTGATTGAATACTAAGATAATCAAAGATATTCTTCTCAGTCTAATGATTATTTAAAATTGCATATAACCTAATTTGCAGATTCAGATTCTATAAATTATATGAGAACCATCCCAAAAAAAATCAACGGAAAATTGTAATATGCATTCCAAACATTCTTTTTCCCAACCTCAACATATTCTCTTCACTAATTGATGGCAGGAAGTAAGCAAGATGCTGTATCAATAATTAATACTTGAACTGAAAATCATAATAGATAAAGCTGAAAACATAACAGGATGAGATACCTGCAGTTGTTGATTCATGTTAAGCACTTGATCATCACTTGAACGGGAGTCAAGAATGCTGTCCAGTTTATCACTAAACAGGTCAGGGAAAAGGCTTCTGTCTAGTTCCTTAGGCATGGTACTTGCCGCACTGGGAACTTTGTCTTGCACACTTGATCCCAAACCAGAAGAACTACCCTCTGCAGCCAAGGTACATTGAGGTAAGTTAATTCTAGATGTCAATTCTTGTAGCTTTTTGTCCAACAGGACACTTAAAGCATCACTGTCTATCATATGTTTCCCTTGTGGAGATAATGACAATTTTTTGGGATAAAAATCATCACTATGCCCAAGAGAGTTTACATCAATTCTATTTCTCGTTCCGATGACTTGCTCAGTAGACGAAGATGACTCAGGCATACTTCTTCTCAAGGGAGATGTAAATGTAAATGAAATAACATCCTTGCTTTCTTTCATGTTAAATGCATCCTGATCAAAACTTCCATCAGTCGTAATATTGCATTTAATGGACTTACTTCCAAAATTATTTACTGCATTATCAGGACCTCTAGCCTCATGAACATCACTGCTGATATACTTTGTCTTTCGGGAAGTACTTACTGATTTGGATCTTGGAAACTCTTTTTGGACGTCAGTTGCCCTGGTGCTTGACCTTTTGGGCTGAATATTGGCAGTTATAGCACCCTTGTTTGTTGTCTTCCTAATTCCAAAAGTTTCTGAAGATGAGGCTCGTGTTGTTGGCTTATTGGAATCCATTTTCGAAGTTGATTTACACTTGGCATTCATGCTATTTTGCTTTTGATTATTCTGCCCAAGCACGTTGCCATTCCGACTTGAGTAAGGTCTCTGCTGCACGGCTTTTTGTGTACTTGGTTTCTGGCTCCTTAAGTGCTGATTTGACTTCATCACATTCATCTCTTTCTGTCTCATGCATTTCATGTCACCATTTGAAATCAATGTATCTCTACTATGAGTGTTGTTTTTGGCTTGGCTTGCAAGTGAAACTGGTTTTCCTTTACTGGCTAAATGGCAAGAACTATTTTTTTCTGAACCTCTTGAACCCTTGAATGCTGATTTAGACAAATTACTACTCCTCTCACTAAGCTTGCCATTTGCAGGATAGGTTTTGCTCATATTCACCGGCTTTCCAGGCACGGATGTATATTGTGCAGCTTCCAATCTCTCTTTCAAATTGAGAATTCTCAAGGGAACAGATGAAGGCCCAGTAGATGCTGTTCTATTCCTCAGATACGACTGAGGGCTTGCCTCAATTATCCTAGCAGCTGCCTCCATTACATGAGCAGCATTTTTTGGTGGCAGAATACCAGGACTCTTGATAGGAGACAGCAGTTTATTATGAGTAACTGGAATTGGTTTAGCTGACTTTGGAGGCAACATTTCAGTTTGAAATCTCTTTAATGGAAGGTTTTCCACTTTTCTAGCCCTTGACTCCATGGCACCCAATTGAGATTTCTCCAGCTTAAGCAGTGAATTTATGTAGTCTGCAGGGAAAAACTCATCCACTGAATGAACAGCACCCTCATTACAGTGAGAAACTCCATGAGATGTAGAGCCGTAAAGTAATGTGCAGGAGGGCTCAGTGACTGCCGAAGCTGGCAATGAATCCAAACCCATGAGTCTCGCTACTAACCCAGGAGCTTTACTTCCACATCCTTCATCACTACAAATTGAGAGGGTGCTGTCAAAATCACAACTTTGAATGTTACTCGGACTTGCTCCAATTTCATCCACCTTTATCTGAAACAATTGCGATAAAAACTAAACATTTAATATCAAAATACATAGTAGTCCTGTTTAGATTATTTTTTCATAAATACTAGCATGAGAAAAAAACAAGTTAATAAAACTTATGACAAAAGCCTAATGTATTTTTCCTACTTATTTTCTTCTCCTACAAGTATGTATAGAGAAATTTATCCAAAAAGAAGTACTAAGAGTAAAAATAAAAACAAAAAACAAGCAGAGTACAAAAAAGGAGAACAAATTCACACCCTAGTGAGCTGCGACTTCTGTAAGTTCTCCACATTTTCCTTCCCTTGCTTTGAAATCTCTACATTATTGTAACAGAAACATTTAGAATAGGCACACGAGAGAGCGACAAAAGCGTTGAAGAAAAATATTCACTGTTCAGTCAGTAAGTGTACATGGCATGCGAACAATGGCAACAAAAATGAACATTAATAATACCAGGATCGCTCCAAACCAGCTTCTTTCGAGATTTGGAGTTCCAGTCAAACAAGCTAAGGAAGCTTCCCTTGGAACGCCTTTTCTCCATCTCCATTTCTCGTTCCCTATCTCAGGCAAAATACAACATCAACCCACATAGAATTTCCGATGAAAGTGAACATCTTTACACAATTAGGTTCCCTGAACTCTAGAACCCAAATCTCTAATCCCAAAATCAATCAACATTTTGAATGAAACTAGCAATAGAAAACAGTTAATCGAAATCTCACCTGGTTTCAGTGGCCCATTTTCAAAATTAAAGAGCTTCCTGTTGCACGAGAATGAGAAAACACAATTGCCTTGAAAATAACAACTTGTGGAGTTATTTTCGGAGACCCATTATCCAATGCATATACTTTTCGTTATTAATGCAACAATTTGTGAAAAGGGGCAACACATACACAGCACAACCCTTAGTTGTGCGATGCCTGAGTATTCCACCAAGAAACAAATTAAAGCGTGGAAACGAAAAGAAGATCTGAGTGTTGGGTGTTGAGAGTGTGAGAGTGAGAGTGAGAGTGAAATACGAGAAAAGTAGGAGAAAAAGAAAAATCTGCTATTGTGGAGAGAGCGAAAGAGAGGGGTGTGTCACTTTGGTCTTCGCGGAGCGGTCAAATTAAAAAACAAACAAATAATGGAGGGATAAAAAAAGGTTTTTGCCTCGCTTTTTATCCAATAGAATAATAATTGAATAATTGTTCTTTTTTTTCAAAATCTAAATAGCTAATTTTAATAAAAAAAAAAATGATATCCTAACTTTTAATAAGTCGTTAAAACAAGCCTTTTATTACTTGTCCATTCCAATGTGCGGAAATGTATGGTGTCAATGTTTGAATGCTAAAATGTCATAAAAAGAATGTTTGAATGGTAAGATAAACGTGGTTTAGTAGATAAGTTTGGTCTGGTCTGTGAGTAAATAGCGCTATAATTAACGCTTGAGAAATCATATTTTTTTTAAAATAAACGATTTTAATATTTAATGTATACTTAGGACTTTTAATGTTTGATTGATGAGCTAGAGCTGTTAGACCATATTAGTTATTCGTAAACCGTAATGTTATATTTTATCTTTTTTTTTTGTTCTTTTAGTTGTTTAGACTATTAATCAATTAATTAATCATTTTATTCGATTATTTATCATATTATTATATTTAATTAATTATCAGCAAATAAAACTAACAATCGAGCAAAAAACAAATTTATAAAAAAATTATTCAAAAAATTGGTTTATTTTACGTCCTCAGAACTTTTAACAGTAACGTGAACGGAATCAGCGTATGTTCGAACATTCTAAACAAAAATTCGTGTAAAAGGTTACCATTTAACCAATTTCAACAAGAGTGCTTACTCAAATAGAGGTTAAAACAATATATAAGTGTATAATTATTATTGTTATCTTTATTATTACTTTAATAAAATGTTTATTTACTATCATATTAATATTTTAATATTTTATTTTAATTATTAAACTATTTACACTGTTTTATTTTGATTTATAATTGAATGTGTGATATAAAACAAAAAAAAAGACAAGGATTAAGAATTAACCAAAAAACATATAAAAATATATCTGCGAAAAACCCATGTAAACTTATCTCTTTTATTATTTCCAAATTTATCAAATATTTTGATAGTTTTATCAAATGCTTCTATTCGAATAACCTTTTTATTAAAGATAAACCATTTAACTTTCGACTAATTTTATATAACATAACCTGTGAAACTAATTTTACTTTTTATTTTATTTTCAATAATCACTGTTTGAAGTGATTGCAATAAATATATAGTATCAGCACGAAGGGACTGCATCATGTGTTGTTATGTTAATGTATTCTTATTGCACCTTAATGATTTCGTAAATCTTAGATTAGATTCAGATTCATATTTAGCTACTATGTGCTATACTTGTTTTATCATTATATTCTTATATTTCATTGATCTTTAGTTAGTTTATATAGATATATTTATTATGACGTAAAAATAGAATATATATATATAGATATATAACTTTATAAATATGTTATTAAAGTCAATAAAAATTATTATATTTATTGATTAGAAAAAGCATTGATCGAGCACTTAAAAGACACAAAGAGGAGAATGAATGAGGTTTTCGATTGGGTTTGGAAATTCAATAGAACGACAATGAAGTCTGTATTGTCGTTTTCAGTTAATGAATGGAGATTCATTGTGTGTTGGAATGAATTTAACGCTGGTTAAATTAAATGAAACTGAAATGTAAATACGTATATAAAGTTGTATAAACTTTTATTAGATATAATTGCTGTTGATCTCCAATTAAATTTAGAGTTTAACTTTGGGAATTTATATTTTATTAAACTTCAGGTTAATTAGAGTATGAAACCAACTAGCTTTTAACGTTTGACACGTGACTATTCTTTTTTTTATAATTAATGCATATAAATATTATATTTTTTAAATAAATACAAGTATATTCAACATGAAAGCATTTTAATTGAGTAAACATTAACATCATTTATTAAAATATTTAAAAAATATGTTTATTTCAAAACAAGTTTACGTTTTGTATTAATTTCGTTTAAAAATATTTTGATGGTAAGTTTTACATCTAGAAATTGTAGTTTTACTTGAGATCTTTTAAGTCAAGATTAATAGATAGGATTATTTGATTTCTTTGTATTTATTAATTTATCATAAATTTATTTTTATCATAATACATACCAAAAGTTTAATATCATTCTATTTTAACTTATCTCATCTTTAGTTCCTTAAAAATAAGTTGAAGATAAATTAAGTCGCTAAGTAGAGTGGATTATGAATATTTACTTGTTTCAATAAAGAAATATCGATAAGTTCTACCGTCAATTAATATATATATATATATATATATATATATATATATTTCCTCTCAATTTCTTATTTTGTTTTTCATCATTTTAAAAAATAGAACATAATGTGCAGTGGTTGACATGTTCAAAAATCATTCCCACCCAATCATATTTTAGTTTAGAGTAAATTCCTTTTTTTTTTTAACAGCCAAAAAGTAAATACTTTCTTATTTTCGATATTTTTCAAATTCCGTTTCCTTACGAGTATCTGAACTCGTTCTGTATTTGGCCAGCTGAAAACATTAATAATATAAAAGCTTTCTTGAATTTTGAATGGAACTCAAATAACGTCAAGATATATGTCCTGGTTTCTGATACATGTAACCACAATTATCTTCTTTCTAACGTTAACTACTATTTATTTTTCTTATTTTGCTTAATAAGAAACTGTCTATCTTGTTGACAATATTGTGAATTTTTTAATCTAACTCAAATGATTTTTTTTTTCTCATCAACCAAAAATACCGAATATACACACTAAAAAAAATAACACATAGCAACAACAGACATTTCACACAAGGTTGTGAAAAGTGATTGTTTCCAACCAACTCTAAACAATTGTCAGGTTTACATATTCGGGAGTTCTACTTGTTGGTATTTATATTACAATGCACCTCTAAATCAATTTTCTAAATATGTTCTTATACTTTTATCTGATAACTAATTTGGAAAAATAGTAACAATTCAAACACTCAGCAAGAACAAAAATTTGTCTGAAAGAATAGTAACTTTGAATGATTTACATGGGCAAAATATTTTAATGATCTTCAATTTGATTGTAAATTACTTTACTTCTGACATACATGCAGGAGTTGCTATTGTTAGTGTCTAGGTGATGATGATGAAAATGTTTAATTTTGAGGGCTTAGATGACTTCCTAGGTATCCTATTTAATACAGACGACCGTACCATCACTCTAAATCATGACAAGAGGGAATTTATTATTATAATGATTAGTTTTATACAGCAATATTTAATTTAGCACAATAGTTTTGTACTCTATAAAGTTTGAAAATACACATTTATTAATATTTATTAGGTAAGATTGGTTGAGCTTATTTGTTTGATATAAATATACTTTTTATTGAAAAACAATGGTATTTTTATTTTTTATATAATATTTAATGGACTAAAACCATAATGTATAATTTATGTACGGATTGAGGAAAAAACAAGAGTCAAATAAAATAAAAATATAATCAAACTAGTTTCATCAAAGTAGTCTAATGAACTTTATTTAAATAGAACATAACTTGTGATCCATTCCACTAGTTTCGCTTTTTGTTTTTTCTCCCCAAGATCCTAAAAATATTGCTTATTTTATTGGATTCTATTAACAAATAATTAATGGTAGAAAATTGTCCCCCTGCAGAGCAGAAAGGCCCCACTACAATTACACCTATCACAGACACATCTCATTCCTAGCATATTCCCAAAATGTAGAATGATTTGTATACTTTGGTGGCACCAAGAAGTCCCAATGTTATGTGCACCAATAATTGTATCAACACCAAATGCTACTCATAGAATAGAAGGATAATTATATCCACAACCTAAAATTTAACCTATGGTTCGTATAGAAGGGCTGCCATTAATGTCGGCAGCAGCTGGTATACAGAGAGAGATATGTTCATTGAGCCTAATTGGAGTGATTTCCAGTTATTATAAGTTTTTAATTTTTTAAAAATCAAAATCAGTTTTTAGTTGTAAATTTTTATGTCTTATTTTAGCTTTAAACTTTAAAAGAATATCATTCAGCATAAAGACACCGAAGAAAGAGAATACGAGTTTTTGCCTAGCAGAAGGTAAGAAAAAATAAACAGAGATTTTTTTAACTTTAAACTCAAAACAGGATGTTTTTTAGAAAGAAAGATAAAATGATTTTTAATTCATTTTAAGACCTAATGTTTTTGGTTTTTTTCTAAAGAAGTTAACTCGAGAGAAAATGGTAAGAGAGAAATGAGCGAGAAAAATCATTTTTATATTGATTATTAAGAATAGCGATAAAAAAGAGAAAAGATTCATTGTATGTCTTTATTACTTCAAGGTATTTTTTTATGAAAAAAAAAAAGTGTAATCTACGTATAATTGTAATTTTGTTATTTTTAATTTATAATACTAATTACATATTTAGATTAAGGTTGAGAGAACTAAAAAATAGTTTTATTAAAAGTAATAAATATTATTTTCGCGAAATCATGCATCGAAACACGTGTACTGAATTAAAAAAATGTAATTTTAATTTAACACTAAATAAATTAAAGGATAGATATATTGTAGATTGAGTCAAAAACACATAGCCCTCTCAACCTATTCCATTCAAGCACATATACAAAAAAAAAAATCTTTTTTGGGAAATAATCTTATTTTATCATTGTTCTCTTCGAAAATTAACAAATACATACTTCGTCCATTATTATTTATAAGAAAAAAATTACACTTTTTCCTTGTAATCAAATTTTAACTAATGATTCTTTTTAAATACTCTAATTTTAATTAATTTTTAAATTTTAATTAATTACACCTTTATGACGTATACTTTTCGTTTTACAAGTAAGGTATTTGAGAAAAAAAAAATTAAGAGTTTAGTAAAATTTAATCCAGTTAACTTCTTTAATTTATACGTAGAATGAAACACATGCAAAAGCATTTATATTACATGCATGCATATAATCTTTATTTTATAATTATCTATTTATTCATTTTAGACGTAAATGAATGATTTAAAAGCATATCCATATATTATAAATAAATATATTTATATTAATTTTAAATTGTATAAAAATAGTAAAAGAGAATAATTATTTGCTTTATATTATTTATAATTCTAATATATTATAATTAGTAATACAGAAAATATAAAATACTTAATTATTTTTTCTTAAAATATAAAATTCTTACTTATGATATATTATAAAATAAATTATTTTACTCCTAAATATAAAAATAAATAATTTTATATTCATTCAAAATTATAATATCAAAATTTATATATAAAAAAGATAAATTATAAGTGTCTAAGTGAATTATAATAATTTTGATAAAAAACAATATTAAAAGTAAACTATTGAATAAAAAAAGTAATATATAATTATCTTATTTATATTAAATAAAAAAACATATTACTTAATTAAATTATGTATTTTTAAAAAAATCTGATCATCTTAATCTAAAATATTTTTTGTCAGTTTAACATTTTCCTTTTTAAGACAAAAGCTCTAATATAAAGACTGAAAAAAAATTAGAAAATGTAAAGAATTTAAAACTAAAAAAAATAAAATTGAGGAACTAAATTATATTTAAACTAAATGGCCAAGATTTGTTAGAACAACATGTTTTTAGTATTACATTTTCTTAATTTTTAAACATATAAACTCCGTAGATTAACCCGTCCTATATCTATTTTCGAAAATTAGACAGAGTCAACCTCATTTTATCACTGTTTAGCCTAATTAATTATCATAAATGCGTGACTTTATAACTTAATGCGTTATCAATCTGTTGTTACTCCGTAAATTAACCTATCCTAAGCAAGTTTTTATTTGCAATCTGTTTCCATGAATATAATCAGTTATCTCTGCTAATAAATGAGACAAAGAAAACCTATTTTGTCATTAACTAAACAACATAAATGCGTGCCTTTATAAGTTACTGTAATTAATCAGTTACCATTGTTAAGTATCAACACAAAATTTAATTTTGAAAAGGACTATGCACCAGACTGTTTGACTTTTCATTTGTGGGGGTTGAGGTCTAGGGTTCATCCATTTCAAGAAAAAAATAATTACCTATGAGATATTTAATTTTGATGTACAAAAGTATAATTATGAATGAGTTAAAATAATCTGGTGTAACCAAACAAAGGGTAAAACAACCACATAGAGCCCATGATTTTTATCTCTTAACAATGCAGACAGACACAGTACACAAAGTATCTCTTAACAATTCATCTCGTCCCTGCATAAATCCATGCATGCATGCATGCATTTCTTCTTCTGATTGCACATCTGCAATTAGGGTTTCTAGAGATTGCTGACGATCTTGATGCATTTGATCTTGAACCAGCGAAACCCTTTCTTCAAAGAACGCTTGATTTTGCCTTCCGTGGCGTAAAACTTGTATTTAGCCACTCTTCGCTTTCTCTTCCTTTCGGCCTCATTCCACCACCACGTGCTCTTTGCATTCCGTTCTCGAGCAGGTTCATAGGAATACAAAGTCACCATTTTGTTGTCCTTCGCGCTCTTCTCATTCGCCGCCTCGTGTAGATAAGAGCATGAAAGAGCGTAATGCCTCTGGAGCCCATCCATCTCCGATCAATCACCCTTTTTCCTTTTTCAAGAAGAAAAATTATTTCGCTGTTCAATTACCTCCTCTCTTTCTCTCCTTCTCTCTGGGTGGGAAGAGAAAGAGAGAAAGAGAGGAAATTGAAATTGAAAAACCTCTGGGAATGTGTTACTTATATATAGGAGAATTAAGCATGAGACAGGATCAGGTTGAAGGGAGAGACATGTTCCTAGGCTGGAATGAGTGTGGAAAGGAACAGAAAACTCAGGATTTGTCACCATGCCAATGCCATGCATGTTTTATTTTCCCTTCCAACTTACTTAACCGTAATACGCGCCGCCACTAAATTTTCATCTTAATTTAACCTTCTCTCCACTAATTATAGAACTTATAACACAAATGACGTGTTTTCCACTGTTTTATTTTTTTTAATATTAATGTCTTCATTAAAATTCCAATAATTTAATTCGAAGGATTTTGCTTCACAGAAGGTATAAAATAAGTCATTCAAATAATTTAATTCGAAGAATTTTAATTATGTATAGTTTTATATCTGAGTGCAATGTTAACTTTGTTCTAATATTTTGTAGACTTTATTTTGTTCTTTTTATAAATATTACATTTAATTGTAAATAACAATATTACAAAATATTTGTTTTTTCCATTATTTTTTTAGTTATTTCATGTTTTTCAAGATTTATGTGTATTAAAAAAGATACAACACATTTTAAAAAAAATTATAACAATGAAACTAAGGAGGTTTCGAAAACTATAATGCAGGTTTTGAAAATCATTAACAGTAATTAGGTTTCGAAAACCGCTGCTGATATTAATGGAGTTTTTCAAAAGAACGTTTCAAGAGTTAATAAAAACAGTCCGTAATCAGTTAGCGACATTAATTCATATGGAGAAAACAAAACCATGGATAGATAACACATTTAGTGAGAGATTAAAACTGTCGATTAAAATTAACCTCTCTCAATATAATCACATATGTTTTGAATATTCAATAATTTTTTAAATTATATTCTGTAAAAATTATAATTTTTAATTTAAGTTTCCAAACAGTATTTATTTATATGTCATCTCAACTATTTTGTTTCTTTTAATTCTGAAAATTTACTTTTTTCTTCTTCAACGTATTTTTTATTATAACAATTAATATAATTTTTACATGTCCTTTTGGCGAAGGTAATATCAAATCTTAATATTGTTTTTTAACACTCAGAATCATATAACATATTTTAATTTAATAGATATACGGTAAGTAGTAGAAAAAAAAAACTTAAATTGAAAAGTTAATTTTTTGATGTATTCTAGTTTTTAAAATAATTAAACGCTTAAATACTAATTTGGTAAGTGGGTTAACATTTTTAATCTCTTAGTCTGCTTTCGTTTGTCTCATTTGTGGATCAACCTTTTTTTTAATTAAATAATTAAAAATTTAGAATATTTACACAAGTAAAAGAGTTTATTATATATACATATAAACACAATTAAAGAAAAAATTGTTTGAGTGATGTGTCAACTCACTCTTGAATGAACGAGTTAGGACTGAGAAACCCAAATTAGCATAATGGTGAGCCCAGTCTGTCCTACTCTTTTAATGGGTCAACAACGGATCAGACTTCATGTTTGCCACCTTATTCATATTGAATGTCTTTTGGGTTAAATTTATGCCTCAAACAAATGTTCATATTTTTAAAACGAAGAATAAATAAATGGGTATTAAAGGGAGAAGGACAATGAACAAACAAGCTATAATTTACCTCTTTTGACCTGATGGGCTGCATGTACTGTAAAATGTGTAGTGTTTGGTTGATGATATCTTAACCCTTGCACTACAAGAGAAACAAATATATTTGCTATATAGTAAGCTATAATATTTGTGAGCGTTTTTTTTTTTTGTTTTTTTTTTGTTTTATTTTTTTTTATCTATATAAGCAACAGTATTGTGTAAAAGTGAAAGGAAAACTACTATCCTCCATGTAGCACCATGTTTAGTAGAAAGGAAGTTTTTTTTTTTTTTTTAAAAGGGTAAGATAAACGGAACACACCATATTTAGTAGAAAGGAAGATATATATATTTTTCTCTCAAAACTAAACACACCATTAACTAAGATATGTGTCTTAGACTTCTAAAGAAAATGAAATCATTTTTTTTTTATTCTAGTCCATCAAGATTTTGATTTATTTATTTTTATGTTGTGGTTGTAACTTAGTAAGCATCGAACAAAAGTCAAATATGATTAGATTATTTATGTTGTGCTTTTTTATTGTTTAAACTTTTTCTCACTCGATCAAATCGAGTTTGCAAATTAACCAAATCATGGTATGATCAATATGAATAATGATATTATAAACTATTATTTTTTTATTAGATTTGTTCAATAAAGATCCGAACATTTTTTTCATTAAAATGACTACTGATATTTTAATAATTTTGTTAGTATATGTAGATGATGTTATTTTTACAACATTTTTACTGCTGGCTTATAGGTAGATTGTTTTATCTTACTAATATCGGCTAGATATAAGTTTTGTTGTCTATCTTCTTAGTTAGTTTATTCAAGCTTCTATTGCTCATCACTATTAAGTTGCATAACGTGTTCTCGATATATCAAAACGAGTCCTACATAAGGTCTCTTTCTTCAATGCAGAAAAACAACTTAAGGTTTTAGTGAATCAAATTGTGCATTATGTGAAATCCACAGCTTTTTCATTAGTAAAATATCCAACTCTTGTCACTACCATTTATAAATGATAATGGATTCATTATCTTCTTCAAGATTTACATCCTTAATTTCATACTCATGTTGTCTTATATTGTGACAATCAAATTGTTAGTCATATAATTTATAACCTTACATTTTATGAAAAAACAAACAAAATACATTCACATTGATTTATTGTCGTGTTGTTATGAATATTATTCACAAACTTAATAATGAATCTCCTTAGATAATGTTGCATTTTTATTTATTTAATTATTTATATTTATTATGCCTTTATTTATTTTATATCTGTAATAGGAATTCTTTCCTATACACTTTTCATATATAAAATCAATTTTATTTCTTTTACTTTTTCTTCCATGTTTTATGATTAAGACGGTAAATATTCAGTAGTGATGAATTAACATTTCCAATTCTTCCAACCATATCAACCACTACATAAAAAGATTACCCATGATAGCTCCTTAATTAACTATAAACGATAATTAAATACAGGGTATTTGACGTTCGCACTCGATTAATAATGAGTAGATAGATGGATATTTTTTTCCCCTATTAGGTAATGAATAGCCTTTGACGCGTATAATTTTTTTTTTATTTCTTTTTCTTCCTCAATTCTCTTCGTCATCACACAACATTTCAACCCTGCCACTTAATTTGAAAACTGAATCGCCTGTTGCTATCCCTCATTCCCAGTCTTAAGCCTTTGTTAATACTGCTACCTATACTTGAATACTCCCAACACCTATCATAAATCCATTCTCATTAATTATCCCAATCAGTCCTCGTTCATTGAACACCCGTGTATCATTCATTCAACAATCATCTCCAAATTTGAAAAACACCGCCACCAATTCAATCAAGTATCTACTCCTCAACATGAATCAAGCAATAAACTCTTACTTGTCTTTCTTTTCTTCCGAAGTTGTTAGAGTCTTCTTCCAGCACCTGAAACGATACGTAAGTTTGGGTTACAAAATTATTTTTAATTTAGAAAAAAATATTTTATACTTTTGAGTCGTATAAATATTTATAAAAAAAATATTCAAACAAGTGATTTCTCCGAATTATTAGATCAGATATTGAATCACCATTGCAGAATGAGCACAGTACCCGGTATTTAATAATAGAATAAGGTCATGGAATTGTGGTGAGTGCTAGTTTTCTTTTACCCGGTCACATCCATGGTCTATTCGCCTTGCGTCCAAAGATAACCTTTTTGTGTTCACATAATTTAATTTTGACTTTGTAAAAATGAGACACTGACGCATATAAGCACTACGTTTTCTTACTTGAGAATTGGCAGCGTTGCTTTGGTTTATTGCAAGTCATTGTTAGCCACATGGTTATCATTTTCCATGCGAGAGTGATTCATCTTTCACGTCTTCGATCACGACCAAACCTGATTAGGGTGTCTGTGTATTCTTGTCAATCACAACAATTATCAAATTAGATGATTATGCTTAGAAGACTTTTATCAGCTAATAATCACTTTCACTGCCATACCTTTTATTCGAAGTTTTTTTATGACAGAAGAATTGCGTGGAATCTGTTTCTTGAATGTTAAAAAATAGTTCGTAGTTTGCAAACTGTTTTCATAGTTAAAAGAAAACAAAATTTAGACAACGTTGTAAGCTGTTTCACAATTTTATTTGGAGTGCACACCATGTGATAATACTTGGAGATTTCGTATGTACTCCTATATATTGTGATGTTTTAGGAATTTTTCATTAGTTTATCTTTTTAGTTTTACTTATTATTGATCATTCTCTAAAAAAAAAATAAGCATTGTGATTATATTTGAGAGCAGATTCTAGAAGTGATAGATCTCAAAATTCTACCTCAAGTATTAAAAAAGTACTTCAATCTTTACGCGAAAATCTAAAACTATAATAAAATGGATTGATGACTGACTACTTTATGAGTGTATTAAATGGATGTATTAATACGGGGAGTGTCAAAATACCATGTGGTGGGGAAAAAAGACCTTATTAAAAATTGTTAACTAACTCCTCAATGGAAATTTATTATCTATTAAATTGGTGCATAATTTACATTAATGTTACATTTAATTGTTTTTCAAATTTTAATGCTTATTCATTGTAATAATTGATACATTCTATTTTTTATTATTGCATATTATTTCTAGTTTACAGTACAAGTATAACGCACACACACATATATATTTAATGTTCAGTGAGTTAAAAAATTATTAATTTATTATAGGAAAAAATTATGTATCAAAAAGTATCTCCTAAATAGGAAAGATCCTCTCTGGAGCATAGTATTTTCTTGGAAACAGTTTTGGCGGGCTTGCTTTCTGGTACCGTCCGTTAGATATAAAGTTATGTTTTCCAAGACTCTTACTACAATGTTGACAATTTCAATAAACACCCTTTAAAATAAAAATTAAATACCCTCAAGATGTACCACTTCATCTTCCTACTCTTTGCTTAGAATAGAAGCATCCAATTATTTTCACGGAAGGGAAGACTGAAATTCAAATTTTCTCTAAATGTGTATTATTTACTTATTTTAGTGTATTTAATAGTTTTATATTGCTCAAAACTTGTGATTAAGATCAATTTAAATATTCTAAATTATAAAATAGATAATATCTCAGATAATTGATTCTTTCCTTCAGAATGTGATGATTGATCCTATCATCTTAATCAACTTAATTTGAGATCGAAACTTTTATTTATTTTTTCCTTAATTATATTGTCATCGGAACCTTGTCACAACAATTATATTTTGTTATTTTCATTCAATTTAATAATTGATACTTCCAGTATATAAATCAAATTTCACTTAACTAGTTAATAAAATATTAATAAAAAATCAGTTTACGTGATGGTTTGTAAACGCGTACGAGAAAACTTCTCGTATAAGCGTGTCCGGTGTTAGGAGGGAAAATAAAGTGTTTTTGTATGTTTTTGTTTTGTTATTGGATGTCCATTCTTTGGCTGGACCCTTCTGAAGTAACTCTCAAACATCACAAATCCTTGTCTTTTAGTTAATTTTTTAGCCTTTTTCAACTTTTCAACTTCATTCTCACTTGGGGGTATCAGCAGTTGTAACAAGTGGCAACTTAGAACTTTTCTTGAATTTTATGGGATCTTGTTGGATGCATTGCATCAATAGAACTCACTGTTAGCATGTGTGAATAATGATTTAGTTTTACACTGTCAGTCAATTATAAACTCATGTTTGGTAAGTTAATTGGAAGTGAAGAAATTTATTAGAAGTATGATTTGTAACTAAATTACAGTATAAAATTGTTGAAAATCATTAATAACATTAATGAGTTGCAATTGTTGAAAATATTAATTCTTTTTTTTTAGTGAAGAACAATTGTTGTCTTGATTAATAACTTTCAGTTTGGCCGTTTTTAAGATGAAGACAATAATATTATATGGTATGTATTCAACTGTTTTGTTTTTTATAGTAATTGTTTGCACTTTCTGGGAATTTTTGGAGGAAATGCAACATTGACTTTTTGGGATTAACGTGTTCTTTTAGAGCATGTTCACAAGAAGCATCCTTCCTCTTTCGTGCATTGAGTCAATATAGGGTATATAAAGGCATGTTTGGTTTGAATTGATTATACTAGTTCTTAACTACCTCTTGGTTGAGCTATTATAGCATTGAGAGCACTTCTGAGAGCGTTGTGTTGTTCTTTTGCTTGTAACATTTTGGATGGTATCAAAAGGGAAATCTTTTGAGAGACAACGCAGTGGCAAAGTTCCAATTCAGGACCATAAACGGAGCTATGGTGATACAAAACAAGCGTCAATCAGGTACTTTTGTTATTGGTATAAATACAAAACGCTTCGTCGTTTTGGCGTTTTGGGGTGTGAGTTTGATTTTCTGCTCATTATGCAGTGGCCTGAGAAATGTGATCAACGCGCTAGGGCCGAGTGACTACTCTTCCTATTTGGAAACTTTGGTGCGAAGAGTGGTAAGTAATGATTGAGTCTTTTATCTTGGTGGTGTGGTGTTGAGAAAGATTTTTTGTTTTGTTTATTTCAGCTAGTTTTGGCTTTTCAAAGTAGCTATCACTTCACAACCAGGCACCGCTTCTAACGCACTTATTATTCCAAATCCATCTTCAATGTTCCCCAGGTTTCTGCAATTGCTTAGTGTTCATATTTGTGATTCTCACATTGTTTTCTAGTTGTGCTTTACTATGGAAAGGAAAGGACAGAATTAGTGATTAGCCACCAGATTATTTGTGTCTTCAAAATTTGCCACTTCTTTTGTCTCTGTTGCTCTTATGCTTTCATCGAATGTTTCCAAATTCCAAGAGTCCCTGCTCAGTAATCCAATCTGTTTTGAAGCGAAAATCTGGTTGATTTATTTGTCTTCTTCAAACAGGTAAGAGAGGAGGTCGAGAAAAAAATCCAGGACCAGGCTCATCTATTTCCAAGGTTAGTTGATCATGTTCAGATTCTGTGTTAACACTAAACAACTGTCGTATTCATTTCCCATGGTTTGAGTGTGGTTAGTGATACTTTATCAGAAAGATTCATAGAACAATGTTATTGGCGAAATTCTCGCTTTTTACTATTCTTGTTTTGCGAATTTGTTGCAGAAAAAGGGTTAATGAGGCTGGCATATCCGGAACCAAACCCTTAAAGTTGTGTTTTCTTAATAAGTTACCTAAAACAATTTATACTCGGTCTAATATAATAGCAGAAGACGAATCACTCCTTCAAATTGCTCTATATGATGTTAGAACTAAGTCTGTAGTAAAGGAAGGTCCCCTTTCCTCACTAAAGATAGAGATCTGTGTTCTGAATGGTGAGTTCGGATCAGATGGCAGTGAGGAGTGGACAGAAGAGGAGTTCAATTCCAATATCTCACGTGAAAGGGAAGGTAAAGAGCCACTTTTGATTGGAGAGAGGTTTATTACTCTAAAAAATGGAGTTGCTTGTATCACTAAAATTGCCATATCTGACAACTCGAGATGGCAAAGAAGCAGAAGGTTCAGGATTGGAGTTAAAGGTGTGCCACCAACTTCCAATGGAGAAAAGATTCAGGAGGGTAGAAGTGAGCCTGTTATTGTGAAAGATAACAGAGGAGAGTGTGAGTCTTATTAGTTCATTTCTATTTCTCATTGTCTATATCCAACTAAGGACATCATTATTGTTTCCATTAATCTTGGATTCTGTTTCTCAACATAATTTGTCTTTTAGTATAACTCAAAACTGACATGTAATTTTTCTCATTTAAGGCTACAAGAAACACTACCCTCCATCCTTGGATGATGAATTATGGCGCTTGAAGAAAATTGCCAAGGGAGGAACAATCCACAAGCAATTTTCTTTGCTCGGAATTCACACCGTGAAGGATCTCTTGCGGTTGTACATAACCAACGAACCATCACTATATAAAGTAAAACTTAGTTTCTTTCAATTTTTCTCTTCTTATGTGTTATTGTGCCCTTCTAATAAATATATAATGAAATCCATGCTTTTATGTTCACTGAATCTTTTGCTCTGGCGTGGTAGATGCTTGGAAACATTCGAAAGAAGTCATGGTTAGCAATCACTGACCATGCCAAAACCTGTGTGATAGATGATTACAAGCTTTACAGCTACCACTCAGAAGAACTGCAAAGAGGCCTGCTATTCAATTCCATCTACATCCTCGTGGGAGTGACATCTGATTGGCAAAATTATTATTCACCAGATACTCTCAGTCCCCAAGAAAAGGTATGGACTCATTACTGGCTGTTGAATAGATCTTAAAGAAAAACTTCTTGTCACATCTTTGGTTTCTTTAAAATAGTGATTCCTGTCTTGTCATTGTTTATATATCATACGATACCTTTGGGTCAAAAATAATCAGGTTCCTTCTTCCTTGGCAGCATTTGGTGGAAATAGTGAAGAAGCAAGCTTACAAAAATGTCAACAATTTGAAATTGATTGATGAAACTAAATTGAACTTCTTAACTCTAGCTGCATGTCTAGAAAAAGCAACACAGTCTGGCTCTCCAGATCAAGGTCTGCAGCACATGGATATCTCAACTGCGCAAGGTATATGTAATGGCATAATTTTTGGCTATATTTCTCATGCACGTGACTCTTTGTTATATAGCTCTTTGTCTACTTTTACATAATCTTTTAACCATGTCTTGTGCAGACCAACCAGCAACATTTCCAGCAGGTTATAGCCAACCATCTATCTCTGCTTCATATACTGATGAAGGAATGCATGACAGCCAAGTTTATGCCGATCCCCTGCCAGGCACAAGAGAAATGCCACATGACAGTCATGTGTTGGATGAATTTTCCTCTGAAATGTACACTGAAGAGGATAGTTGTCACTTTAACGGATCGTGTTTCCCATGCCTTGAAGGTGGATATTCAATGGACAACGAAAGCTCAGAGATTGAATTCATAGATGGTTGTCCTCATTATGCAACATGTGAACCCTTCTTCTTTGGTTCTTCTGATGGAGAAGAATTTAGCAGTTATTCTACTTTCATAAATTCTACTGCGGACATATCAAGTAGTGGCAAACCCAAAGCAGCGTGGTGTAAGATTGGTTTCGCTCTGAAATGGGTCTTGTCAGTGAAAAGGTATGCAGCTGCCAAAAAGAATAATGCTCAGCTGTTTTACCATAATTAAGACTCTGTTTTAGCCCTTTGGGATTTATTACTAGGTAAAATGTGCCTACAAACTCTAGGATCTTATTTCCTGAATGTTATTTGTTTTTCTGCAAGTTTAGCTTCTTTAGTTTCTACTGCACTAAAGATATGTGTAAGATGGGCTTCTCCTCCATATCCCACAGTCTTGGATTGTTTAGGTATGATCTGTGGTAGTTGTCTGTAATATCAAGTTTTTATTTACTGATTCATGATCAATTCAAGATTCATTCGGTTCGTGATATAAATACTGTTACACATTTATAGATCCAATTCACATTTAATATTTGATCTTCTCTTTTCTATTTTATTATAACTAAAAAGATTTATTTTTTGATTATTATATTATCCTTAAAATCAAGTTACAACCAAGTGATTGTTGAGGTATCAAAAATCATTTTACGAGTACAAAAACAAAAAGTTCGTTAAATATGTCACTTGACAAATTCTCTTCAGGAAAATTATTTGTACAAGAAATCCCAACAATTTGTTTATTGGAAAAACTTATGAGAAAAAAAAAAAGAGAAAATACTTGAGGTGTGTTTGGGAAAGTAGAGGGTTTAGCTTTTTTAGGAATAAATAGGTTAAATTTCAAGTAAAACCACGTGGGTTGACTCTAAACATAAAAACGCGTCTCTAGCATGTATAAACCAATTCAGGTAAAATAATATAACAAATTAAAATAAAATTTCAAGTAAAATAACATAATTGACAAGTTGGTTCATGTTTATACTAAATTAGATTAAAAACCAGTAATTATAGAAGAAAGAAAATATATTATGATGATTGAATTTTTTTTTATCGGTCACTTCCTATATACAAATTACACAAAATAAATTTTTAATATATTTATAATATTTTTATTTTAAAATTTATGCATTAAATAATTTTTATTTTTTCCTACCCGCATAGAAATGTCTCTGTCATATATAAAGTAAGTTTTAAAATGTATAATATATTTTTATTTTTCTTAACAATAATAAAATTAATGTAGACAATTATTTCCTGCACGATAAATATAAATAATTCTTTTCTGTATAATATAATTTTTTGTTTTTTTTCAACAGATTGAATGTTAATAATTATTTTATTTTTCAGTAATTTGTTAAAATGAGATATTTTATTATTAAGATATTTATAACTTTAATTCGTTAGAATGAGATATTTACAATTTTTAATTCAACACTTTTTCTCTTTGGTTACACTTATTGGAATGCTTAACTCAATTAGATGTAAAAGAGAAAAAAAATTATATAATAAATAAATTTTAAAATAAAAATAATAAGAATATTTTTATCTTATTAAGAAATTATTAAGTATACTAAAAAATTTGTATACGCCTTTTTTATATTAACAATTTCGGTACTAACTTCTCGCTAATATTTTTAACATCAATGTTTATATTGCAATTTTAAGATATTTTAAGTAATAAACCAGAATTTTAAATGTTACTGTACATATTAAACTACTATATTATCTAATATAACTACTTTAAATACAAGTTAAAAATATTATCTAACGTAACTAGTTTACATATAACATGATAACTATTTATAAAATAATAAACTCTTTTATTTATATATATATATATATATATATATATATATATATATATATATATATATATATATATATATATATATATATATATATATATATATACATGAACTCTAGTCACAATTTCGACTGATCTTGGTTTCTAATTTCTTAGGAAGAAACAAAGTGAAAATTAGTAGTTCAAAAGAATAAAAATGTGAAAAGGTTATGCAATTAAAGAAAAACAATAAAAAATTGCAGACTTTAAAAATGATCGATTGAACTTTATCTTCCGAATAAATTTCAACATTTTTCACTTCATTTAAAATATTTTCTAGAAAGAGTAAAAATATATTTTTATTAACACCCATTTTCACTATTTTTTAATGAGTGCGTCAAATACTAATTAAAATAAAAACATTCATTGTGGTTTTTGAATAAAATATTCATCATATTTTTAAATAAATATTCATCGTACTACAAAAATAATAAATAATAATTATTTATAAATAATTAAAATGTTAAAATTTCATAGCTAGGAGACATGCATAAAAAGTTGAAAAATATTTTTTTTTTCTCTGCTGAAAAATATTTTGTTATAATGCTAAAAGATTTCAAAATGCTGACAATACTACAACCTTCCTTTGTACAATATGCTTTTGTTTTTTTATTATGTATCTATAATGACACTTTTCAGTTATTTTCTGTCTTGTCAATTAAAATTGACATGTAATTAAAAGGGAATTTTTTTTATTAAATTGTACTTTTTAATTAAGGAATTCCAAATTCAATACTAAATTAAATGATCATAATTTTTTATGGCCTCTGAAGGTAATCTTTATAGTTTAATACTACAAATGGGATCCATGCAACGTATGATTTTTGTTTTATTTTAGATTTTAACTTTTATAATTTATAAATTACTTTATATATGCACATGCATTGATCTATTCAAGAATGCATTCCACCAAACTAAAATAATACTATGTTTCATTTAATTTATAATATTATAATAAATTGAATATAGATACGTTATATTAAATCTGTCATATATATTGATATATAACAAATATGAATTTATAAATTTCATGAAGATAAATACAACCCAACAGTACTGACTTAATTTATTAATTACAAAAATAATATCCGATATAAAAATAGTTAAAAATATAAGTCTTTTAACAAAAATTCATTAGCATTAGAGTTAATTTTAAATAGGAATCCATAAATAATGTAATTAGTTTGTCAACTAATAGTATCATCAAATAAAAATAAAATATTTTTTAAGAAAATACTTTTATTGAGTATGACTAAGTTTAAGAAGTATTTGAATCAACCAAATATTTTTAATTTAAATAAAAATACTCTATATAAATTATACTCTATTAACCGAGCAAGATTTATTAGGATGATTCATCTACGTATACCAACAAAAATAATCAACAACGAATTAGAATTATAAGCGACCATAATCATTTTAAAATTCCATTACTTTAAACTACAGTATTCTTCCTAAACACTAAACTTTCTTATTACACATATTATCTTAAATTTTTCAAAATTTATTAAAAAATATATATAAAAAATTTACTATTAAGTTTTAATAATAAATTAAAATTAGGTTTCTAATAAATTTTTAAAAAAAATAAACAAACAAAAAAAAAAGCACCAGTCCCTATGTCTCTGGTTAGTAGGAGAAGAAAAGTTGAACACGAATAGGTGAATTTGCAGTACTTTTTCTATGTATTTTCGCCAAAAATATGAAACGCGGTTTGATTTAATGGTTATAAATAAATAATGGGCATCACTCTTTTGCACACCCTGTTCACTCCTGTCCACAACAGTCTTAAAAGTGAAATTTCTATTTGTTGCTTATTGTTGCAGTTACAGTTATAGACAGGTGTTGATTTGTCCCTGTTCTGTTTCTTTTCTTGTTCGCTCTGAACAAAGATTCTTTGGTCGGTAGTAGTGTTGTAAGCTTTTGGTGTGACAATGGAATCTAAAAGATCCTATGACCATGATGATAATCAGAATAATGATGACAACAATCTTGTTGCTAAGAGAAGACGCGGCGAGACCATCAACCATTCGCTTGCGTGAGTGTTTGCTTCCATGTCTGTTAACTCTCTTCATTTCAACCACCTTGTTCTAAATTTTTCCTCTTTCTTTTGTGGGTATTGTGCAGTACCGTTTTGGAACCTGTCATTCGCAGAGTGGTAAGTTGAAAATGAAAACTTGTGCTGTTAAAGTTCCTATCATAAAGTGCTTCCAACCAGGCTTTTATATTAACTATATGCTGTTCTGTTCCTAACTAGTTGGAGGAGATGATTCCACCTATGCTCCAGAGTTACGTGTCTCCGTGGTTTGTTTTTCTTGTTATATACTATTTCTTTCACCACCACATACTCTGTTATTCTGTACATTAATTGATTATGGTTAATTTTGTGTTTCCAATTTAGTTGCCGAGTGTGCCGTAACCATCAGGGTGGCAGTTCCGGAGGCAGATCTTTGCAACTGTGCTTCGTCGATGAATTGCCTCGAGTAATTTTCACCATGGACAAGGTCACAGCTGAGGACGGTGGTTCACTTCAAATTGAGCTGCGTTATGCTGCATCGCAGCGACGTGTTGACACAGAGGAATTTTCCACCTTGAAGGCTCAGATCTATGTGCTGGACGGTGATTTTGGAAACCAGGAGTGGACTGCAGAGGAATTTGATGGCAAAATTGTGAAACCAAGAGATGGGAAGGGACCATTACTCAGAGGAGAAACGGTTATTAAAATTGAAAAAGGGGTTGGTTTTATCAGTAATAAGAGGCTTATGATTACTGATAATTCTTGCTCCACAAGAAGCAAAATGTTTCGGTTGGGAGTTAAAATCGTGGGATCTAGTTCCCTTGGAGCAGGAATCAGGGAAGCCATAAGCGAACCCTTCAGGGTCAAGGATAAACGTGGACAGTGTAAGTCCTTAACCATAACTCATTTTCATTTTTTGTTTTGTTATGTTATGTTTTTAATATTTTAGTTTTCGATGTGTTTTTGATTATTTCAGTAACCAGGAAACCCGAGCGTCCATCGTTGAACGATGAGGTATGGCGTCTGAAGCACATTGGAAAAGCAGGTGAGCTTCGCAGGCAGCTTTCCCGGAATGGAATAAAAACTGTGAAGGATCTTTTGCGGTTGAACACAACCGGTTCATTACGGGAGGTAAATATAACTTTTTAAACATTCTTTCGTGCGGAACAATGATTGTGTACTTAACTTGATAGTATAGTAATTAGTACTGTCATGTATATGTGTGCATCTGATTTTCACATGTGGAAAGTAGAAATTCGGCAAGACTAATACATGGGACAAAATCATTGAACATGCTAAAGATTGTGAACTAGATGGTTCTGAGCGCTACTTGTATACGTTTCATCTTGTGGAACAAGATATATCTGTTTCCCTTGTCTTTAACTGCATCTATGAGATCGTGGAGGTGATGTTTAAAGGGCAACATCGTTGTCTGCAATCTCTGAACTCGGAGGAGAAGGTTTGTAATTTTACTTCCTATTGGTTCCTTTGGCTTATAAAGCTTTCTGGAGTGAACTTTACTACCTCGTACTTCTTAATTGGAACTGATCAAGATACATATTGTAACTGGCAGTTTTTGGTGGAAAGAATTAAGCTGGAAGCATACTCAAATCTGGAGAATCTGAAGCTAATTGAGACGCCAACACAAGACATAGTGACTGAGTTAACAGGTACAGAAGTGGCATCATCGAGTGCTCCATATCAAGGTCTGCAACTGCCTCCTTACCCAGGTACTGTATTTATACATGTTCCTTGAAATTTTGGTTTAGTATGAGATTGGTAAGTGGTGATTATTGGGTCTTATATGCTTATCCTATGAATGTGCAGACCAATGTTTAGAAACATGGACATGTACCTCACCATCAATTACACATGATCCCTGGACGTTGTTCGCCCAAGAAGTTGAAACTTACCTTGACCAATGGGAGCAACCGAGCTTTGTCTCCTTTGAACGTGGTGACGACGATGGAGCATCATATAGCCAAGACAACCATTCCTTTTTGCTCAACACTGCTGGCTATATGTCAAGCAAAGGCAAATCCAAGACTTTTTGGCAGAAAGTCAGAAATGCTCTCAAAATTGTCTTACAATAGGCTAAAAGAAAGAACCAAATATTTGTTTTCGGTCACAATTCAAATCTTTGTTCTTTTGATTGCTTCTTCAATTGCGTTTTCCCAATTCAAATTCTGTAATTTGTAATTCGTTAATCAACTATTAATTTACAAATATCGTGCCAATTTGTCTATTGTCAATTTCTGGACCCCTGGCCTTGTTTGTTGTGTAAAAATGGCATGACAAAAAAGTTTTAGTGAAATTGTATATTTTTTTCTATCCTCAGAATCCTCTCATTTGCCTGCTCGCGCTTAGAACTAGTTATGGGGCCATAAAGAAAAGACATAATTAAAAAAAAAAAAAAAAAAAAAAAAAAAAAAAAAAAAAAAAAAAAAAAAAAAAAAAAAAAAAAAAAAAAAAAAAAAAA
>Ga0099825_1001667_pt1 | contig 28704 bp, 22 predicted proteins | sample SiratroredBW_FD_76838 | JGI IMG/M metagenome (GOLD analysis project Ga0099825, IMG submission 76838) | Root nodule microbial communities of legume samples collected from California, USA - Siratro red BW | ecosystem: Host-associated > Plants > Roots > Nodule | place: USA: California | collected...
ATATATTTATATTATTATATATATATATATATATATATATATATATATATATATATATATATATATATATATATATATATATATATAACTATGATCATACGAAGAGTTTCTGAAAATAATCCACAACATTTCTTTCATTTTTTAAATAAATTTAGTAAATTTAATTTTTTAAATTTGAATAAACCGGTTCATAAAGAAAAACGCTATAACTATTTTCTCAAAAGTTAAAATCATAGAAAAAGTTGCGTTTGTGAAAAATTCATACAAATTACTATTTTTTAAAAATCTTTATGTAAAAAATTCTGTAATTGAAATTAACAATTATAATAATATATTCAAATATATTCCGTCTTGGTTGAAAGAAATTTAAATGATCCCACGAAATGAAGTAAAAAGTTCTAAAGATACATCGTCTAAGTATAAAAGATGTATATTCTCATTCTGAAGTTTTAAATAATACTTCATCTGAAGTGTTGATTAAAATATGAATCTTAATAATTTTTTTTGTCCGATACGAGAGGCAACGAAAAGTTTGTTTTTAATAGATAAAATAGAAAAAGAAAAACTGTTTAAATTGCTGTGACAATCAAGCAATAATATTCCCATGCTTTATTCTTAGAGATGATTATATTATTTATAGGTAAATAGTTTTTCTAAAATTATTTCCCTGAAATATTATGTATTTCGTTGAACTTATTTTATCATAACATTGGTATTAAATCTTAAAAATATACAGTATAATTAAAAATGTTTTATATTTTAAATAATTTTGAGTTAGCTTTATTAATATTTGATTATTTAAAAGTCTTTTATACTGGTTTCTGTTGTTTACTCTCTCTTCGCGGAGCTGAAGCAGAGAGAAGTTGAACAGAAAGATGGCGCCTCCAATTCCGAAGGTTCTGATGGTGAGAGAAATTCAGTGCTCTCATGGATATTGCTTCTTCTTGCTGTTGTTGTTATTATTGTGACCTCTTCTTTTGTTCTGTGGTTTTTCTTTCAGGTTGCAGAGAAGCCTAGCATCGCTCTCTCTATTGCTTCTGTTCTTTCTCGCACTCAGGTTCTCCTTTCGGATTCGCATACACATCGTCTAACTTCAAAACCTATATAAATGTTTCTTCCATTCAAAACCTATATAGATCTTTCCTCCATTCAAAACCAGTGCTCCTGCCATTCATAGCTTTCTTTCATTTCCGCATTAAATGAAAAATGAAAACGAAACAGTTACTCAAACCTGCAATTGAGTTCTCATATTACTATTATTATTTAATTAGAATGCGCTCCAGTTTTTTGCACTGTTATTCAATCACATATTGCCATGTATGATAAGTTTTTTTTACCTTTTCAATTTAATTAGAACGCACTGACAGTTTTTTTTTACTCTGATTTAATCACATGTTGTCGTGTATGATAAGTTTGTTAACTTTTATAATTATTACACATACTTGAGATTATATTTGATTAATTTTCAGTATAAAAATTTTACACTGAGTATAAAAATCCTTATATTAGCTGTACGTAAAAATTAAACTTATTGAAGCATATTATGTAAGCAGGTGTTCACGAGAAGGGGAAGTACGGAAGTTCATGAATTTGACGGGAAGTTTCTTGGATCGCCTGCACATTTTAAAGTAACTTCAGTTATTGGGCACGTATTCAGGTCCTTTTCTTATCTTTTTTCGAGGACATCTCTTATTAAGATTTTCATTTAAGCTTTTACTTTTATTTTGTATGTCTTTTGAAATATTATATTAGGCAGTTGCGCTCCTTCTGTCATGTCTCTCGTTGAAATGGAAGTTGTATTAGATATGTTAATGAATACCGTAGTTCCACTACTTCCATATGATCAAAGGAAGGAAATGATAATGCATCACAGATGATTAAATCACTGGAGTTGTTTGACATGAATCTCTATCTAGTTTGTGGTTTAATCTTATTGTCATTGAAAAGTGTAGCAAGTGTCTCGTTTTATACTATTTTTTTGAAGGTTGAAACAGTTTATGGTGCAAACCATGCTATTTGATCTCACTGCACGTTATACATGTCTCAAATCCTGAGTGTTTTGAGTATTCACTCTGGGTTTTCCATCTTTTGTTGATAATCTAGTGTAGATTTTCCTGCTAAATATCAAGATTGGACAGCCACAGATCCGTTAGATCTTTTTCAGGCTCAGGTTATACAGAATGAGTCAAACCCAAAGGTATTACTTTACAAATATTTCCTTTTCAGTATTATTTCCTGCTTTTCTGTGAGATATGTGGTTTGTCGGTGGACATGATTCACAAATCACAATAGAAGAGGCTTAGTTGTTGTTGCACTGGCTCCTCTATGTCTTCTCATAAAATCATTTATACATTATTTGGAGTTATTGGGAGCAAGATCGATTACTTTTGTCTTTATTTTCCTTACTGAAACTAAAACCCAATTTCATGATGCTTTATATGCTCACAGTTAGTATGAAGTTAGACCAGACAGTAACATTAAATTTTTGTCAGTGATCTATCTGTCTATATACATTTCCTAAAGATTGGTGACGTTAGAAATTCACTCAGGGGAAATGTCTGGAACTTTTATTTTATAGTTTTCGTGTATTTTTGAGTTCTTCTAGTTTTGAGGACTCTAAAGGGGCTGCAGGATGCAGGCATACTAGGAATCTTTTTCTTGCTAATGGCCAATAGATATAACTTTCTATCACAAATAATTATGTATTTGTAACATGTATTATCGAGAAATTTTCATAAGTTATTGGAAAGTGATAGAGGTAAGGGCGTGGAAGGTCATTCTGTGTGCTTCAGCTTGCTGAAGAAAAGTTGACACAGTTCATAAACTTTGTAGACACATTGCTTTTATATGCAAAGTTGTAGAAGTTTTGAAAAAAATGAAGCCGAGAGTTGCTATAACTCTAAAATATCATATTAAGCGAATATATTGACCTTCAAAATGGAGTGCACACACTTTTTGCATTTGTGTTGATAGTGATTTGTTACTTTGTATTTAAATTTACTTATAACAATGAGGAAAATGAGAACTAAGCTGTTGGGTGCAGATTACTTGATCAAAGGAGGTCTGATATCATTTCGAAGTTTCACTTGATAAATGTTCATTTTATAATTTCGTTTAGGCTATCTTATTGTTTATTTATTCTAGCAACCTCTGTTTCAGTGGTGTGAGACTTGATACTGTTTTAAATGCATTCCACAGGGTGTTGTAAAGGCCTGATTATATTGAAATGACTTGAGCCGTATTTTTTGGCCTTTATTCCACTCTCTACATTTTGAAGAGTGTTAATTCCATTGATGCTTGTGAACTTCTTACAAATTGAGTTATAACAGATAGAAATTTTGTCATCTATAGTTTGACTTATTTGTGATAATTTGCTGCAGTTACTAACACATTTTGTTTCATTCAGGCGCATATTTGTAGACATTTAAGTCAAGAAGCTCGTGGATGTCGTTATTTGGTATTATGGTTAGATTGTGATCGTGAAGGAGAAAATATATGTTTTGAAGGTAGCTGTATAATTTTTCTTTTTGACATATATGTTACTACCGTTGTTATTCTTCTTTATTTTTTGATACTTTGATGATTATAACCAGTCTTTGCTCTGTTATTGGAATTCAAATTTAGTTGATGTGAGTTTTGATTTGGTTATTGAAAAGAAAAAACCTAGCCCTTCAAACAAAGTGACTTGTAGTTGTCTAAGGTAGCTTGCACAGAAGGAATAAATTGAACATTAAAATGTAAAGAAATGCTGCCACAGTACCCTTGTTATAGGATGAACATAGCTCGTTAGCCCAATCTGTCCTTTAGAAAGACTATTAGTCAATAATATTCACTAGATTTGTTTAATACTGGCACCTTAGTATTTGTATCTAATTTTTTATCCTTTCTTTGTTTTACTTACTCCTTGGGGTAGTATGAAGAAATTGCCAGCTAAGAGTGGCCTTCTGTGCAATATTTCAAGTTGTTTATGTTAAGGACTTAATTTTTTTCTATTTATTTTTTGGTGCTTTGTGTGTATTGGTTACAAAGGCAGAGTTGGCCTCCCCTACATTTCAAAATATCCCTTTTTTCCATTTGCAGTGAACATTTAATCTTGCCTTGTGTTATAATGGGTATCTTGTTTGTGCAGATCATGCTTTCACATTCAGTATTTCTTGGATTTAGTTAATTAACTTCAAAATTTCAAATCATATTTTGAACCACATAAAATGTTGAATGTTGTTGCAGTTATAAAGTGTACTGGTTTCGAACCAAATGATACTTACCGTGCACGGTTCTCTTCTGTCACTGAGAAAGATGTTGTGAAGGCTTTAGACAACCTTGTCAGACCTAATAAAGATGAGGCGTCGGCTGTAGATGCTAGGCAAGAGATAGATTTGAAAGTTGGAGTTGCCTTTACTCGATTTCAAACAAGTTATTTCCAGGGAAAATATGGGAACCTAGATTCCAGGGTCATCTCGTTAGTTTTCTGCTTCGTATTTCATTTTCTATTTTTATTATTCTTCTTCTTGTATTGTTTTTGCTGTTTTCTAATCAGTTATTTTTAATTCAGGAAGAGTGATAGGCTTTGATTTTTAACTGTGTTGATTGATATTGTGTGGTACATGCAGCCAATCTCACCTAGTGAGATAAGACTTTGTTGATGATGATGATGAAAATGAATGATAGTCATATGTGATATGATATACTAGTTTGATTCTCTTTCAATTTTTTATTCTAGTACCTATTAATCCCTTTGTAATAAATCAATGACTATGTTATCATTATGTCTTGCTGTGTTTTGTTTTGTTCTGTTCTGTTCTGCTATTCTTGTTCTTTAATGCATTGAGGACATGAGATTGGTTAGGTTCCTGGGCTTGACATGCATTGCCACTTGGTAATGCAAGCTGCAATATCTTCTCTAGATCTACATGCATCTCAACATTATTCAGAAGCAGGAAATTACATATCACAAAATTTCTAATTTCTAATTTATCATCATTCTCGAGTTAATAATTTTATTTTGTTTAAACTTTGATGAAGTTATTGATTATGCTAATTGCTGCTTATTTTAGCTATGGACCTTGTCAGACTCCTACCTTAGGATTTTGCGTGCAGCGATATTTACAAATAAACACTTTCAAGCCAGAAAAGTTTTGGAGTTTGCATCCTTACATAATTCAAAATGGCTATGAAATTCAGCTAGAATGGCAACGTGGCAAATTGTTTGACATAAATGTGAACAATTCTATTCCTTTATATTTGTGTTCTTTCTTCGTCTCAAACCAACAAACAAAGGACACCCTTTAGATACTTTTATGCCATTTCAGGTTGCTGTGATGTTTCAAAAGCTCGTTTCCGAAGATGGACTTTTGGAAGTGACTGAAATATCAGAAAAACAGGAAACCAAAAGTCGTCCTGTTGGTCTAAACACAGTGAACCTTCTAAAGGTTAAGAATCACACGGAAAAGATAACATTTTATACTATAAATAATGGCTACATTTGAATTTTCTGTATATATATTAGATGAAAATTCCACTGTTATGGAATGATGCTTTATTAGGGAGAGCTCTCTTAATGTTTGTACTCAAATCTGCTGTAAAAATCAGACTCTTTCTATATTTTATTCCGAATTCAATGTTTATTTCTTGAGTTAATTTCAAATAACTTGGGTACTATGTTATTTGCAGGTTGCTTCAAGTGCTCTAGGATTTGGACCTCAGATGGCTATGCAACTAGCTGAACGGTTGTATACTCAAGGTTTCATCAGGTTTTCTCACAATCTCCTAGTCTTCTATATTAGTAATGTTATATTTTCTTAATTTGTAGCATGTACTAACATTTGATTGGTTTCTGCACAATGTTTCTCAAGCTATCCACGCACAGAAAGCACAGCATACCCTCCTTCATTTGACTTTCTTGGTGTACTCTCAGCTCAAACAAATAATCCAACATGGGGTAATTATGTACAAGGGCTACTTACTGCTGGTTATCAAAAACCTCGTCTGGGAACAGATGCAGGGGACCATCCTCCCATTACTCCAATGAGATCAGCAGCAGAAGATATGCTGGGCAATGATGCTTGGAAGCTGTACCAATATATCTGTCAACACTTCATAGGCACAGTGTCTCCGGACTGCAAGTACATAAGGTAAAATAATGTACTGTTTCAATATTTCTTGATCATCACCTTATGGTTTTGACTTCAGTCAAGTGATTCCACAAATGTCCTGTGCCTTTTGTTTGGATTGTTTTATCCAGGGCAATCTTGTTAATTTATGTTTGTTGTGGTCTGTCCTTGTTATCTATGTAAATATTTAAACATTTTGATAACGTTAGCAATACTGGAGTACGGGTACAAATGTCAAACATTCTATAACAATGTAATAGACCAAGGTAATATCTCCTCATAAATTCATAAATATGTAGGCTCTGCAACCTATTGGAATTTTCTCTCTTCCAATTTCTCCTTGTCAGACAGTATCTAAGTGCACACGCTAGAATATTTAGGATCTGGCTTTCCCCATATTGTTGTCATAATCATAGTAATATAGTTTTTACAGAATATATTGGCATACTATTTCTGCTCCTTTCTTCTAAGCTTAATCTTTGTCTAGACCATTGCAAATATTCACATGCCCTAGCTTTATGAATTTGATAAACATCTAGTTTTTTCATACATTATTGTCATCCTTCCAGGAGAAAGGTTGAGTTTTCCATTGGCAGAGAGTCCTTTCATTGTACAGGGCAGCATGTTATCACCAAAGGATTTACTGCTATAATGCCCTGGTTGGCCTTAAATGATAAAAATCTTCCATCATTTATAAAAGGGCAGAAAATAGAAGTATCAAAGTTGGAGCTCTATGAGGTAACTGTGGTGTCTCTTGACTCATTCAGATTCTCTATGCAGTGTTTTAGATTTGATCCTGATTTCTAGTCTTTTTTGTTGTCTTTTTTGGTGGTGGTGTAAAGCCATAAAGGGAACTGTTCAGTTTTATATTCAAATATAATAACGGCTGGGATGGTACTCATATATATAACCATTTTTGAGAAGAAGAAAATTTTTGAAACTCATTTTGCATTAGAGTTCTGTATATATTACTGATAGCTAACACCACAAGTTCTACAGGGGAGTACCAGTGCTCCAGATTACCTAACTGAAAGTGAGCTGATATCCCTGATGGAGAAAAATGGAATAGGAACAGATGCATCAATTCCCGTACATATTAACAACATATGTGAGCGGAATTATGTGCAGGTAATGGATATAGACATGTAGCCTATATAGATCTCTGCCTGTAGAAGCAAATCTGGATATTCATCTAATCAAATTGCAGGTAGAAGCAGGCAGAAAGCTTGTCCCAACCCCATTAGGCATTACATTAGTAAGAGGTTATCAAACTATAGATCCAGATCTCTGCCTGCCTGATATTCGTAGCTTCATTGAGCAACAAATTACTCTTATTGCCAAGGGTCAGGTAGATCATCGACATGTGGTGCAGCATGTCATCCAACAGTTCACACAGAAGTTTAGTTACTTTGTCAGAAAGGTTGGCTAACTTTGGTTTATTGTTTGTTCTTGTCTTCTTGGTGATAATATGGCTATATACGATTGTCTTTTCAATTTTCACAACACATTAGATTTTTATTTGTTTATACTAAATAATTTCTCTTGATTTAAGTTAGTTTTGTGCTTGATTCTCCTTCCTCCAACCCCAACCTGAAGATCACGTTCTTTTGAACTTGTTTCGGTAAAAAGATCACGTTCTTTTGAACTTGTTTGGATAAAAATTTATAATTAATTGATACTCTTGTGTTCTTTCTAATTTGGTCAGGTCACAAGTTATCCTGTATTTCCCTGGCTTCCTTACATCTTTTGCTTCAGTCTTACAATCTATGCTTACTGTTGTTTGTCAAACCTTTTTATTAATAACACATGCTTTTGTAAAGCTATGAAGTTTTGGACTCCTCTTAATACGTCCGTTAGTTTGATGTATGCTGCATTTATTCCATATGCATCCGTGAGTAGAAATATTCCATGCCTTCCGTATTCTTTCTTTTTCAAATATTGTCCACGTGGAGTATGTGATATTTTGTTACTAAGTTGCACATGGATGTAGGTTGCATTGTTCTACTAATTCTGTTGCTTTCTATCTTGCTTAGATTGAAGATATGGATGCATTATTCGAAGCACAGTTTTCTACGCTTACTGATTCAGGGCGTATTCTGAGTAAATGTGGTAAATGCTTGAGATATATGAAGTTCATTTCTACTCAGTCTCCACGATTGTATTGTGGTACATGTGAGGAGGTTTATTATCTTCCTCAGGAGGGAATTATCAAGGTAGTATTATATAGCCTGTCTAATAATATCGACTCTTGAAAAACTGTTGAATTTTGGTAAATTGATGCTGTTGTGAATTCGTTTCTATCAAAAGTATTTTGTATGATCGTATTAAGTAGCATTTTTAACATTTCTCCCCATCCTTATTCTGAAGAGTAATGTCTTCCTATCTTTCCCTGTTTACAATTTATTTCTTCTTCCTTCTACTTTCCTTTCCTAAGCTAATTTGCTGTTGGGGCTGACTTCCTTTCAACAATTTGTGCGTTTTTCCTTGAAATGAGTATCATAAAAGATCCTATGAATTTCAGACCTCTGATATGCAGGTACAAACAAAATGTCACTGCTGTCAGAAAACTATTGAGAGATTTCCGTTTCGTTTTCAGAATGTGTTATAGCTTTCATACGTGGAGTGGTTGCATTGATTTAACAACTACGATATCTTTAATTGGAGGATGACTATATGAATTCCTTTACGGACCTACGTGCCTTCACTGTTTATTAGAACGAGAAAGAGGACTTTTAGTGTACCTTTTCACCATTCAGTTCCTTCCTAACTTGTCTAAACTTGTCATCATTGTTATTTGGGCTTCTCTCCCTCCGAGATGTGGAACAAAGGAGGTTGGGTTTTGGTAATATTTGTCAAACACACTGCTCCAGCGGATTGAGTGTGAATATACTTGGGATAGTTAAAAGTAGTTGAGTTGAGAACGAATCATGGTAATAATATTTTGCAAGAATGATTGATATATTTCACATTACTCAAAATACAGAGTCAGCAACTTACACAAGATACAAGCTGAAAGAAAAAGCAATATTAGAAAAGATAAAGGCAAAACAGAATACAGTTCTAGAAATTAAGGCAAAACAGTATGCAGTTGTAAGAAACTAACTATTAACAAATTGTTATTCTCCTAACACATGTGCTGCCCATTGGATATTTACTGTTTAATTTAATCTTCGTTGTTGCTGTGTTGTTTGGTGTGCCAAATGCCTGCCATTCACATTTGCTTGAACTTTTTCTGCAGCTGTACAAAGAATTGTCTTGTCCTTTAGACAATTTTGAGCTTTTAATTTGCTCCATGCCTGGCCCAGATGGTAAATCATTTCCACTGTGCCCATACTGCTACAGTAATCCCCCATTCGAAGGCATTGAAGCACTCATCAATACCTCTAAAACTGGTAGTGCTGGCAAGATTGGCAAGGGATCTGGCATGCCCTGCAGCCTATGCCCTCATCCCAGTTGCCCAAATTCTCTGGTTTCCCAGGGTGTATGTGCTTGCCCAGGGTGCAGTGGAACACTTGTCTTAGACCCAATAAGTGCTCCCAGATGGCGACTTTGTTGTAATATGTGTAATTGCCTAGTTTTTCTTGCACAAGGTGCTCACAGAATCTCCACAACTAAAGAGCGGTGTCCTGAATGTGACTCTTCAATCATAGAAGTAGACTTCAACAAGAAAACGACTCCTCTGGAAGACGGAGCAACCTTGCACCGTGGCTGTATTCTATGCGATGAGTTGCTTCATTCCCTTGTGGAAATGAAACATGGTAGAAGTTTCAGGCAAATGAGCAAAAGAGGAAGAGGAAGAGGTAGAGGAGGAAGAAAAGGTGGAAGGGGCAGAGGACGCGGGGGTGGAAAAATGATGGATCCAAAAATGAGTTTCCGAGATTTTTAAGTAATGCCCAGTTGTTCATCATATCTGTTGCTGTAACTTGTATACTTTTCTAAAAAGAAAGAATATTTATTACATAAAATTTGTTCTTGGCATAATTGGTTCACTCGCTTTTAAGAACAAATAGCAGATGTTGAAGGTTTCTTAATTTTCAAAAGTAAATGCATTCAAATGCTCGAGTAACATTTGTGTTCAACACAATTATTTTTAAAGAATACTTATTCGTGTTTTACTGTTACGGTTTTGTTGAAGCAATAATTTGTATAGTTTTTAAGAGTTCGTGAAATCTTTATAGTAGCAGGCAAAGACTCTCAGTGAACGTTGTTACAAAGTTTGATGTAGGGGAATATAGGCAGCCATAAAATATGTTATTGTATCTACTTAAGAGGAGAGATGATGCGTTTATTTTAATCTTGATAATCTATGATTAAATGTAATGATTGGAATCCCTTATCAATAAACATGCGTAGAGAGATAAAGTTCTACTGACATGGATTATATTTATTTATTTTTACATTTTTAGTAATTTTGTATAAGTGCAATTTTATTAATGGTTAAATTATAAGTATATATTATCTGTACTATTTTATAAAATGGAGTAATAAGAATAAAAGCAAATTATTTATATTTTTATATATTTTAATAACATTTAATTTTAATGTACATAAAGAGATATTAATTAATTTTGATTTTAATGTACATAAAGAGATATTAATTAATTTAAAATGTGTTTAATTGTTGATTTTGAAATAAAATTATCCTCCTTAAAGACTTAAGATTAAGTGTAATTTATATTAATTGTCATAATTTTTTTTTTGTCTCTTTCCTAAATACTTCTTAAATATTTATTGTATTTTTTCTTTTTTTTTTTTTTTCAAAACATGCACTTGAGGAGAAGTGAGCAAAAAAAGACGGTTTGGAACTTAAAGCCGTGTCAGGCATCTGGGTGTTTGGAATCTGAAAGAAGTTAATCCAAACGGGATTAACATTTTCCAAAACATGAAACAAGAAGCCAGTTGTCCAGTAAAATCGGGTTGCAAACCAAACACCCACGTTGTCGCGTTGACTTATCTAACCCAGAATACATATACCAGAATGTTGCATTGTGTTGGCCAAAGTAACAAATAAATAAGAAAAGACGTAACGGGTATTATTGTCATTTCTGATCTGGATTGTCTTTTTGTCCTAATTTTTCCCACTATCCATTCTCGCTCAGCTCAGAACAGCAAAATTAATTCTTAAAACACACCACACAACACCCACCCTTTCTCATCACTGCGCTTGTGCTCTCTCCACTACTCCCTCTCTCTCTCTCTCTCTCTGCGACGCAAGCTTCGTTTGGTACTCAATCTTACTCTTTTCACTTCTTCAACTTTTTGCTTTTTCAACTTTCAAAGTACAGTTTCATACACTTCAATTCTGCTGTGGTATTATTGACACGCATCTTTTTCACTCAGGCTTTGTTTTATTCATCAATTTTTGTTCTTTGCTCCAATGGCCGCTTCTGGGTATATATCTGCCGCCAACTTGAATTGCCTTTTTGGCGCCAGAAACCTATCCAATCCCAGGCTGGGTTCAGCAGATGCCACAATTTCGTTATCGTTTGGTGGGAGCGACTCTATGGGTCTTAGTGTGCGACCCACTTCAATTCGTGATCCCAAGAGGAACCATTTCTCTCCTTTACGTGTCGTTTGCGTCGATTATCCACGACCGGAGCTTGAAAACACCGTTAATTTCGTTGAAGCTGCTTACTTGTCTTCCACCTTTCGTGCTTCTCCGCGTCCGCTACAACCCTTGAAGATCGTTATTGCCGGTGCTGGTAATAAGCAAGCTATGCCTATGCTTGTATATGTCGTTTTATGCATGAAAGTTGCGTTTTTGCTGCCAAATTTTGTGGGTCTCTTGCTTTAGTTGTTCTGGGTGTTTTCGATTAGGACCTCTTACACCCTTTTCATTTCATGCACTGTCTTCTAATGTTGATGTGTTAGAACTTAGGAGCCTGCTTGGGATAGGCATTGGGAATTCCTTCATTTGTGATTAAATAGATACAAACACACATCTCAATGCTTGATTGCAATGTGCTGTGATAGTCCCGTTTCTGTAAGTGAAAAAGCTGTGGAATTACAGCATCTTCAATTTTTGGTGAAATTTCAAATTAAAGGGGGACCGGGATATCATCATGTTTGATATTTGAAGATAAACTTGTTTGTAAACTAATCTTTGCACATGAGTTTTGATCTCTCTGTCTTTTGGGGGCTGATGCATGTTTCAAATTAATGCAGGATTGGCTGGTTTATCAACTGCAAAATATTTGGCCGATGCTGGGCATAAGCCTATATTGCTGGAAGCAAGAGACGTTCTAGGTGGAAAGGTTTTCCTGCTAATTAACCCCTTTCGTCAATAATTTATCACTTTTTACAACTTCTGTTCATCATTTTAGCGTGGTGTTTAATTAGATAAGAAAATTGTTGTGTTTATACTGTTATTCATTTTCTAAGGTTGCTGCATGGAAAGATGAGGATGGAGACTGGTATGAAACAGGTCTACACATCTTCTGTAAGTTCATTAATTTTTTCTACGCATTCATTTCCTCAACCCTTTTTTTAATATTTCTGCTTTCAATTTAATAATATCATGCCTTTATAATTTTTTCCCTTTGATAAAAGAGAATTAGAAGAGTAAAAGGCTGGATGATCAGGGATATTTCTAGAAGTACAAAAGAAATCTAAACATGTTTCGTAGTTATCTTTGCTTTACAACCTTTTCCCCTTCCCCGCAGTTGGGGCTTACCCTAATGTGCAGAACCTATTTGGAGAACTTGGCATTAATGATCGGTTACAATGGAAGGAGCACTCCATGATTTTTGCTATGCCAAATAAGCCCGGAGAGTTTAGTCGATTTGATTTCCCCGAAATCCTTCCGTCCCCATTAAATGGTAAGATGTAAGACTTATTTTAGGCGTGCATATTTATATATACCTAACTGAAGTTGGATGTCTTTATAAAAAGTACATTGAATGTCTTTATCTTTGGAAAGCCTACCATGCAGAATTTGCACTTGTCTACTACAAAATTTGTAATACTATCTAGCAACTATCCTGTCTATGCTATGGGTAGTGCCTCAAAAACCAGAATCCGGATTAACAAATTTTTAGTTTCCTTGGAAGCTATAACCCAATTTCATTAGTCAAATTTTGATTTTGAATATATGTCTATGAATTCAATAATCATTGAAACAAGATGGGTTAAATTGGTTCCATTTTATGTAAGTTAAAAATTGCAAAGCAGGCAAACAGAGAATAAGCATTTTAGTTTGGTTTCTATATTCTTATACTCTCTTATTTCTATCTCTTTCTTCACTAATTTGGTTTGCAGGATAGGAACATATTTTCTCTGCTATAAATAAATAACTGATGCTTAAATTCTCCAATTTTATTTTAACTTCTACATCATTCCCGTTCTAAGATTTTGTTTCATTACACCTTACGGGCTAAATTTTAACCAGTATTTACTAGTTGCCTGCCTTGAATCTGATAACAGGAATCTGGGCCATATTGAGGAACAATGAGATGCTGACATGGCCAGAGAAAGTCAAATTTGCAATTGGGCTTCTGCCAGCTATGCTTGGTGGACAGGCATATGTTGAGGCTCAAGATGGTCTTTCTGTTAAAGAATGGATGACAAAACAGGTATAGCAGTTGTCTTGATTGTATAACCTTACCAGTAGATTAATAGATTGAAGTAATTTGGCTACATCACCAGTCATGACCTAATGCAACTTAAAAACTGCCATCATTTATCGAAAGGTAAGATAAAAAAAAATGTACTTTCTTTTTCTTCCCCCAGCCACATAAGGAGAATTGTCTATGTCTGCATGCCTTTATTAGTGTAGTTAATTTATTTACTATTAGAAAATTTATGTGCTGGAGACTTACAGGGTATATAGATGAAGTTATTTTTTCAGGTTAGCCATGCATCTCTGAATTGAAATACTGGTCATTTTGGTCCAGAGTAAGGTGAAGGGGCTGTTGTGCTCCAAGAATGGAAGAATAAACAAATTTTCTATATTGTATTTTTTATCTATCTCTTAATTTTATGGAGGCAGTTTACTTTACTGGGCAACATAGAAAGGATATCTATATTATAGTTATAATTGTTAGATTGTATTACTTGATAATGCTTTAAAATAGCAACCTTCTCATGGTCAGTGTTGCAAATATATAACAAAATGTTTTCACCTTTTGATAGGGTGTACCTAAACGAGTTACAGACGAGGTGTTCATAGCAATGTCGAAGGCACTAAACTTCATCAATCCTGATGAACTTTCAATGCAATGTATATTGATTGCTTTAAACCGATTCCTTCAGGTGTGATCATTTCCTTTTCTTAGACACTGTTCCACTAGCATTATTGTCGGATGGACAAGGTCATTTTTTTCCTGTTATAATAGTTTAATGGAATCAGATTAGTAATAAAGTCTAAGATGGCCTTTTATTTCACAAATATGTTTTTTGGAACTTATGATATAGTTTTTTCGCTTTCAACTAATTGTTATATTATTAAATTATTCAATAGGAAAAACATGGTTCTAAGATGGCATTTTTGGATGGCAATCCCCCTGAAAGACTTTGTATGCCAATAGTTGAACATATTCAGTCCTTGGGTGGGGAAGTTCATCTCAGTTCACGGATTCAAAAAATTGAGCTAAATGATGATGGAACAGTGAAGAGCTTCTTACTAAGTAATGGGAAGGTGATGGAGGGGGATGCTTACGTGTTTGCAACTCCAGGTTTTTTATTCTTCTTATTTTCCCATTGCATTAATTAATTTTTTTTTCTGGTATACTTAATCTCCATTCCTCAATTTTTTTGAGGATTTCTTTTTCTTGAAAACAGTGGATATTCTGAAGCTTCTTTTACCTGACAACTGGAAAGGCATTCCGTATTTCCAGAGATTGGATAAATTAGTTGGAGTCCCGGTCATAAATGTTCATATATGGTAAGTAATGATTTTTTTATGTTGAAATATATGTCCATGCAAAACTTAATTTTAAATCAAATTATTACAGTCATCATTATTTCATTTTGCTGTCAATATATTAAAACTCAAATATTCATTGAAAATATTTGAATAAAAATTTCTGTGATTTGCCTTAATTAATATTTCCAATTAATGGTTGTAATAGTTGTGGTAAGTGGAACCTTTAAATATAGAGTTGTGGTAAAATAATGTCACTATTCAGAAATATACTTTTTAAACCTTTTTTTAAATATATAGTTTCCTCACTTTGTTTTTTTTTTTTTTTTTTTTTTAAAATTTTTTTTTAAAATTATATAATTTTTTTTTTTTTTTTTTTTTTTTTTTTTTTTTTATTTTTTTTTTTTTTTTTTTTTTTTTTTTTTTTTTTTTTTTTTCAAAATTCTGTATAACAATAACAAAATTAGTTTGTAATATTTGTGGTTGATGTTTATATCACTGTTGTGATAACATACTACATATCCATCCTGTTTGCAGGTTTGACAGGAAACTGAAGAATACATATGATCACCTTCTCTTTAGCAGGTCTCCCTCACACTTTGAAAGACTAGTGATGTCTAGAATTGCTGTTCGTTTAATGTCTCTTTGGGCTTTACTGATACATAAGTGCATCATATCACGAGCCAACTTTTGTGCTTGATAAATTAGGAAATTAGTCACTTATAACAATCCGAAGAATTGACAGTGACCAATCTATTGAGGTTTATGATTTGATCTAATCTAATATTCAGGTAGTGTGCTATAACTTACCGAAGAAAAAAGGTGATAAAGGGAATAAAAATTTTGTGGCCAAGATCCTTTCTATTCCATTCTTTGCTTAACTTGGTTAAGAGTTTGTTTAAGGATTTATCCAGGGCATTGATGTGGTCTAGCACGATGGTTTATTGAGGTTCTGTGTATGTGGCAGTGTTTCGTGTACAATTTCCAATTACAAATAATTACATATTGCTTGTCGATTGCTTTAGGATAAAAGGAATTTTTATTGTGATTGCAATCGATACAATCTGGTTATTGCTGGAGGATTTTTACTTTTGTGTATGTTCTAAAGTATCTGAGGATTTTAGGGATGAAAATCACTATTTTTGCTGTGTGAAGTGAACTTTTTTCTTCTTTGCTTTCTTGATGGCATTTCTGGATTATAAATAAAGTATTTTCATCACCTCACATCTCACATATTTTATATTTTTCTTCGTGCAGAAGTCCCCTTCTGAGTGTATATGCTGACATGTCTGTAACTTGCAAGGTAAACACTTCTTTCATGTCATTGATTTGCACTGATTTATTTCCTCTAACAGATGCAAAAGTTATGTCCGTCGTGGGGTCTAGGCTAGCACACCCCTTTATATATTAATATTAATTGGTAAGTAAAGACACCTATGTGAATTGAAGATAACATAGTGCTTTCCGGATGAACAGTAATCCCTATCAGCACACATAAATATCTGAGATTGGAGATAGTATAGTGCTTTTCAGATATTTATAAATTTTATTTTTTTGAGGTTTGAGGCTGAATTTCTTCTGCATATGTTTGTCTGGTTATTATTAAATGTTGGAATGTTGTTTGGGTGACTCTGTTTGACGATCTAATGCAGGAATATTATGACCCAAACAAGTCTATGTTAGAGTTGGTTTTTGCACCAGCTGAAGAATGGATTTCACGCAGTGATGAAGATATCATTGAAGCCACAATGTCTGAGCTTGCCAAACTCTTTCCTGATGAAATTTCAGCAGACCAAGGCAAAGCAAAGATTGTGAAGTACCATGTTGTTAAAACACCAAGGTTTGACTGAAGATCCACAGAGGTGGATTATTCCTTTTTTCTTCTTTTGTAAACATGGATTGGGAATTTCTTTTGTTACTGAACTAATAGATACATTTATAGCCATTACATTCAGTGTGTTCTGAATCCTAGTGAAACTGGTTACATTGTTTCAGGTCGGTTTACAAAACCGTTCCAAATTGTGAACCTTGCCGTCCGTTACAAAGATCTCCTATTGAAGGTTTCTACTTAGCTGGAGATTACACAAAACAAAAATACTTAGCTTCAATGGAAGGTGCTGTTCTTTCTGGGAAGCTGTGTGCACAAGCTATTGTACAGGTAAAATCTGTCACAAAAATATCTATATAACTTGCACCAAATAATGAGCAACAAACTGATAATATATATATATATATGCTTTCTCAGTGATTTTGTTTGTCTTAATTATTATTAATTCAGCTGGCTGAATAACTCTACATTTTATTTGTTGGTTTGAAGAGTCCTTTCATTTTTTGGTTGAAACATTTTTTAAGTTCCATTTATCCTCTAAACTTAAGTTGTTTTCACTGAATGATTATGCACCCAAATTTAAGTTTTTGAATAATGTTTTTCCTTTGATTACTATGTTATGCATAGCATTGGTTTCATTAAGTGTTGCTAAACAATTGTGCAGGATTGTGAAGTACTTGGTGGTCGGAGCCAGAAAAGAATGGCTCATGCGAGTGTTGTCTAACAGAAACAAGAATTGGAAATAAATTATGGTAGAAATACAGGAGCAGCATCACTTCAGTCCATAGGAAGAAACCAAAGGAAGAATAATCTACAGGAAACAAATATATTGTATTGGAACGAAGTTTGTCATCGTTTAAACTGTATATCCACTTTTCTTTTCTTTACATTGTTTACTGAGTAGCAAATTATTTCCAGAAGGGCCAAACTAATACAAACTATATATGTATTATGCAATAATAACTATATATATTATTTATAAAAAGATTTGCGTTTAAAATATTATCCTAAATATGTTTATAAAAATATACTTATAAATATTATATTGTAATTAGATACGTTATAACATTTTTTTAACATTAATCATGTATAGGTGTCTTTTTTTACTCTTTTTTATGATTTACAATGAAACCTTCTATGTCAAAAATGTTTTCGATATTCTAGATAAATTTTAAGCGTATTTTTTTCAGTTTAAAAACGAAACAAAATATAAATTTAAAGCAGAAGTATTAAAGATATTGTTTTTATATAATTTTAAAAGCAAATACTATATAAGAAATTAAAATATATTTTTTTAAAATTTTAAGCAATTATAATAAGAGGTATTACTGTCACGCACATTATGTCGTAGTTTTATATTATTAGATCTAAATAAAATATAAAATAGATAATATATATATATATATATATATATATATATATATATATATATATATAAAAGCTGTCTAAAAAATTATCTAAATGTTAAAAAATTAATAGTATCTTTAATATGTTTTACCTCTCTAGCTGTAACTTATCTCATAAAATCAAATTATCTGAATGTTAGAAATATGAGAGTACTTGATTTGAACATCATTTTAGCAATTTAGTTATGGTGAGCAGTGAGTTGAAGAGTAAAACATTTTTCATTGACCAAATCAAACATGGCTAGTTATGAGATGAAAACGCGTAGTTTTATTTCAAAGAAAAAAATTGTTTTATTTAATAAAAAACGTGTTGTTTTATTTTTCTAAGAAAAAGGTGTTGTTTTTATTCCGCAGAACCTATATTATATTTATTTTATTATTTTTAAAGAAAAGAATATGCACTATTGAAATTTGAAACACAAAAAAGAATATTAAATTATTGCAATTCAAATTGTGTATAAATAGTGTAGAAAGCGCGACTTTGTGGAGGAAAAATTTCTGAGGATGGCAGCGATTGATGGATTCAACACGCTTCAATACTTGTCGCTCCTCTCCAAGGTCTGCGCCGAGTTGGAGTCCCACACCGGCGCCGCCGACAAAGTCCTCGCCGAGTTCATCATCCACTTGGCTCGCTCATCCGACAACCTTAACCACTTCATCGCCAAACTCAAAGACAACGATGCCCATTTTCCTGATTACCTTGTCCGAACACTTTTCACCCTTGTTCACGCACTTCTTTTACCCACTAAGACACACTCCAAAACCAGAGAAGAGGACAGTGCCGGTTCTAAGAGAATCTCCTCTCCGGAAAAACGGGAAGAAGCAAAACAGTTCACTGCCACCGGAAACTTTAGTTCCCCCGATAATGATGATGAGGGCCAAGAAGATGGTTCCGATGAGGATCTTGAGATTGAGTTGAACGACGATGCACCTGCGTTCTTGCAGGGGAAAACCAGACACTCCATGGACATGTCTCCTCTTAAGATTTTCAAGAATCCAGAAGGTTCTCTGCTTCGCAGCGCGGCGCTTCAGTCTGCGCTTGCTAAGGAACGAAGGGAAGTACGAGAAGAACTGCATCGTTCAATGTTTGATTCAATTCCAAAGGATCTCAATCGCCCTTGGGAAGACCCTATGCCAGAGAAAGGTGAACGACACCTCGCTTACGAGCTTAGGGGTGTCGGTTTATCTGCCTTTGCCATGCCGGAGTGGAAGGAGAACAGCGAAAAAACCATTTCTTTTGGGCCAAAATCAAAGCTTTCTATTCCAGAGCAGAGGCAGAGTCTGCCAATTTATAAATTGAAAAATGAACTGATTCAGGCTGTGCATGATAATCAGGTGTTGGTGGTGATCGGAGAAACTGGTTCTGGGAAGACTACTCAGCTTACCCAGTATCTTGCCGAAGCGGGATACACCACAAAGGGGAAAATTGGATGCACTCAACCACGGAGGGCCGCTGCAGTGTCTGTTGCAAAGCGGGTTGCAGAAGAGTTCGGTTGTCGATTGGGGGAGGAAGTTGGTTTTGCCATTCGGTTTGAGGATTGCACTGGAGCTGATACTGTCATCAAGTACATGACAGATGGTATGCTTCTTAGGGAAATGTTGGTGGATGAGAATCTGTCACGGTATTCCGTTATTATGCTTGACGAAGCCCATGAAAGAACTGTTTATACTGATGTTCTTTTTGGACTGCTGAAGCTGCTACTGAAGCGTAGGCCTGAATTGAGATTGATCGTCACGTCTGCTACTCTGGATGCCGACAAGTTTTCAGGGTATTTCTTTAACTGTAACATCTTTACAATTCCTGGTAGAACTTTTCCTGTGGAGATACTTTATGCTAAACAGCCTGAGAGTGATTACTTGGATTCATCTTTGCTCACTGTTCTGCAGATCCACTTGACAGAACCTAAAGGAGACTTTCTTCTCTTCTTAACTGGTCAAGAAGAGATTGATTTTGCTTGCCAATCTCTTTATGAGAGAATGAAGGGATTAGGTAAGAATGTTCCGGAGCTCTTAATTTTACCGGTTTATAGTGCTCTTCCTAGTGAAATGCAGTCTAGGATATTTGAGCCTACTCCACCTGGGAAAAGGAAAGTGGTTGTGGCTACTAACATTGCTGAGGCTTCTTTGACTATTGATGGGATATGTTATGTAATTGATCCTGGATTTGCCAAGCAGAATGTTTATAACCCGAAGCAACGTCTTGACTCTTTGGTGATAACTCCAATTTCACAAGCATCAGCCAAACAAAGAGCAGGACGTGCAGGGCGTACAGGACCTGGGAAGTGTTATCGTCTCTATACTGAGACTGCATATAGGAATGAGATGTCTGCCACTACAATTCCGGAGATTCAAAGGATAAATCTAGCAACAACTACTCTTAGCATGAAAGCTATGGGGATAAAAGATTTATTATCCTTTGATTTTATGGATTCACCTTCACCTCAGGCGCTTGTTTCTGCTATGGAGGAGCTTTACAGTCTTGGAGCATTGGATGAAGAGGGCCTGCTAACCAAACTGGGGAGGAAAATGGCAGAATTTCCTTTGGATCCACCCTTGTCCAAGATGCTACTTGCCAGTGTGGATCTTGGATGCAGTGATGAGATTTTGACCATAATTGCCATGATCCAAACCGGAAATATTTTTCACAGGCCAAGGGAAAAGCAAGGCCAAGCAGATCAGAAGAGGGCAAAGTTTGTTCAGCCAGAGGGTGACCATCTTACTCTACTTGCTGTTTATGAAGCTTGGAAAGCTAAGAATTTTTCAGGGCCCTGGTGTTCTGAGAACTTTGTTCAATCCCGATCGTTGAGAAGAGTCCAGGATGTCAGGAAACAGCTTCTCACCATCATGGATAGGTATGATATCTAGACATTCATTTATTTTTGCTGTGTATTCTGTGTTAATTATATGAAATTGCATTCTGAACCAGCTGTATGAATATTGATAATGTAGGTACAAATTAGATGTTTCGAGTGCTGGAAATAACTTGACCAAAGTGACGAAGGCTATAACTGCAGGATTCTTTTTCCATGCTGCTAGAAAGGACCCTCAGGAAGGTTACAGAACTCTGGTTGACAACCACTGTGTATATATCCATCCAAGTTCAGCTTTGTTCCACAGACAGCCAGACTGGGTGATCTACCACGAGCTTGTGATGACAACGAAGGAGTATATGCGTGAGGTCACTGCCATAGACCCTAAATGGCTACTTCAACTGGCTCCAACATTTTTCAAAGCTGCAGATCCCACAAAGACCAGCAAGCGAAAACGTCAAGAACGTTTACAACCACTGTATGGCTTTTTGAGTAAACGACGTGCATGAGATGTAATTTATCTGCTTCCTCTTGATGCACTGTCTTTTATACTGTAATATACTACTGTATATAGTTTTAAACGTAACTTAGAAATTCTCCCGAAAGGATGATTTAAATGGAAACTTAGAAATATTTTCATTTGTATTATTACTCCAAAAGCTTAAAATACCATATGCTATTCCAAATGTAAATCGATTGAGATTAGAAAACAGGAAAAACTGTCACATCATTTTCCACACAACAAAATTAAATAATAGAATACTAAAAACTAGAAAAAAGATGGAATACTTGATAAAAAAATTTACCCACAATTAAATCTTCAAAAGTTATTAAAAACTTAATTAAACCATGAATAAATAACTTAATAAGCGTAGAAAATAATTGAAAGAAAATAGTAAATAATAAAAAATATGTTTAAAGAATATAGCAGTGATAAAGAAAAGAAAACACACTTGTGCGTGTTTACGCGACGACCACAAGTTACAACTTACGACATCCATTAGTTCTGTTACAATCTTCCTATCTTCTTCCTTTCTTTGAGGTTCAGTGAGACCTCAACTTCTTCGAATTGAAGTTCAAAGAAAACAAACAATAATGCCCATTTTCTCTGCAACTTCAACTTTCGCCTCCTACACTTCCATCTCCTTCCTCTCAGCTTCACAATCTCAATCACACCTTTCTCCTTTCCTCAATTTCCCCCACAAGTTTACCGTGAAGACACCTTGGCAATGGCAGCACCATCACTACCACACTCATAAACTCTTAATCTCTGCCTCTGGCAATACCCAAATTGACCAGAATCTTGAAAGTGGACTTCTTCAACGCCCTGCTCCTCCAGACCCTCAGGATGAAGCTCGTCTTGCTCGGGTCCGTCATTCTTATTCATACCCTTTACGCAATTTTCATTTTTAGTTATATCATATAACCAATTTATTACTTCTTGCGTGTTATATATATAAAGTGCTAATCTTTACATTATTCTCTGCATCTAATGTAACACAAAATCTTGTTCACATTGTTATACCCAAAAACAATTATTTTAAGGGAATAATATGTTCTGATACTTGATTTCTGCAATGAAGTAGAGATCATCAGATTGGAAGGCTGCAAAGGCATATAAAGATAGTGGACTCATTTATAACGGTAGGGTTGAAGGTTTTAATTCTGGAGGCCTGCGGGTTCGGTTTTACTCTATTCTGGGGTTTCTCCCATTCCCCGAATTGAGTCCAGTGCATACTTGTAAAGGTATCCATCCATCCATATGTTCATCGTCAATTTTCTTACAGTTGAAGGGTTGCAAATTTGTCCTTAAAGTTCTCATTTTGTTCTCCCTCTCTCTGTTTTTATGCTGAAGAGCTCCTCCTCCCCCCTCCCACAGAAGAAACATCTTGTGGCTACTTTAGAAAGTGTAGTTTCAGTTTTTGTAAATATAATAGGTTTCCTGTAATATCATAAAAGTTTTGCTATATTGTTGAAAATTGCTTGCATTTTCCCTTCAGCATCTTCGTGTTTGTCAAACACTAGTTAATGATCATATCTTACAATCATTCACGTTCATGGCTGCCCTTTTAGCATCCTTTGCTACCCATAATCCATAATAGTATACAGATAAAAATTTGCTGGTCCTATGGCTTGTTGTATAGCATTTGGCCATGTTTGCCTGTCTAAGCACACGATTTAATCGTCTGTTTGGATATATTTTAGGTGCTTCGTATTGATAATAGCATGTGGAGTTGAAATTGCTGATTTATTGTAGCATTGATTCTTTTGTGTAGAACCAGAGAAACCTATACAAGAAATTGCAAAAGGCTTAGTTGGTTCAATCATATCGGCAAAGGTAGACTTTATTATTCAATAATGAGTACTATATGTTATAATTTTTTATTCCGCTAATCTATTACAATGTTTAGTCCTGAAGCTGCTGCCTAAAAAAACCATTGTCCCCTGAATCTAGAGAACTGTTGTAAACTTTTCCTGCACAACAGTTATCTGGACCTTGAAAAATAAGAAATTTCTTAATTCTTAGATGTTTACATATGGAAGTATTTATTTAGTGCTTCCTGCATCAGTTTGATATCACAATCTTTTGCTCTACTCTTAATTAGGTTATAGTAGTAGTTATTTTCAACATGTTAGCTATGTTTATATGAAGGGCTGTCTAAACTCTATAAATAATTACAGTTTCTTCCAATTTTAGGTAATTCTAGCGGATGAGGACAATAAGAAATTGATATTCTCTGAAAGGGAAGGTGCCTGGTCCAAATTTTCAAAACATGTCAATATAGGGGACATTTTTGAAGGAAAAGTTGGTTATGTTGAGGACTATGGTGCGTTTGTTCATTTGCGGTTCCCTGACGGTAACTACTGTGCATTGCTCATATGTCTACAATTTTCTCTTTTCACTTTATCATGGAAAAGTTACAAATGACATCACAGAGTGATGCAGGTCTTTATCGTCTTACTGGACTAATACACATCTCAGAGGTATCATGGGATCTAGTTCAGGATGTCAGAGATATCTTGAAAGTAGGTGATCAAGTGAGGGCTAAAGTTGTTGGTATTGATTGGTGAGATTCCCAATAGTTATGTTTTTTAAAGGAAATTTTTAAGCAGAATAATCAATTTGTTCTTCCAAAGTGTATATGACAATTTTAATGTTAGTTTTTGAATTTTAGTAAACTAAAAATAAGTTCTTAAAATTAAATTTCATTTTTCACATTTATACTTCTTGTATGTTGCCATTAAAATGAAATTTAGTCTCTTCATAAGACTAAATTATATATTAATAATGACGTACAAGAATTTACTTAAAATAAATGATGAATTTGAAAGAAAAAAACTACCTTCAGAACTTTTTATTTATGTATGTAAATTTAGAAACCAAATTAACCATTGTGTCAAAGTTTCATTGATATTCTTGTGGGTGGACTAAATCCATGCTTTGAAATCAAAGGATTTAACTGTAGTGAAGTTATTTGCTTTGTTGTGAACAAACCATTTCAAAAAATTAAGCCATTGAATGAATGCACTTGTGCTTTTATATCTAATATATCCCTTCATTGTATTAGCATTGAGCTCTTTGGACTTGAAGCATGAAAAACGTAAAGAATACACTGCCTTGTGTTAAAATTAACTTTTCTCTACAAGGAGTACAACAAAGATTGAACTATGAACCTCATGGTTATAGAGGCTTATACACCATGTCATGAATTAACACTATAAAAACTTGATGAACCACATTAATGAACTTTAGATCAAACATTGCTATTTTGCTACATTTTGTCACGGAAATCATTTTTTGATTTATCTAAGTTCTTGCAGGGTAAAATCAAGGATAACCTTATCAATTAAACAGCTAGAAGAAGATCCACTTCTAGAAACTTTGGACAAAGTAATACCTCAGGTTTGTAGTTAGGGAACTCTCACCTTTTCTCCTTAATTCTTGGAACTGCTATATATATGTTGAGCAACTTTGCTTAATCCCAATTGGCTTTAACAAATTTGACATGGTATTAGAGCTTATAGCTCTAGAATAATTGCCTATTCTAGTAAGCTCGCCTGGTTTGGCAAACAACTGTGGAGTGCGGTGTTTAGAAGTCTCACATTGCCTGCCTCAATTAATAAATATGGTTTATACAAAATCACTTAAAGCCAATTGGTTATAACATAAGATCTGACATGTATAATCATGAAATATAGATGCATATGTAGGACGAAAGCATGGTATATAAACGTGTGTGCTTAAGGAAATATTTTGATCAATAATTTCTATATTTCAGGATGGTTCAGCTGATCTTGATTCTCTGAGCGGTGGTGATAGTGATAGTATTGAACCTCTTCCAGGGCTTGAAACAATCCTTGAAGAGCTACAACAGGAAGATGGGTATGTTTCCAAACTATTTGAAATTTTGAGGGTACAAACATTTAAAACTAACATACTTAGTAAATTATTAACTCTTCGATTTTGTCATGTGAAAAAAGAAGAAAGAATGTGACTCTTTCTATTTATGTTGCGAGTTTTGAGTAATTATATTACTGGTTGAAGGTTTGTGCATAAAATCACTGGAAGAATCGTGACTGGATTATTACATTAAAAATAAACATGTACAACATGCCATTTGTCAATTTTGGCCATAAATGCTTATTATCACGTATTTTCCCCAAAACTGCATTTTATATTTTTATTTTAAAATTGATATTCATCAATGTATCTAAATCGTGTATTTCGTGCCCTTCATTTTGTGAATGCTTTTATTTAAATGACAGCACAATTAGATGACTTTTGAAAAAACGAGTTATAGTGAATCCGTTATGACTTTTCTATGGTATGACGACATTCTGTCACAGTATATATGATGTAAGAATCAGCCGTCAAGGGTTTGAAAAACGAGTGGTCTCGCAAGACTTGCAACTTTGGCTTTCTAATGTGAGTTTTCGTTCAGAATTCTTTCTTAAATAATGGAAGATGCCAATTTATTTACTTGTTTATGTTGGTCATGGTTTTCATTTCTCCCAATTTATGAATCTTAGGCACCTCCCACCAACCAAAGGTTTACTCTACTAGCTCGTGCTGGAAGACAGGTATTTTCCTTTCGTCAATGCATATCACTTTCAATCTCAATTGCCACCTTATATTTAAAATGAAACAGCGTTAAAGAAATGTGCAACACACATTTTGAAATAGGCTTAATGCTATGGACCATTATGTTAAATATTTGTTTTGTGGATTGCACGTGACTTTATATCTCTATTTTGAAATATTTGTTTTGTGCTTTTTGATGCAGGTGCAGGAGATACACTTGACAACATCTCTCGATCAGGAAGGTATCAAGAAGGCATTACAACGAGTGTTGGAGCGTGTCCCCTGAATTTGATTGACTGAGCTCTTTCTTCATATAATCACTGAATTTTGTACAGTCACATTTCACAAATTTCAGCACTTAACGGTATTTATAAATGTGATATATATCCTCATTCCTATTCGAAAAATGTTCAAGAATTGACTGGTAAAATAGTCCTTGTACAAACACTCCACTCGATGACAATTTGCTTGAGTTCATTCCAGAATTGGCAACGCATTTGTGCTGTACACCAGACTTTATCAATACATGCAGATTCATTCATTATAGTGAACTCGTACAGTACAACATTTGCATAGACGATCGAGAATCAGTCACAGGAAACATATAGATAATACATTTTTATTATATAGTACGACAATAAAACATAGTACATTATGTTATGTTTATAATAAAGTTTTGAAAAGGGTGTCCCCTCTATATGTAAGCATAACATGTTTAGAGCACAGAAACCCTGGTGGCATATGGTGGAGTAGAATTGTTGTTCAGGTCGACCTCCCTGAGGCGAGTCTCAAGACCCTTACCCCCTCCATTGGCCAATGGATGAATTCCATGATCTGGCCCTGTCATATACTCCCTACCCTTTCTTTCTTTGTCATAGTCTATCCCCATACGCTCTGCACAACCTACATGTGTAACGTAACATAAATTAAACTTAAATGTCAGTTTAAGTATTCATGACACTCATGAAGGCCTATACCAAAGGAAATATATGTATATAACAGTGAAGCAAATGTATGCACATACTTTTGACTAGGTGATCATAGACCTGGCCATCTCTAGTGAGAGACATCATGAGCTGAGGTATCCCAAATGGGAGGGAGTGACCCTTGTCCACTTGCCAGAAATGGAAAACTTTGCCGTAAGTCTTGCAGACTGTCTCCATGTCTTTGCGCTGAATGGGAGCAGGAATCTTAGGCATGAAGAGGAGGCCACTCTTCACCTCGTACACGTGAGAGTGCCAGAGAGGCTTCTCCTCGTCGGGCAGTGTTAAGTATAGGTTTTCGGAGATGATGTACTCAAGCCCAATAAGCCTCGCTTTCTTGTCGGGACTATCATAGATCAGACACTGCCTCATCTCCTCGTTCTTGTGCGCGCAATAGTGGTGTGCCTCCACTTGTCGCGTCATGTCATGAGAGTAAAAGTGAAACCTGCATTACATAACATATCAAACACATTTGTTTCTTCAGCTGTTTCCACTGTCAACTTTGTAATTCATCTGTTGTATTGCACATAACAATTATGGTACCTAAAAGACTAAAAATGAAATGAAAGAAAAGAAAGTTTATATTAAATTGAATTGCTCACGCGCAAAGATGTTGATGGATTTTGTTGATGGGGTCAAAGTTTTGGATAACAGATGTAGCAGTGTCACGGAGGTAGGTGCCTGTTTGAGTTGGTTCGCCATCAAGAACTTGAGGGTGGTTGTCGTTGGTGGACATTTTTGGGTTCAGAAAGAGCAATTTGGTTGAAATTGGATGTGTTCAATCTTTGAGATGGTTATAGTTATATAGATAGATTGATGAATAGCACTTCGACAACATTCGAGACATGCAGCTTCACGCGTGGTTAAGAAACTTGACGTGGCAGCCTTCACAAGCTTAGTGCCATCATACGTGGCTCTTCTATACTACACTACGTTTCATGTTCACAAATATTCATAGCTTCTAAAATAAATTTATTAAATTTTTACTTATTTCAACCATAAAAAATACAATCAAAATATAGTCACCAGAATTTTTAAAATTTTATGATTTTTAAAAGATCCCATTAATAATAAAAACATGCACAAAAAAAAGTATTACTTGACGTTTCTCAGATGAACAAAATGACCAATTATTCCAAATGTGTTTAAATTCATTAGTTTTTAGAAATTGCTATTTGTAAAATTCATTTTGCTTTCCTCAGTTCCAATTGCATAACTTAGATGTAATTTTTTTCTTAGTGCCGATGTACTTACAAAAAACTAAGGTGCTTTGCCACTTTAGATAGGGCCACATAGGTTTCTGTATCCTGAATTCAATTAGAGTTTATTCATTTTTTATTTTTTTTGTGTCTACATTTGATATTTTCCTTTGTTTTCTATTTCATCGATTGTATTTTCTTTTATTATCTATTGGCATTTCTTCTTTTCTTTCCTAAAATAGGTGTGAAAAATTATTTTTTACAAAAATAAAAGAAAGAAAGAATATGTATGAATTACCATGGAAATATTACTTTTTAACTTACTATTTTATAGAAATATTATATAACATAAAATTAATATATATATATATATATATATATATATATATATATATATATATATATATATATATTTATTTTAAAAT
>Ga0099825_1001671_pt1 | contig 28692 bp, 12 predicted proteins | sample SiratroredBW_FD_76838 | JGI IMG/M metagenome (GOLD analysis project Ga0099825, IMG submission 76838) | Root nodule microbial communities of legume samples collected from California, USA - Siratro red BW | ecosystem: Host-associated > Plants > Roots > Nodule | place: USA: California | collected...
ATATATATTATATATATATATATATATATATATATATATATATATATATATATATATATATATATATATTTCGTCTTACATTGTACAACAGTAAGTATAACACATCCTTTAAGAGAAAAATAATCATACCAAAATAGTTATTTGCAATAGAAAATCTTTCTATTGAAAAACTGATTTAAATGTTTTGAAGAAGACGTGTAACTTAACACGGTGTAAGTAATTGGCAGCCCCAAAGAAAAATGGTGTGAATGCAAAGGCTAACAGTCTAACAGTGTTGTTGCTCTAAGTTGAGTCCATAAATGGTAAAAGGAACACGTGTTAATCACATAATGAATGGTGTGGGACCAAGGAGGAAGCATTGTACTGGGTTGTGTCTGAGTTAGAAAAAATGTTCACGCACTCTGTTATTGACGCGTGTTGGACATGTCGCAATGGCTGCTGCAGCTAGGTGCCAACCATAATAATACATTGGTACGGATAAAGATGAACAACCATAGAAATTCTTGTACGCGGAAAAGAACACGCAAGAATTTCACGTCAAAACAAAACTCAAATTTAAAGTGCATTTTATTTTGTTTTGGTAGGGTCCGCAATTCGCTCAAACTTAACACAGTACTTCTGTTTCAGAACGGGACTAAATTTACATATATAAAAGAAAATTCAGTTTGGTAGTAGTTGTTTATAAGAATTTTGGACAGGTCAGATGACATTTCACTCCTTTAGATCTTGAGTGCTAATACAATGGACCACTTGACTGTGTCTTCACACTAGAAAGTAATAGCTAATAATACTTCTTAAATAGTATTAAATTCTTTAAGTACTGAAAATGAATTTTTAATTTATTTATTTTACATGTAGATTACCTTCTTTAGAAAATAAAAAAAATTACTGAAAATAGAAGGAAAGAAAAAGAAGAGTGACACAGTAAAAGAAAATCTTAAAATTCTAATATTTGTTATATGAAAAAATAGATAAAATTGAGTGAAGCAAGATGCAAGCACAATATAGTTGACTCACATCAATCAAATTGAAGAAATGGTAAATTGGTCCGACAAGAATACCTGTGAATTTGGGGTTGGCTCAAAGGTGTGTGTGTAAATAATGGTCAGTGGCTCTGTGACTTATTAACAGTGTGTCTATTTGGTTTTTTTTAATTTATTAGGCTATGGGTTGTTTGCGTGTTGAGTTGGTGGAGAACACACAAATTATTGCCCTTTCACACCAAACCAAGGTTGACCACATGCTTTCTCTCTTCTCACTTTCTTTTTTACACTAAACACGTGCTCCTCTTCTTCAACTTTTTTTTGTAAACCACTCACACCCACAATATTATCACTTCCATGGACCTACAATCACGCTAACAATTAATTCAACCTATACATAATGGATCTATCCTCATTAATGCTTTCTATCCACAAAAACCTTATGGGCATTCTTCTCTTACAGGTTCAACCACACTGGTGTGATATGTTTGTTATGCTTTCTTTTTTTTTTTCTTTTTAATTGTAATTTTTTTTAAGAAAAATCCACTGATTTATTTGTCATATTTTATATTTTAAGACAATAATATTATGTTAATTGTATTTTTAATTTCATTAATATAAAAAAGAGAAAAATGAGCTATGATAAAAAATATAATTACATATAAGTGTATATCTATAACAATTAATAATAAAAATTAGATTTTTCAAATATATATATATATATATATATATATATATATATATATATATATATAATTTTTTTATTTTTTTATTTTTATATTTATTTTTAATTTTTTTTTTTTTTTTTATTTATAAATATATTTTTTTATATATATTTAATCTTTTTACCCTTTTATCTTTATATTCATTAACCAATTTTTTATTTTTTATTATCTAAAATAATTATCCATAGAAATCTTGAAATCGTTTTTATTGTATAGTTATAAGCTGACTTTTAAATAAAAATTAAAATATTTTTATTATATTTTTTCTTTCTTTTATTTTTAAAGAAATTTACTAATGCTCCTATAATGTAATTAAAAATGCAATAAAAACATGTTAATAATTATTTTTTATATAAACTTTTTCTATAACTTTAATATAGATTTTTGTAATTTTTTAATTAATTTATTATAATAATTAATTTTTGAAATAAATTTTTATTTTTATTACCATGAAAAAAGTAATCACACTTACACATAGCCTATGTTTTCAGTATTTAAAATAAGAAAAGTAAAAATGGTATAATGGATAAAATAATAAATGATAAATTTAGACTTTTTCCTTTTGATTAAAAAAACCTTAAAAGATTATTATTCATACTGGAAAAGTTTTCTAATGTTAATTTAGATAATACAGTTTCAAAAAATATATAATATTAAATTAAAAAATAAAAAATAAATTTCTATGTTAGTTATTTTAAGTATTGAAGTTACATAAATGTATGAAGCGCTAAAATGTTTTCATTAAATAATTTTTATATATTAAAAGATAAAATTATCTAATTATATAATATTTTTATCAAAGAGTATATTATCTTAATAAAAAATGGCTGGTTAAAAATATTGTATCCCATCAGACTTATTGATGGGTTTTTTATTATGTTGATTTGTGATTAAAATGCCTTAAAATATAATAATTATCTTGTTTGAAAAAGTAAATATAATAAATGTTACAAGGTTAAAACATGTGTAATTTAGAAGCTAACATATTTTTTTAATCTGTTTGAAATAGTGATTAAGAAAATGATACAAATAATTTATAAAACTATCATAAAAGATAAGGTTTGTAATCTTAGTGCCTTGGTTCAGATTTTCTTCGAAAGAGGAACAGGACTATTGCAGGGGTTAAACATGATTTCTTTTGTCTCAAAACTCGGGATATTTAGGATTTTGTTTTTGCCCAACAATAGATGTTTGTGAAACTGCATACCAAGCAGTGATAACATACTGCATGTACAGCAATTATAAGATAGTTTTAGTGTAACTGAAAGGAAGCTGAGTAGTCTCTTGTTCCTGAAAGTTATATAAATTAATTTAAGTGTTGAATTGATGGGTAGTCTCAAAATAGAAGTGGATGGGTAGGAGTGTAGCACAAGTTGTGTTTGAGGAAATGGATACTGATTTGTGAGTAAATCTAAGGGAAAAAAAGAAGAAAAGGAGAAAGGAGTGGGATAGTGTTAGCAGAACCCGACTACTTAAGTTAATTAGATATGAATCTCAAGAAATAAGCATGTTATATATACATAAAGGGATGATTTGTATGAAGAGGAGTATAATAATAGTTAGAAAGATGAGATAGGAAAGGAAAGGTAAAGAAGGGGTGAGATGTGTATGAAGAGGAAAGAAAAGGGGAATGAAAATAGAAGGTAACGAAGATGCGTTGAAGCATGGGAGTATGAGTGGGTGCGTGGTATTGAGTGATTGGTATGCATGAATAATATAATTAGTAATTAGCCGCCGCAGATTGATGTGTCGATGTCATTGGGAGAGGGAGCGAGTGAGCGTTTCTCATGCCCATAAACAATACCAGCCAGCCACCACCCTCTTTCTTTTCAAAATCATTCTCAAATTTACAATAATTAATTTAATTCGATCCAACTATCAAGTCACGCGCCCAGACAGAAGATTCCGCCGACAACTTTTCTACGTACCTATACACTATCCATCCATCTCTATCCCATTTTCAAATCCACACACTTTTCTTTATTAAATTAAATTAAATTAAATTAAATCTTGTGCACTTTCAAAAATCAACCCCATAAAAACGCTAACCACAGAATAAATACTTAGAAATTATTTACGAGAGAGAGGGTTGTCCGGAGGCATAGGATAAGTGGGGTGGACGATGTGATGATGAGACCAAACCAACTGCTTTGTCTGCTGTCTCTCTGGACAACCCACATGCCACGTAACTTTGTAACTTCACCACTACAATCGTAATTTCCATCTCCCACATCCCAGTCAAATTCATCGTTGACTCTCTCTCTCTCTCTTCTATCTTCATTCATCATCCATCATGCATGGCCCATCCATCCCATCCCATCTATAAAAAGCCACCTGCTCCCTCCCACTCCGCTGCATCCATCACCTATGCTCTTCCTTCTCTCTCTCTCTCCCTTCACTCACACAAAGCAAAAATAAATTCGATCAATAATAATATGGCTCCCAGAGACAAGACCACTGCCGTTAAGGTTAACACTAACGGCAACGCCGGAGTCAAGGAGGTGCATTTTCGAGGAGTCAGGAAGAGGCCCTGGGGCAGATACGCCGCCGAGATTAGAGATCCCGGCAAGAAGAGCCGCGTCTGGCTCGGCACCTTCGACACGGCGGAGGAGGCGGCGCGTGCCTACGACGCCGCCGCCCGTGACTTTCGCGGCCCCAAGGCCAAGACCAATTTCCCTCCTCCATCCGATAATAATGTCAAGAACGCAAGCCCTAGCCAGAGCAGCACCGTCGAGTCCTCCAGCCGCGACCGCGATGCCGCCGCCGATTCCTCCCCGCTTGACCTCAACCTCGCCCCTGCCTCGGTCTCCGCTGCCCGCTTCCCCTTCCAGCACCAGTTCCCCGGTTTTCCGGCGGCCGCCAACCAGGTTTTTTACCTCGACGCCGTCCTACGCGCCGGTTTGGGCGCCCCGCGTGGCTTCGGGTTTGGCTACAATCAGCATCCCGTTGCCGCGAGTGAGTTCCACGCGACGACGAGCGACTCGGACTCGTCCTCCGTAATCGATCTGAACCACAACGAAGGCGATGTTAAGGGGAACGGTTCTAGAATTTTCGATCTCGACCTTAACCACCCACCTCCACAGGAGATGGCCTGATCCGGAATCTGACACCCCTTGAGTTTTTCTTTTTGTTTTTTAATTTTGATTTTTGTTTTTCGGATTATGAATTTCTCTTTAGTTTTTTTACAAGTAGAGAAAATAGCAGCGTCCGATAAGGTGCAATAACAGGAAGAAAAAGAAAAGAAAGAGTAGTAGTATGTGAATAGGTAGGCGATATGATTGTCTGTATTTTTTGCAACAGAAGAAGAACCGAACCGTCGGTTTGATGCTGTTGTTTCTTAAACGAGGAAACGGTTATTATTTTGGTTTTGATTAGAGGTTGTTGGTTGAATGAATTTAACAGGAAAGTTGTGATGAAGTTTTGGAATTGTTCTTTTAGAAAGAGAAAATGGTAGCAGTGGTCGTTGTTGTTGTGGCGTTGATTTCTTGACCTGCCGCCACGTGACAGCTGGCCCCTCTTCTCTCTTGAAAAGTAGAAGGTCACACCACACGTGTCCCACTGCCACACTCATTCCTCCCATCCCAAAATCTATTCTCTTTTAATTCTTTCCATTTCTTTACAGATGTGACACCATATAACGGATCCATTTTACGTTTCTTCCTCGTTACACATCCATCTATTGGACCATACCATTACCTCCAGTACATCAATTTTTCTCCTTTTCTATGGGACAAACCTATCTCTCCTTTTAAATCTTCTTCACCGTATGTCAAGTTTTTATTACTTTTAATCCTATTTATAACATTCGATTAACTATATGAATAATCATTTTATTATAACATGGTAAATTAATAAAATCTTACATGCCAAAGAGACCCAAGGTTGTTTTTTTATGAAAGATTCTGTAATAGAAAAAGGTTTAAACAATTTATTAATAAATATACTAAATTCACAATTATTCTGTTCTGCATACAATAATCCCCAGGGATATCATGATCTGAAATCAGGTAATACTTTTTCAATTACAGAAACATATACCATGCACATGAAAGACAATTGTAATAACATGCAACTCGGAAAAAAATTCTGGATATGCTCTGACAAGTTCAGCCGCCTAAACAACATCTGCGTTCTCTAAATAACTCAGGACAAGGAACAACTATGCATAATTTATACAAGAAAAAAATATTTTAACATTCCATATTTTCTCTTACATCAATTTAACATATATATATATATATAGTAAAATATTAAATCAAATTATTAAATAAAAAAAATTAATAAAAGCAGTTGTTAATGGGAGTAGAAATTTTGAAGAGTGTGAAACTATGTCCCTGATGCAGTTCATTCAGAACACATACAATAAAAGCATTCACATTAAATATTTTCCTTTTAAAGTACGTCTTTTTTCATTTATTTTCTCAAATACAAATTAAAGTATTTTATGAATATCACAATGCACACTGTGCTTTACTCAATATTTACTGTATGAGGATATGTGTACCTTTATGTAAGGTAAAATTGAATAAGTGATTGGAATTTTATTATATCTTTCAATGGCACGCTGAAGTTTAAATATTTTCAAATCCTTTATTGGGACGAAATTGAGCATGTGATTTTAGGTTGATTAGATGACTTTGTGGCCGCAACGAATGATTAAACATTAGTTGATTCCACAAAGGATGAAGCTTCCTTGCCAAATCCACGCAAAACAAAAAAAGAAAGAGCAACCATAACGCGGCTCGTTATATTAAATACGCAATCAATTTTTTAATAGGCGTCTACTACAAAAATAAATCCCTATTACGAAACTTCTACTTCTAGTTTCTACTTTAAACAGGACTAATTCTCACGAAGAATAATTGCGTAAAACAAATATGATCAACCCATTTACGATGGAGCGTATCTTTGCGATGTTTTGGTTCATTGAATCCTACTTTATTTTTTTCTATTTTTCTTTCCTATCCTTTCATGGTAACCTTATTAAACTAATTACACCAAAGACAAATTGGCATATATCGTTGTTTCGTTTGGTCTTTAACAAAAGGAGAACATATAAATAAGGTCTTCTCATTTACTAATCTCTGAAAGACATTTTACGTGGAAGTGGAAGGATGATTACAAACTCATGTTGTTGTGTTGGTATTCTGAGGATAAAATTATGATAGAAACATCAAATTTTAAAATAGATGATAACTAGGACATAATAATTCATTTTAAAGATATTATTTTAATTAAATTTGATAATAAAACTTTCATATTTTGTGTGAAAATAAATTTCAAGTCAAATATGTCTTTTTAACATTAAATTAAAGATAATTTATCATCATTCTTTAATTTCTTTGATATAAATTAAAGATAAATAGACTTCGATACCATATTGTATTTCTTTTATCATATTTCTCATTTTACATTAATAATTATGTTACATTGTTACATGTATATGGATACAAGAAGAAAGATTTAAAATAAGAGAGAGAAAAAAATAACAACTAATATCATATAATACTTTTCTTATTTACGAAAGAAACTCAATCACCTTAGATAAGATGAATAATAAAAGGATAAAAACGAAAATAGAATAACAAAAATTATAGCAGAAAACAGAAAGATACCTAAGACATTTAAAGGCAAAGTTGGAAAAAAAAAGTATGTGTATTCAAAAGAGACAATACTTTTTATGTTCTGATTAACCTCTGACAATTAAACTTGTTTTATTACACACTCTTGTAGCTTAAGTCACCAAAATGTCTCTTAAAAAATAGATCGATATGGAAGCATTGAATTCTTCATATAGGATGATTTAATGTAATCATATTAGGTATTGTTTGGAAAGCCTTTGGAATGTTGAAGCTGAAGACTGTTGATATATTTAGAGTGCTTTAACTTTTAGTAGTTTGTTCTGGTTTTGAATACACCAGTTGGCAATGGAGAGAATAAAATTTATTGAAGAATTTGGCTTAGTTTAATAATAGCAAAAGGCGGCTAATCCAAATTGGAGATGATGAAGTTTGAAATTATAGATAGAATAAAATGATGATGATGAAGATCCTGCCGACTGGAGAGAGATGGAGAGATGAAAGACGTAAGCGTGGTTCACGAATAGGTTTGGTACTAACCAAACATTTCATTTCTTATTACCAAACATTTCATTTCTTATTCCCATTTAGCGTACCTTGTCCACCAACCACTCACACACTGCACAAAACACTTTTCTTTCCTCACTTTTAGTTTTCTTGGTTAAGTCTTCCATGTGGTCCTGCTGACTCCAAGCCCTAGCCTCTCGCACGTCTTAAAAATTCAGATGTTGCAATCACCGCCCATTCTCTACCAATTTTAAAGTATTTTTTTTTCTTAAAAACTACTTTTGATTTTGGGTGATGAGTGTTATGGGATTTTATAATTACAATGTCTAATCATATGCGTAATTAATTTAATTGTCTAGGAGCTGCTGTGTGGTGCTGTGCTTCTATTGACATTGTTTGGGTGGGGATCTTGTTGTTAGGATGCAAGATCGATTGGTTGAAGGGTTTGAAAGGTCCACATGTGTGAATGAGGCAGGTATTAAAAACAAATAAAATAATTATACTTCATTTTCACGCGTTCACCTGAAACCAAATTTTGAAATGGCCGATGCATCATGCATGCATCCATGGCATGGGATGACATACGTAGCCTTTTCCCAAGATGGATGACATGAACATTTCAAAAAATACTTTTTCAAATGAGGGAAAAGATAAATTACTAAATATGAAAAAACTAACCAATGAGGAACAGGAAAATTGTAATCAGAGTAAAAGGTACTGCACAAGCCGTAAGTAATGTTAGTTTAGTGTATAATTGATATGGGTCATGAAGAATAATGCTTCCTTGCCTTACATGTGTTTCTCACAAAATTCGAATGTTTCCGATGTGGAACACTGATAATTAGTTGGGAAAAAATAAATGATGAGAAGATGAGAACTACCAGTTAATTTAGGTTTAATTTTTATATCAATATCAAAATAATCACATCATAAACTAATTGGAATTTAATTATTTACACACCATTTACCAGTTACAAGAATTTATAACTCGATCAAATTGTAAAAATTATTTATACTTTTAATGCAATTAAATTAAATTATGTGTGACACCCGTGTTTTAATTATGTTTAAACTAGAGAGATACTTATAATGTCTGAATCGGTATAGTTACAAATTATAAATTCAATATTTTTAAAATAATATTAATAAAATATTATATATCAATAATTTCTCTTTTAGTCACTTTATATACTTCTGATAGTTATTATACAAACCACAAAATATTCATATAAGAGTGGACTAATGTTATAAAAATTAATTTTACAAAACATATATCTAATTCAAATTTAATTAATCACACTCAAAAAAGATAAATATATTATTTTCCTTTTACACTTAAAAATTAGTATTAACACATTTTAATATATACTAACATCTAAACTATCTCGAACATATTAGACTATATCTCTGCTCTTTATTTATTTCAAAATAATATATAATGCATTTACTTTTAATGTTATATATTTAAACACTTTTCATTATTTAATAACCTTAATCTTCTCTATCACATTACTAATGAAATTACGATATCTAATCGTTTAATATGTCACATATAATACCATATTCATATTAAGTATTCCTCAATGTAACCCCTATAAAATAGTAACATAAAATCATATTCTCATATACCATATTAGAAAACTTATAAGATTATTTCTTATAATATTATTTGTAAGACCCACCCACAATCTTTAAAAATAAATCTTATGTATAAATGTTTCCTTACCTTCTTCTAGGCTAGCCGAGAGTATGAACCTACAAAAATAACGAAGCTACAGTAATAAATTACACCTTTAAAGTTTAACTCGTCTTTATTTTTCCATACATTTTGAAATTTAAATAGACAATCTTTAATAATTTTTGTGAGCTTATTAAGACTGACATCAAGTGAAAAATTTCAATATTTCACTCATGTTATCTATCTATTAATATGAAGTTATAAGATTTTCCTCTCTCAATAAACTAACTTATTGAATGGAAAATAATAAAGAAGAAGAACAACAAATTATAACCTTTAAAAAAATAATATTATGTTCATTTTAAACACATTATTTTCTTTCATTTCTTTTTACAAATAATATTTTCCGGTATTTAAAAGGAAAAAAAATTAATCTTGAATAACAAGTGATTTCAGATTTATCATGTCATCATTTAAAGACCAACTGTAAAAAAAAATGTAAAACATGCTTAATTTTTAAACTTAAACGGAAAAAAATCATGAAATTTGAAATTTAGAAACAATCCAGGAAGTGTCAAACTAGTTACAAAAGTCAAATTAAGGTTATTATTATTGTTATTATTAATTCCAGATATAAATTGAAATTGGCAACTTCCATGTTACACTCCGCTTTGATCTTACAAATCTGTGCTAAGCAAAAATAGGTATTACAATTGATAAAAACCTATATTAGTTAGGTTATGTATTGGACAAGGTTGTAGCTTCAGAATAAAAAATTGATGAAAAAAAGAGGTAATTGTTGGCAGGATTAGGTAACTCGCAATGATTGATTCTCCTTAACACCGGGCTTAAGTAAAGGATTAGTGGGACACTCTATGCCTGTGCTGCGCAGCTCTTCCATCCTGATTGTAACATTTCATAAGTTGCATTGAACTAAAAAACAAAACGTCAAACTAAACTATCCAATGATTCATGCTTTGGTTTGTCGATTCGATAAGGCATTGATTTTCCACTTCATATAGGAGAAGATGCTGTTTTATGACCAAGCATCAACAAGTGGGGGCAAATTATTCATGATTCTCTTTTGTTTTCATTCCACAACAGCTATGTATTTTCTTCCCATGCTTCAATCTTACACCCCATTCTTCTTTTACATTACAAATTTGTCTAATTATGAGCCAAAACCAATTCTATCATAGAAATATTATACTTTTTTGATAAAATATTTTTCGTATATACAATTAAAATAAATAAAAATCATGATATTACAAAATTTAATTATTTATCAATTGAAAAATTGTTGGACAATTGCGGAAGTAACACTATACAAATATACACAATTGAACTTCAACTAATTAAAAAATATATGGTGATAAAATACGGTATCGTTGATGTTTTTCTTTAATAAAAAAAGTTGTTGATAAGTATGAGATTATTTAATTTGAATGTTAGTGTGGTTGGTGTGATAAAAAATGAAAAGTAAATAGTGAATGATGGGCATGAAGAAGAAATAAATAATAAAATGATGAAAAGAATAGAGTGGATTGGATTGGGAATGGGAAGAAAGAGAAAAGGGTGCACGAATCAAGGTGACGTGTCGGACCGGGACAGACAGCTACGCCGGCGGGTCGGCAGAAAGAAAAAGGCAGCTGTTTGTGGGACCCATTGCGGCTATTCACTTCTGCAGCGCTGGGGAACACTCACTCTCTCACCAACCCAAAATCAAACACACATACCTTAATTATATCACCCAATCTAAGAATAAATAATATAGATTCATGTACTGGTTAAATATCTCTATTCACATACCATAACAACGATACTGATCAAACAAAAATATTCATCAATTTTCAGTTTGCGCAAATGATGGTCACAACTATCATATTCCAGATTACTTCATCAGTGAGTAATGACTAATATGAAAATAATTATTCTCAGCACACTCGCATAAGAAAAAACCAAATGCTAAAAAATTGGTTAGGTGTGGGCGGCTGCTGTCCTTTATAATAATAATAATTTATTATTATTTCTTTTGCTTATTATAATTTTAATTCTTTTTTGTTGTGCATTGAGGTGACACCTTTTGTGTAAAAGAAAAAGGAATAAATATCATAAAAATATAAATGAAAAGGCGGGAGCTACTTTCCATCCTCGTTCTCCTGAAGTCGCATTCCACACTCTCCTTCACGACGCGTTCAACTTCACAAACCAAACCAAATTTCATGACCTCGGATATGGGGTATTTGACCATTTTACCCTATCAATGCATTTTTACATAGATATTCTTTTTTATTTTTTATTTTTAATTTCTTATCCTCTCTGCTTAAACTTAAGATTTTGTTAAAGATACTGAATCCTAGATATAAGTTAGATACTTCTTCGTATTTATTAAGTGTTTATAAACTAAATTTAAGTTCTTAACTTGAGGTTTATTGCTTGCTAGTGTAAATTTTAAATTGAATTATAAGGGGGAAATCTTGCTGAATCCTTTTTTTAGACTTCAAATGATGAATTTGATAGATGAAACATTGACTTCTGATTACATCTTTGAATTAAAAAGCTGTGAAGACTAGCAGAGACGACCCATTTATAACGTGCGAAATGAATTGCTAGAACTTATGAGTGAATTGTTTCGAGACTACTGAGTTTGCATTCTGTGGTAGCTACTTTTTGACAAAACAATCAATCAACCAGATTCTTACCAATTTTCAATATCTTTCGATAATTAAAACAGAAGTATGAGATAAAAATACGTGAGGAGAAAGGTAAACAATAACAAAATTAATTATAAGGAAAGTGTTGTAGAGATATATTTTAAAAAGGGAAAATGAGTTGATTGTTCATGTGGGTGTTTGCAAGAAGTCAGTGACTGAAATTTGATCTAGAAGATTTTGAGTATCTAAATTCGAAATTCAAGAGAAACATGCACGTGGCATATGGATCTGGTGTGTAGTTGGAGAATGATGAGGCATTTTGGCTTCTATCAATAAAAAAACACCAATACACGGCGGGAACAATAATTAGTCATTTTATATTCGAACTAAGATTAAATTAAATTATAAGTAAGGCTGCGTTCATGAATGTGATTCAATGCGTATGCAGGCATCATTAAAAACCGACACGTTTTCCACACCTTATAGCTATTTGTTTATCCAAGCATTTGGCTCATCTAAATATTCATTTGCCTTCTCTCACTGCTAAGTATTGAACTTCATGCGTCCAATTTTCTGATTTGTAACAAGTTGAGCAAAAAATTAAAGGAGAGAAATTTCTTCCTTTTCCCTTTGTTTGGTGGTTTCATTTTGAATTCAGACAAAAGCAACATTTTGTTATTCACGTGTGAAGAAGGTAATCAGCTGAAGACTACCTCTACATAATTACGAAATTTGTCTCATGAAATGACTGTGTAACAGTGACCTAGCAAAATTACGAATTCTTAAATGGTGAATGGAGATGCCCCTCTTTAAACTTTGTTACTTCAATCTATGTTTTTTCAATAATATATCCTTTAATAGTTACTATTTCTGATCGTGATATTATTATTATCATCTAAGTGATGACTTTCCTATTTAGGAGCCTTTGTCTGTCTACCTTATGAAAATTTGAACAATCTACTTATGAGATGGGTCATAGGTTATTATTACTATTGACACTGTCAAGGACTACTTGTTTATAAAAACACTTGGAACATGAATATTGCTCTTGATTTTTATCTGTATAATATTCTACACCATGCTGATGTGCCTTGTAATCAAATGCAACTGCACACAATTGTTGCCCCCACCTGCACAAATTTATTCTTTGCATGCATCAAGCATTGTTGCTATAGAGTATGGTATTTTTCAAGGTGAATGGTTTTGCCTATGAATTAAAAACTATGTTTAATAGTATATGACAGTACAAAATGTTAGTGGGGCTGCTTTATATTTTACAATCATGCTTTCCACTATTACCTGAAAGAGTGGCTTGACCGTTCGAGATATTGGAATGGACGATTGATTTGCAATTGTGTTTGGTGTTCCTTTTCTTCAACTTTCAGGTAACTTTTTTTCTGCATACACGAAGAATCCAATAAAAAGAAATGGCCTAAAGAGGAGGAAGCAATGAAAATAGAGGAAGTGATGTAACAAAGATTTAACGATCAAGTAATTTGACTTTATAAAAAAGGCAAATGATAATTCTTTATAGGACCTTTGAGGAATGTCTGTTCAGCTGCATGGTCATGGCTGAATGAGACAAATACCAACACGATCTCCTACTGGCCCATCAAACAAACAACTTTTGAATTAAAAGCACTGGCTCGTGAAAAAACTATGAATGGTCCCCCCTTTTCATTTCATGTTCATAGGAAAATCATCACATCATTCAATGGTTATGGTTGATCACATGAATCACGATAACGACCATAGTATATATCATGTCTATTAAAAAATTTAGCCGTCCATTATGTAAAGTGTGAAAGATAAGTACGGTTTTTCAAACATTTCATGCTCTCTAAAATGAGTGGCCTTTTTCTTTTATAGACATAATAGTTTTTCACGTAGATTTAGGTAGGTATAACATTATCTAATGTCGAATCTTGTAAAATTCAAACGACAAAAAATAATTGAGTGATTTTTGTTTTTGAATGTTGCAAATGTTTAAAATACGTAACCTACTTGATGTGTCTATCTAGTAGGGGCTAGAAGATTTGTGGGAAGTCTTATTGAGTTAAAGAAAAATTGTATTTTAACCATCTATTGTCTAATAGTATAAAATAAATTCCTCATGGTTTATTTGTTTCTCTTTTAATTTCTCTAAATATCACAAGTTTTCATTTATCTAAATAGGAAGTGATGATATTTAAAGACCCCAAAAGAAAAATGTGTAAGTATATATTTAGAAATCTAATGAGAAACAAAAGCTATAATGAAGAATTGATACAGTGGTTAAGGTTAAACAATTTTCACTCTTATATACCGCAAGGATGACTCATGTAGAGAGAAAACCATATTTAATTCAGGCAATCTGAAAAAATTTGTCGTATCAGCCATATTTATAGTATCTAAACGAAATTAGTAACATAGTGAATTAAAAATCTTTGGTACAAGACACAAAAACTATTCTCTATAATTCCTATTATAAGATATAATTTAGAAGAAATTCATTCTTTTTATGATATTTTATAATTTTCACGTAACATTAAAGTTTTACTTTCTTTACTATATAGTTAAATATCACGAATATATATTTCTTTTTTATTAAAAACTATTAGGAAACATTTGTAAAAGTCATTGACAATAAAAAGTATATTCTATACATTGATAACATTGTTTTGAAAAATCAATAACAAACTAAATTAAATTGATTACTTTTATTGATCTCTATAATTATTTTAGAAGTGTCTTAAACTAATGATGGTATGAAGTATTGGATAGAAAGAAGTTCGATATAAAAAATATATATATATTTTAAAGGTCCAACAAAAAAATCAAGTATTTTTAAAGATAAAACCTGAATTGAGCCTATTATATAATGCAAAATATATGGTATAACTTCTAGAATAAGAGGAAACTATCATATGTGTGCAAACTTTCTTAAAATTATATGTTATTGCTCATTTAATCAACATTTATGCAACTTAACAAAATGACAAGTCTTGGCCGTCTAAAGTACGTCGAGATGAAAAAACAGGAAGATGGTTGAATACCTTAATGAGCCCAAACAAAGTGGACCCACTTGTCTAACAGTTCTAGTTGTTCACAAATTTGACTTGGTGCTTTGTTTACAGGTCCAAGTAAACTCAAGGGAAACAATTAGGTATGGTTATGGTTGCAATAATTATTATGAGTGACTATGACGTGTACACATGAATGTCATTTAAATCGTAAAGAAAGAGATGGGTATAGAATCTAAGAAAATTTGGAGTACGCGTAAAAGCAGACAGTATGTTCTTGACTCTATGGAAGCTAAGAACCCACTTTCATTTTGTTATGAACATTGCACATTTTGGTTTATGGGTCCTACGAATCTCTGGGTGGGATTGCCTTCGTCCAATATCTTTAATTAAATCTTTAATTAGTCTTGATTTGACTAAATAATATTGTGTATTTACAACAACAACTACCTGGGGGGCTATTTTCAAATTATACACACAGCCAGGACTAAAATATGTTTAAACCTAATCAAAAGTATCATCATTTATACTAAGACTTTCTTGTTGATATACTATATAAAAGGATAATTGTAATGTTTGTTAAATAATAAAATAGAATAATACCGGAAGAAATTTGATAAAATATAAAATAATATAACTTGTTTTTGTATGAACTGGCAAACTGTTGAGTCTTCTTATAAATTCTATATGCAGCTCTTCTATTTAAGTCTAAGTTGGAAGGTGAGACATATGTAAAAGATTTTCTGATCATCAATTAAGCTCACGATTTTCAGAATATTAAAATTAAGTTCGTGATGTCTATTTATAGAGATGGAGGAGAACATTATTTATTGTGAGTTTGGTCTCTCACAACTTTTAAAATTAATTTTATGGATTATTTAAAGTTAATAAATATTAATCATAATCAATCCTTAATTATTATTTTAAATACATGTAGTTAACTTAGTGTTTTAATAAATATATCTCAACTTATGCATATTATCATCTCACACTATCATCATGTAGTTTTTAATTTTCGGTTTGATTTGTTAAAGTATAGCTTTTATTGATTTTCATAGATTATTTTGTTTGATCCCATATCTTTTGTATTTTTTTATATATTTTTATTTTCTAAAACTCAAATAATTGTTAGAAATGTGAAATTTTAACTTAATTAGGATGAATATTTCCATCGTAATGTTTTGTAGAGTAATCTCTTCCATAAAAGTTTATATATTTAAAGAAGATTAAAGATTTTAGTTTTACTTTAAAGATAAACACAACAGGATAAAGAAGAATAAATATACAATCATTTAAATTATATTAAAATGAGTAATAATAATAATGAATGTTTAAAATTCAATATTTAAAAATAAATAAAGTCACTAATAATAAAAACAAAAGTATTTATTTTTAGTTTCTTTTCAGTTTATTTTTTCTTAAATTTTTTTTATCGTTCTTGATTAGTCTTAATTTAAATTGATTATATATCTTCTATATCTGCTGGATATCTCATCTTTATATTTGTTTTATGAAATATTATAGTGTTGAATTTAAACTTAATTATTATTGGTGATCCAATATCAAATCTTAATAAATTAATACAAAATATCTATAGTAAAATATAATTATATAAAATGACAGTTTATGTGGACTGTACTGTTTAATAATTACATTAAATCTTCTAATTGAACTTTTTATAATGAGTATAGTTTTTTTATCATAAGTAAATTATTTATCGCATCCTCGTAATTTTATTTTTAGTTCTAAAATACATCTTGAACTCTTACGGATCATTATTCAAACTAAAGTTAATGTGCAATTTTTTTATTATTTTAATTTTAATATTTTAATCATTCATATTTCTTATTACACATTACAAATCATTAATAAAATAAAAAATGGAAGTGTTGTAATAAGAAATTAAAAAAAATAAGGGATTTTTTTGTTTTCTTTTTTTTTTTTCTTCTTTTATTCTTCTTATGAGTTTTTATGTTGTTGTTTAACAGTAATATCAAAATATTATTTTTTTTTATTGCAGTTTATCTTTATTATCGTTAGAATATAATTGTAGAAGAAAAATCTAGATATATTTTTGATATAATCTTTCACGTAAGAAAATAGTTATTCTTGTTATTACATATAGAATTTGATAGTGTGAAAATGCTGTTTATAGACGTTTTGAAAATAAATGACTTGGTATTTAAGAGCAAAGTAATAACTCAATGTGAAAAAAAAAAATGTATACACATGTGATGTAACAGAAGAATATTCGGAAATGAGAAAGAAGAAAAAATGGCGAACAATGGTTTGGTCTAAACCTGCGGTACCCACCTTTGATATATGGATTGGGATGAGGGATCCCATGCGGTCAACAATAAAGCCCCACGATGATCATTGTGACATAACATGCCTACATGTTGCATGACGTGTGAATACATAATGATGCATGCATGGCATGAAATATGAACAGTTAGTGCCTTTTTTTTCTTTCATTAGTTAATTAATTAATTAAGAAGAGAGAGGGAGCGAGTGGTGTTTAAAACGACATCGGTGCGCGGCCGCAGTCAATGGAGAGTAGACGGCGGCAGCACATGCAGGACAAAAGAAGAGCATTAGCGACAATGACAAGCAGAAACGAAGAAGGGAAGTAGTGGAAGGAAAGACCAAAGAAAAGACCTAACTAAGTTTTCGTGTCTGAGGTGGTGTGTGTCTGCACGATGTGTTTTGGGTAAAGGAAAGAGAACAAAACGAGGTGCATTGAGTTGCGTGTGACATTGTATTGTAAGAGAGAGAGCAGCGTGACGTGTGCGTGCCGACAGATTCGGTCGTGATGGGCCTTCCCACCAGAAACACGCCACGTTTCCCTCCCACCGTGTGGGCCCACAAGGCACCGCCCAGTAATAATATTAAAAAACATGGTAAGAGGAAGAAAAGGGGGCACATGGAAGAAGGGTCAAATCAGACACGGCAGAGAGAGAAAGTTGTGTTGTGTTGGTGTGAAATGACGGCCGGCTGGCCACAGGTGGAGCAGCTTCACTGCTCTGTGCTCTGCTTCCTCATCACGGTTTTTTTGGTATTTTATCTCTCACTATTATCCACATATTACAATTTACCAATAAAATAACACCACATGGATTTGTGTACCAAACTTAAAATAGTATTATTATGATGAAGAAATAAAAAATGTTAACATGAGTTTTATATTAATAGTGATAAAGAGAAGTAATTATAGTAATCCGTGTTGAAGAATGGGGTGTTGCGTGTGGGGATGGTGGGGTGTTGCACTTTTGCAGTCTTGCGTCTTTTTGTCACTCAACTGTGTGCTCATAATAGTTTTCTGACAACTGGGTTTGAATTGGTCACATTCTCCCCATAATAATATCACTGCTTCACCTCACAAAAACCCAAGCTAACCCCTCCTCTTCTTTTCTATTTCACTTTCACCTAATTTGTTTTTTTATTTCTTTCTTTCATATTTTTCATTCCTATTTACCACTTTACTCTCAATTTTTTAATTGAGATATTGTATTTATACATCAAGTTTTTGTTATAATTCACTTTCCTCTTGTTTTTCTTTTTTTTTTTTTATCATTTTTTCTACTACTCCTTTGGACACGCAAGGAAAGGAACAATCAATGGGCTTCCTTCACTTCCTTCCGTCACATCGTAGGCTTAGATGCATCTATGTATAGTTTCCCCCTATAAATGCCCACCCACCTTTTACACCACACTTCCTTTCTCATCATCATCATTCACTGTATTTTTCAAAATATTTGTCAACATTTTAATCACTGTGCCAGACCACAAAATTAATGAGTATACCCTTAAGTTGATTCCTGATTATATATTATAGGCTGTTATTTTAACATTTGATTCTAATGAAAATAAATAGTCTTCCAAATTTAATTTTTTTGTTTAAGTGGGTTTCCTAACTGAATTATTTTATTTTAATTTTACCATAGTATTATATATATATATATATATATATATATATATATTAAGTTTAATAGTTTTTTATTATTATATAATTTTTAAAAATTTATTTTACTATTTTGTGTTTCAGTAAACAACATATATCACTTATTATTAGTTAAATTAAATTAATTTATTAACAGAAATAATATGTGATGAATAATTTGAGTATTAATGTAGTAAAGTTGCTATTAATGAGAAATATATTTAAAAAAAGTTAAATCAAATTAAAAATATCCAAAACAATAGAAGGAAATAGAAAAATATTTTAATAAATGGAAGAAAAAATCTATAAACATATTGTTAATAATTTCCAAGTCACAATCATATAGTTCATGTAAAAAAAATATTTTAGATATTTTAAAGTTAAAAGTGAAAAAGTTACAATTTTGTTCAATTTAATTGTTTGATGCCATATTAATTGTTTGTTTTGAAATTCCCAAAATTTCACTACTGTTCAATCTTTTTATAATTTTTCTTTGTAGACATAATAAGTTTTTTTGGAATATTAGATTTAAATGCATGTTCTAAATTCAACTTCAAAATTATTTATTAAACTAAAACAATGTAATCCTAGTTAATTAACGGGTTGAGTGGTCTCCAATCAATTTACGTGGGTGGTCATTGATTATAAATATGAACCATTGCTCTATAGTATATATTCTATATATAACATGAATAATATTTTCCCTTATAGTTTTTTTTTTTTTCAAGTGCTTACTCCGCAACATATAGCTGAGAATATAATAAAAAAAAAACTTTTATCGTTTGAATATGATTGGATCTAAAAGGACACTGTATAATGGTAGAGAAAAGGAAAAATATGCTTACATTGGTTTTGGTTTTGGAGATCATAAAATGAAAGGAAAAACTATTATTTGCATATCTATGGCTTTAGATGCTAGGAGTGTAAACACTTGTGGTGAGTTGAGAAAAATATTCAATCCCTTATGAGAGTGAAAGTTCAAAGTCACACATTCATTTGTTTTTGTTAGAAGTTATGATAATAAGGGTTTGTCAGGATTTTGTCAAGTAACACAAGATGTCGATTTTTAATGTTCACTTCAAAAGGCACTTACAAAAATGTAGGGCAGTCACACATAGAAAGAGTAAGTGCTGACAAGCCAAGGGAGATAAATATTTAAACTTTTACTTAAAAATTACTGGGGAAAGTAGTTTCTAATTAAAAGGCAGTGCCAACCTCATGGATGGGATGTCTATGAAAATAGGAAAGGGTATAAAATCGGGAACAAAAATTCTCCAACGAATCTTTTTGGCTTGAAAAAACTCATGGCTTGGTACTAAGAGAAGTTTTGTACCGCAACGAAAGTAGTTAACATCTAATAGCAAAATAGTATTAGGCAATACTTAGGGTCTAATCACATGATTAGGTCACTATAGATATAATAAGACAATGGAATGCTCAATCATAATTCATATGGGTCTATTGTAAGGACTATATATAGGTAGATACCTTTAATTAATTACTAATTTATTATAATACTATTTAAATTAAGTTTGAGTGTAGGAATAACTTTTGTAGGCACTTACTCCCGTCTATGGAACATAACCTGAAATAGACATACTAACAATACAATATATTGGCAATAAGAGAGAAGTGATCTCCTAAATATATATGGATGCTTGCAAGAGAAAGTTTCATGTCATATGTTAGAGAAAAAAGGTGTGAGTTGTATATGTGCTACGCGATACATTTTCCAAGGAATAGCTATGGAAACTCTAAATGATGATAAAATAAGGCTATTTTATTTCATTAAGATTACATCAACATTTATACTTGAGACTTTATTTATTGGTGAATGGGTTCGGAACAAAATTACAAAAAGATTTTTCCCAGTGTCATGTTTATGTGGTTTGATATCTGTTGGGATGAGAAATCAAAAAATATAATTAAAACTAAACTTAAGCATTATTATCAATTGTTCATGGACGAGCAAACGAAAGTATATACAGTCCAATATAGAAAAATATAAAAGGAATAGGAATGTCTAATAGTTAATTACTGAACTAACAAACTATATTGATTGAGTATTCATTTTATGTTTTTATAAGATCAAAATGACCCTTGTAAAATCATGTAATATATGTTGTTGACTAGTCTTAAGATGTTTAGAAGTTCAGAGTCTTATTTGATTGATCTCGTTTTTTAGTTGAAGGGATGGTGTATCAGCAAATACATTAATACTGGTCTCGTTTTTATCACAAAAGATGATGTGTCAGTAAATATTAATAATAAATAAATAGTATTATAAATAATAAATCATTTAAAGTAATTTTCTATTATACTATTCTTAGTTAATCTTAATTTATACGAGTCTTTAGGGATCGATTATGATATTTTTAATCTTTAGTTGTTATTTAGACACGATGATTAATTTTATATATTTATTATCCTGTGATTGGTGATATAAATATCGCATATAAGTGAGGTGATATATTTTTAATTTTGTTTGACATTTCTTGATTTTTTTCAAAAATTTCTCAACAAAATTAGTTTACACCTCAGTTTAAAAGTCCTAAGGTATTTAGAAATCTTCAGTCTTCTTTGAATGATCTCGTTTTTGACTTGCAGAGATGGTATGTCAGCAAATACATTAATATTGATATATTTTTGTCACTGGAGAGATAGTGCGTCAGCAAAGACACTAATAATAAATGAATAGCTTTGAATTAATTATCTAATTATATTATTCCTTATCAATCTTAATTTATGTCAGTTTTTAGAACTAGAATATTACATTTATAACCTTATTTTAATTGTTGTTTAAACATAACAATTAATTTTATACTTATTATCGTGTGATTAGTTATATCGCATATAAATATGCTTATATATTTTCAATCTTATTTGATATTTCTTAATGTTTTATATATATTTTTTTGACAAAAATTACTTTACACCTTAATTTAAATTCGTGTAATGTGTTAGGCTATAATAAAATTCAATTTATAAGATGATACTATATATTGTCTTGAACATTTTCAGTTTAGAAGGTTCTACGATGTAAAGTATATTTATATCAGGTTGAGTTTAAAAAAAAAATCTTTAACGGTACCTTATCAAATGTTAGAGTACATTTTATAGTAATTTTAAATAATTTAAATTGGTTTATAATTTTGTCCATTTCTTCATTGTTCCTCGTCTATATTTGCTCTTCCATTTGTCATATACCTCAGAAAATACTTTCCCATTCTAATTATAACCAAATCCACGGAAATTTCTAGTAACTGAACATAATTTTTTTCAGATTTTTATTTCGTGTTAATTCCATCTAATGGTAACGATACATATAATGATAACACAGCACGCGGAGACAGAAGCCTTTTAGGGAAGATGTGTTAATGTTCTAACATGAATACTTCGTATAAGAAAAAAATCTAAGAAAAAAATAAAAGAAGCAGAATGTAAAAGGTAAAAGAAGTATAAATAAAAGTGTTGGGTGATTTGATATCACAGAGATCGAGAAAAGGGAAGTTTTAAAAGCCAGCATATTAACAGTGGGGAGGTGCCTGATTCCTCAAAAATGCAGTGCTGCTTTCTACCTCACCATTTCCTCATAAATTATTTCCATTAATCACCTATACTGTTTCGTAGTGCTCTTATGCTATCTAAAAGTTAAATGCACTCTGTTAGGTTTTCGTCAACATCCTATTCACACTGGCCCAAACCCCACACACACTTTCCCTCCCCTGTTTCCTTCAAATCATTTCCTGTTCACCAAAAACAAAACATAATAAAATGAATAATTAAAATAAAATAATTTAATATTTCATTGATATATGTTTACGTATTGTTTACCAAAATGACTATTATTACTCTTTCTATATATTGGATAATAATTTTTCATTAAAATTACCTCTACTATAAAAATGCATAATTTCCTTTGGAGGGCTCAAAAAGAATAAAGTAGTTGTTTTTAAATTTTCCCAGTAGTTTTACGTGCAAATACAAGTACACAAAAGTATATAGAATAAGTAAAAAGGAATATTAATGAAGGAGGAGAAGCGCATAAATGGCACGCGCTTTGGATAGCGAATGGGTCTAAGGGTTGTGGAAAATATACGCTGCAAAAATGATAGGAAGCAGAGGTCTGACTAGAAAGGGAATGCCATCATGCTGATACCCACACGCTCGCTTCGCAGTTCCCGCTCCCACAGAGAAAAGCACTCTCACGCGCGTGTCTCGCCCCACGCGCGTCCTTTCTCTTTCCCAGGTGGTCCCAACCGCATCAACGGTTCGCAATCCCTCCTGGCTTGTCTACTACGCCGCCCAACATTCCAAAAGCGCCAAAGCTCAATAAATTAAGCACACTACCACCAACACAACCAACAACCAAAACTTTCAGACCACACAATCATGGAAAAACGGTGAATATTTTCTACTAACAACATAAACCACTTTAACTGGATCCGCGAATTAACAACGTAGTACCACCACTACAAAATTCGTAGAGTCATTGATAAGGAAAATAAATGTATATACAATATCATAGCGCTTTTCTTCTTCCATTAACCTAATGTTAGATAGACTCACATGGACAGATAGACACGACTCCCCCCACCATCAACGTACGAGGCTAATAATAAAACCTAAGCAAGGTGAGGGAAAATTTAAAAACACAGTGGATAAATTAGACAAAACAACGACATGAAAACCTAGTCAGAACGAACACCAACAACTCAAAGCCACAGCGGTGGAGGCTCGTTCAAGTCGATGGGGATCCCGCGCCGAACCAGTCCCAAAAACGACGCCGTCTGGGAGCTATCCACCACCTGAACACCGCCGCCAAGAGGAACAGCTCCGTCGGCGGCGCGGCGGAGAGCGGGCGAGGCGGGAGGGAGAGGCTGCGGCGGTTCGATGTCTTTGAGAACGGCGGTGTGGAGGAACTCGGTGAGGACGAGGGTGCGGGAGGGGACGTTGGGCCAGCGGTGATCGGAAGAAGGGGCGTTGAGGTCGAGACAGAGGGCGGGCGCCGGGGGGAAGTTGGTCTTAGCCTTGGCGCCGCGGAGGGAGCGGGCGGCGCCGTCGTAGGCGAGGGCGGCCTCCTCGGGAGTATCGAATGTGCCCAACCAGACACGTGTTTTCTTCCAGGGGTCACGTATTTCGGCGGCGTAGCGTCCCCAGGGGCGCTTCCTGACCCCTCTGTAGTGCCCCTCGCGAGACCCCGAAGAGGAAGAAGACGCCATCATGAAACCAAACCAAAGTACCAACCCAAACTCAAACTCAAAAAACGTTAATGAAAAGGGAACAAACGCAACAAATGAGTATGCGTGTATATAAAAGTGGAGGGACCCACATAACCTCCCGTAATTGTCGGCTGGCCGGCACCACCACACTTCCCTTCTCTTTCTCTTTCTTTGCTTTGCCTTGCCTTTTGGTTTATATATACACGTACATACGCACACAGTCGCAAATATGGATAAAATGGACACTTTAAATTGGAGCCGTTGATGTTCATCAGGGAAGGGGTGTAGGATCCGACGGCTGTTGATCGAGATTGTGGAGCCGCCGCCTGATGAGACGTGTGGGAAGGAAGAGTGACGTAAGCCCTAGTGGGGTGTACCGCGTTTGCTGAGCGGCGCCTGACATTATTTTGAGTTAATTATGATTATTAATAATAAATTAGTGTAATAGAAATGGTAATGGGTGTGTTTTTGGGATTGTGATGGTGAATGAATGAAGAGTGGAGGGTTTGAGTTGACGTAATGAAAGGGAAATGGAAAGAGAAAGAGAGAGAGTGGGATTGGGAAGAGAGAGTGTGGGGTTGGGGTTGGTGCAGTGACAGAGACTCCCACGTGGAAGAGTGTCTGAGTTGCAGGGAACAGGTGGTGTTGGGCCACTCTCTCTCTCTCTCAATATGGGCTTCTCTGATCTATTTGGCGTGTTTGACTCTGTTGGGCTCTGTCCTTTTTCTCTCACTTTAATGACATATATAACACCAATCTCTTTATCTTTATTATTTTCTTCAATCTTACTACAACTTTACTGCTGTAAAACAAATAATAAATAATAAATATAAAAAGTGTGAGTGGTGAATGACAGGGGTGGGGGGTGCAGACTTCAGACTCACTGCACCAAGCAGAAGGCCACAGTTTATATGCCTACACATACAGATACGGATGTAATAATGTCATAATGCTCACGTGAATCATTTTCTATTTACTTTCCCTTTTCTTTTTTCACACTACCCTTAAATTTCTATATTATCACACCCTCCATAAAGCTCAGACAACTTCTGAGTTTACAAGGTAGAACCATCTATTTATATATGAATTACGTGTTCCACCTTTACTCTGCACAAAAATCTTTTGTTTAGCTTTTGGATAATTGGTTTATCTGTATTTATGTATAAATATGTACACAGCTGATGAAAGAAGTAATTTAGAAAGAAAATGGGATTTTGGGTGGTGGTGTTGGAGTATCTTGGGATGATTCTCTCCCTGTACCAGGACAAGTGGTTTTACATTACATTATTTTTGTATTGTTTTTAAAATTTTAGCTTTTGGTTTCACTTTGTATACTCACTCCATGACCGTGATGATTTTTTATTTGTTCCCTTTTGTGTGCTCCGTGGGATGTTTTTTCATTATCCTTTACTTTGTTGTGTCTAACAAACAATTTTTCATTACCTTGTAAACCCACTCTCGAATGAAAATATGCCTAATGTTGTAACGGCGTAAGATACAAATATACTCATATGTGATAAAAATATATAATTTAAACCAATAAAAATTGTCAAAATAAAATTTATTAGGATGTAATATATTATAAGTGGATAATAACAGTAATATTATTTGGAGCCAACTATACTTTAGGCAAAGTTTGGACCAGTGGACCTAAGATAGGGATAATAGGTTGAAGAGTTTTCCAAGACAAAAATAACTAACACAACTAAAACAGACTCCTAATAATTTAGTCATTTTCTGACTAATTCCACTGCACTTGCTAATGTTTTGTTGGTTTAGACTCTCAGACATATTTGAGGAAGAAGTGAATCATAAATTTAAGGAAAAAAAAAAGTGAAAATAAAGTTATTTGGATAGTGAAAGGATTTGAAGAAAAATGTATAAGGGTATAATTCTTTAAAAAAAATAATTGATTACCATTTTATTATTATAATTATAATTAAATTAAAATAAAACATGATTGATTATTTATATATGAAACTTGTGTGTAAATAAAATATTATTCTTATTAGGATCCATGAGTTCAATAAAAAAATAGAAATTATTTGATATTATAAATGCAAGTAAAATTGTTAAAATGGATGATTATAAAATCTGAATATCAATAATTGTAAGATATTTAACAAAAGTTGTAAATTAAATAAGCTGAAATTGGTACAAAAATTATAGTTATTATCTATATTTAGTTAAAACTATTCTGCTAAATATCTCAACTAGACTAAAAAATTATTAATTATCTAACACTTTTAATACATCTAAAAATATACAAAATTCATAAATTAAAATTAAAATTAAATTATTATTGCTAATGATAACATTATTATTTTGTAAATTTATTTTAATTAATTTTTTTAAAATTTTATTATTATTTTAAAGTTTTATTATCTTTACTATTATAATTATTATTTATATTTTATTATTATTGTTATTATTATTTTAATATTTATTATTATTTTCTTTAAATAGTATTATCTTTATAATTTTATTATTAATATTAACAATAATATGATTATTTTTTAATTATAATAATTATTTAAATATTTAAATATTTGTTAATTTATATAGTATTTAATTTATTATTATTATTATTTATTGATATTTATTATATTATATATATAATGTAATCAAATAACATAATCTATTATATTATATTTATCCATAAGTTGGTAATCAATTATATTATATGAAACGTAATTTGTTATATCATTAGTTAAGTTATATAATCCATTACAATTTGATATTTTTTTCTTTTTTCTTTACTTTATGTGTATTTTTAATATTTTTGTTTCATGTACAACTTTGGAAATATATCAAATAATCATGTTATTAGTAAACCTTCACAACTAGTAAATCATCACAACTAATTATTGAGAGCACCATGATAGCAACTCAGATGTCAACAAAAAGCAAAATATATTATATATCGATATTATGTATTCTAAATATGTACTTTAAACAACACTACTGCAATCAAATTTGACTAATACAAAGAAGAAGAAAAAGAAATAAAACATGTATTACAATTAATCACCTATGACACACATAACTGATTATACCTTAAAAAAAAGTTCTGTAATGTATAGTGTCATGCAGTTATACACATAAAAGAAATGAAAAAATTTAGGTAATTATGTTAGAGCGCAATTAATTCCATTCATCTTGACTCTCAAATTGTTCCTTATCGATTAAAAATACTTATTTTTCTTTACTGATAAATATGACTCATCCTAAAATAAATAAGATGTAAGATAAAACTTTGAATCACAAATAGAACAATCATATATCTATAAACCGTATTACACATCTAACTAACATCTCAAGAGTAAAATGAACTAATGAACCTACAGAATGTAACGTTTTCAACAATATTTAAGATAATTACTCATAATGGGTCTTTTTTATTAAATAAGGTTTGTTAAAAAGAAACAGAATTGAACTATCCATCCAAATTTACAATTGGAGAAAAAGTCGATCCAAAAGTTTGAGAATCAGGTTGACTGAAATTTTGAAATGACCGTACTACTATTGCAGAGAGTCCAGAGTCTATGCGCGCAATTTAATCAAATGAAACGTTGTAAGTACTCAGACCTTTTACATTTCTATACACAATACTGATGTAAGTAATTTAAATTTTTCCTTCTATTATTTTGTAAATTTCAACTTTTTATACTTTTTCAGTTCGTAAAATCTTAACCGAATGATAACATGTTATAAGGAAAACTATAGAAAGACTAAATCAGTTCAAAACGACGTCATTTGTAAAATTTGTGATAAAACATTTTCAAAAAAATCAAATGTATCATGGACTAAAAATTTAATGGATTGATAAAATGCACGAAAAAAATAAAAAAAGAGTACTAAAATGTGTAAAATAAAAAATTTAAATGATAAATTCGTAAATTATAATAGTGGACCATAAAATGCTCAACAAAACCTTATATTTATTAAATTAGTTATTAACATTAAATTTATTAATAATTTATACTGTTTTATAAAATTATTCTTGGTATTTTAAAATCAATCCACTTTCTCTTTTTACTCAATTGTCTTACGCTTAATTAACTAATGTTCAAAGAAAAAAATAATGGTAAGCCGTTTATAATTATTCATTTTCTTCCATAGTAAGAGGGGGAAATTTATCTCATTAATTTTCAACATTTATTACATTTAATAAAAAATATTAAGTAAATAAGAATATTTTAAGAAAAATAATCATTGTTCATACAATCAGAAAATAATCTTATAAGCAGGGATAAATAATTTTAAAAATACGGGAATGGTATTTATTTATACCTAAGGTGGACGATTTTTAAGATATCTTTTTATTTAACAATTTTATCCTTCGGTAATAAAAAGATATATATATATATATATATATATATATATATATATATATATTTTA
>Ga0099825_1001672_pt1 | contig 28690 bp, 10 predicted proteins | sample SiratroredBW_FD_76838 | JGI IMG/M metagenome (GOLD analysis project Ga0099825, IMG submission 76838) | Root nodule microbial communities of legume samples collected from California, USA - Siratro red BW | ecosystem: Host-associated > Plants > Roots > Nodule | place: USA: California | collected...
AAAAATACAATATAAAAAAACCCTAAAAAACAAAAAACCAAAAAAAAAAAAAACCAAAAAAATTAAAATAAAAAAAAAAAAACAAAAAAAACCTCAACTTTATTATTTTTAAAAAAAAAAAAAAAAAAAAACTTCTTTTTGTAATATTTAAAACGTTTTGCATATTCAAAATTCGAACTTTATATCATTAGCTAAAGTGAAACAACCTCACATCACCTTATCTTATATAACTATAGGAAGGATTAAACTTAAACACAGATTTTTGTCAGAATATCAAAAGAACTTCACATCATATTTTTAGCCAATTTTGGAATTAATGTTAATCAATTTCATTTTAATAAGTCTCCTAATAAAGACTACTGAAATAAAATTCTAAACCTAGTTGAACAAAACAGAATCAGTCAAAAAAATTGGAAAACAGAAAACTACTATTAACCTGAATTTAAGTTATGTTCCTGATACACAGAAACAAAATAAACAATAAATGTGGTCAAACATAAATGGCCTTTTTATATTGGTAAAAGAGAAATTTGGAAGTAGAACGAAAATGGGGTTAGAAATTTACAAGCAGGGTGATAAAGTTGAAGGAAAGAGGGAGGGGAATGAAGGAAGCTTTTCTTGATTGGTTGAAGCAGCTGAGGAGGAACAGGAGCACCGGCCTGCATGTACCTGAATATCAGAGCCTGCAACTCAAGCTCTTGCCACTGTGCAAAGCTGAAACAACTCTCCATCCCTGATGACACATCACAGACCCACTAAGTAAGACAACAAAAAGATACAGCATTTGAAAACTAAGCACATAAACACTATGAAAAATCCATCAAAGTTTGTTTCTTTAGCAACTAGAAAGAAAAAAGGATGTGGTAAATCTTACTGGGAAATCTGGGAGGTGCAGAAGGTAGGGTGGAATCAGAAAAAGGTGGCAGAATGCTGACTTTGGTACTGGGCTGAGGTACAAAGAAAGGGAGGGCTGCAGGGGAAGGTGGTGGATGGTGTTGAGGGAGAAACTTTGGCATGTTTGAGCAATGTTGTTGTTGCTCTGACTCATGCTGGTTTCTCCATTGCTTCAAGTGCAAGTCCATGGAGAGAGTGTGAGAGAGAGAGAAAAGGGTACTGAGGTTTGTTTGTGTTGGTTTTGGTTTGGTCGGCTAACGAGACTTGGGATATGAGAGATCAGGTTTGTAAGACTTTTTGCAGAGTGCTCTGCCGTTTACTTTCCCTTATAATATTTCCTGCAGAATCCTTTATGTATCAGAAAAGTGGAACTTCTTTTAAGGAAAAAATACTTTATCTTTTAGGACATTTTAAGTTGTGGCAGTGGTCAGTCAAAACTCTGTGGTTTCAGATTATTTTTTAAAACCTTGATATGTCTCTGTTCTCTAAATTATATTCACATTTTTTTTTCTCAATTTTAAGCAAACATCCCTCTTCTCTGTTCTCCAATTAAGTGGCATAAAACTCTTTATTTTGTTTAATTAATATAATATGCATTGTTGTTTTAATAAAAGACATCACTTTTTTTTTTAAATCTCTGCACTCCACAAGAAAACAAAAATAGTTGTATGTTTTAGAAGCAAAGTTGTGTGAAGTGTTTCATCCTTATTGATTATCTATTTCATTTTTTTTTTCTAACTATGATCACATTTGAGGGGAGATTTGTATTCAATCCATGTAAATTAAAGGGATATACTAAAACTTTAAAGGATGTTGTTTTATATTATCTTATAAGAAGGGGTATTTTTTATAAATTGAAAAACAATATGTAAGTGTCATTTTAGAAAATCCTAACAAATTTATTGTATTTTAGTTTTTGAATTTTTCAATAATTTAATTAAAATACATTTACTTCTTTTACTATCAGTTAATTATATATTGAACTATTAATTTTAAGAACAGTTACTTTTAAAGACATATTACATGAGTTTATGTTTTAATTGATTAATAATGAAAAGTTAAAGGGTATGTTTAAATATAGTATAAGAAAAACATGGGAAATAGGTAAAAGATAAGGAGGTGGTGTTGTGACAAGATTGTCTGCAAAGTTTGTTTTGAAGGGAGAGTGGGGAAGGGTTACAGCACTTGAGAAAAGGACAGGATAAGGGTAAGACAAGACAAGACAGGTCAGTGGAAAAATAACATCTCAAAAGTAACAAAACTAAAAAACACTATATTCCTAACATTTTAGAATGTGGAAAAAGAAAATTATAAGCCTCTTCTTTTTGGAATAAATTATTAATGCACGTGACAAAAATATTGATTATAATTATTATTCTAAAAAATGTTATTTTAAACTGAAACGTCTTTATTAAAGTGCTTTGTATAATTTTGAAATATTAACATTTAGGTCAATATCAATAAATAAAGATATTTATTAAAACCTAATTTTTTAAATATTAACATTTAGGTCAATATCAATAAATAAATATATTTATTAAAACAAATTTAATTTTTAAATAATTAATAATTTAAAATTAAGGTAATAACGGTAGTTCTTTCCATATCGGATATCATAATTTTAAATCAAAATTATTTTGTATTAAATTATATTTTTTTACAACAATAATTATGAATGTTATCTTTTAAGAATAAATCTAAAATAAAAACATATTTTAATGTTTGGAAGGAATGAAAGGACGAATATACAAGGTTAGTTAATAAATATTATTTTATCAATAATAAAAAGTTGAAAGAGTCAATTGAAACAAGACTCTTTTATTAAAATAAATTCTACAATAAGATGGAGAACTTTCGTTTAGGAAATAGGAATATTTTTTCAGAAATTAATTTTTAATTTATTAGATAATAAAAGATGTTTTCAATACTTTTTAGTTTAAAATGAACATTCTTTTTTCTTTGATCTACAATGGTTGGTTAAAAACAGATAGAAAAAAATAAAAAGAAGAAAACTAAATAATAATATTTCATAGTGAGTTGGAAAAATAAATAATATTAATATTTAACGAAAAATTTCCAACAGTTTCTCTCTTTTCTAGTTTTAAAATTTTAATTTTAATATTTTTTCTTATTTTTCTTCAAAAAAATTCTTCTATCTCCTATTTGAATAAACCATTTATTCCTTATATAATATTACGTTAGCTGGATAAATTGGGACTTTTTTCTTAATTATTTTTCTTAAAAAAATTATAAAAAAAACTCTATAAACTGAACTCTTCTATTTTGAATGTTGGGAATTTGGTTATGAAGTGATAAATTCTAAGTTGGATTGATACACGGTCACACTAGAAAATACGTCGAAATTATTCCTTAAAAAATGAATTCTAGTAATTTTTTTTCATTTATGTTTCGAAATATGTTTTTCGGAATTTATTTTTAAAAACTATTTCGTGGAACATAGAATTTAAATTTTGTAAAACATTTTTTAAATCTATTTTTAAAAAGTATATTTCGGAATATAAATTTACATTTTAAAAATTATTTTTTTGATCGAAAGTTAATAAGAGGATATTTTAGTTATTTTGGTTCGTAATGAGTGGAGGTTCAAAATGATGGGATAGAGGAAGTATTTGCCTTTATTGTTCTCATCTATTTGAGAAAAAAATTATTATTTTCGCCCTAGTTCCAAGAATCTAACCATAATAAAAACCTAAAAGAAGATGTTAAATACGCTAACAGTAAATGAGAGTTAGGTATAATCTTCGAACCATTTAAAAAAAAACTTGCAAAGAATCTCTTTTAACAAAGTTTCATAACAATCCGTACTTTTTTAATTTTTTATTTACATTTCAATCTTTTATCACTTAAAAAAATAAATTGATAATAATAATCAAATATTAATTTATTATGAAGATTATTGTTGATTTTTAAATATTATATTTCATGATTAACACATATTTTTTTATATTTTTCTTATAAGGTTAAATTTAATAACCTTTTTTAAAAGCTTTGTATTGGAAATGTTATAAGAGTGTTAAAGAGAGATAAATGGAGATGTATCTGATGGTTTCTTAATGAAAAGTTAGCCTTTTATGGGCTTTTATGGGCTACTACTCTAACATGGGCTCAAGAATGGGGCCTTTACGTTCTGCATCTCGGCAGCTGCTTCCTGCACTACATAGCGTAACTGAAATGTCTAAAACATCCTTGTGTTTTAATAATGAGAACGCAAGGTTTTTCTTCCTCATAGGTTTTTTTCTTCAATGTTTGTCTCTGTTATCAACGGTTTCCTTGGTTTGATTTTTTATTCATTAAATTCTTACGTTTTGCTGCATTGTATAGATGTAGATGACCTTAATTAGAACTTTTTTTTTCAGGATACGAGGTTGCTTATAAACAAACATTAGAATTATACACATGCAGAAGCATGGCTTATGACTCGTACATGGCCTTAATCCACTCTACTCTAACTGTGCAGAAGAGGTGGTCAAATTAACAGTTGCTTTGGTTAATATAATATTTCACTTCACACGTTAATTTCAAAATGACAAGGATATTTTTGACATTTTGAAAAGTTATATAGTCCGGCTTATAATTTAAAAAGCACCTTTATATAATTAGAAAATCCAATTTTGCTTTTCGTAAATTGTATTTTGGAATCCACAGAAGGAAATATTTTAGAATGTATAGTCTGAAATACATCCATCTGTATTTTAGATTATATATTTTAGAATTATGTATATGTTAGTATTTTGGATTGTATATTATGAAATACAAGTATTATAAAATGTATATTCTAAAATATTTTTTTGCAAAATATACATTTTTGTATTTTGTATTTTTTAAATATTTTTATAATTAATTTCAAACAAAATTAATTTTAAAGAGCCATTTTTTATTTAAACCCAATAGATTTATTTAATGCAAAAGTTTTTTTAATAGTAAAAAATGTTATTTATTGATAATATTCAACTTAATGGGTCCGTATTTTTGAATAATAAAATTAATAATAAGTGATTGGTCAGTAGACCCATATTACTTGTGGTAGATTTTAACTAGACATACATTATTATTATTTACACTCCATTTTATTAAAAACACAACACTCCTCTAGACTTAACACGGATAATAATAATAATATTTACTTATAACAGTATAATAAATTATGACAATATCTATGTAGTTGGTGGTAATACATCCACATGAAAGATAAGGCCAACTTATTCACTATTCTGTGGAAAGATGTCGTTCATCTCTTTCTAAGTTTCATTTAAGATATGATCTATATTAGTCTTAGTCATATCTCTATCAACAAAAAGAACCACACAATACAATTGTTAATATATTTTAAATTTGCTTTTAAAATATATTTTCAAAATATATAAATATATTTTGATTATGCATTTCGAAATATATTTTCAAATAAAAAAAAATTTGAAGATTCATGTATTCGTCAGCAGCAGTAAACAATGCAATTTGGACAAGGCATTCGCGCTCGAGTGGAAGAAGGAAAAATGCAACGGGGGTAGAAGATAGGGGTGCAATGTAGAGAAAAGAAGTGGGGAAGAATAAAATGTAGGTTTTAATTTAAATATGTATGAGGAGTAATTTGGTCTTTCTACATATCCTATGGAGGTGGAATCTAATTTATGGGAGTGCAGAACGCAGAGGCCCAAGAATGGGTATTCTACAAAAGTCAAATTCCTGTTAAAAAATTACATAACATAACAAGACTTGAGTGTCACTTCTTACATATTCAATTTTTTTTTCTTTTCAGATTTTGATTTAATACAAATTTATACTTTTAAGGACCAAAATATCTCCCTTTATTAAATAAGAAGAAAGAGTTATTGAAAAAAGTTACCAAAACCACCAACTTTTTTAATTAACTTTGTGCAATAAAGAAATGTTTAAAGAATATATATATTGTTAATATTTTTTTAAAAATACCTAATTAAGGAGGAGCAAAATTTACCTAATAGTTTGGTTCCATTGCTTTGGTTTCCATTGTACATCATGATTCACCAGCTCCCTCTAGTAACTTTATTAAATAAATAAGCCATAAAAGTTCATTGTTAACTATACTTTTGAGGCAGCAACTATCTACTTTTTGACCATGATTCAATGGTTAAGTTTTAAGGGAAGTGACTTTGCGTCAACGCCTAATAGCTCCTGCTGATTAGTATCTACTACCTTTACCCAAGAAGCCAATTGGACACAAAATGAAACACAACCAAAAAAAGTTACTGGTATCTGTCGAACAAGTTGAAAAAAAATAATGATTGTTTTTTCCATATATAACAAATTTTGAACATGTAATTAGTAATTTGCAATTCAAATCATCAAATAGTAACACACTGCTATCCAACTCGCTATGAACTGGAATATGTTGCAACACACTACTAGGAATTAGCGAGTCAGAGACAAATCTTGATCATGAATAAAAACAAAAAAATCATGTTGTGGTGATCGTGGTCAGTTTTTGTCGCGTAATTAGGAGCCCTTAAGAAACCTCCGCGACGTTTACTTCGATGATTCGTTGCACAAAGCTGAACATCGGATTCCAACATAACCCCATTTATATATTCCTCTTTGCGAAGAAAAACCACGAGATAATAAAGCCAAACACATGTTTCTTTTTAGGTTTCTCTGAGGCAAACCAAACGATGCAAAAACGATATCAGCATGGCGGAGCATGCAGAATATTGTTATTATTGGTCCCATCCATCACTCATATCAAATAAATTCATTTCAAGTTTACGAAAAAAAGATTCCTATTAGAATGTATTTGCATCGTGAATAGTGTTTTTTGTAATCATCTTTTGGTGGTGTAATATATTCTAGATGTATTGTGAGATCTTTTCTTTTTCAGTAGTAACATAGGTAAGGGATCAATACATTGCTAACTTAGAGATTATTACCACATTTATTCACTCAAGAGACGTTACTTAATGCACATCCTTTGTAAGATGGCTTTGCCCTACTAGTAGGATGAGTACACACAATAATGAATTTCTGTGTCCTCTCATTAATGCTCGAGTTTTTCAGCATGTCATCATAATGTTTGTAGAAAAAAGCTTTATAATCTAGCGGGAAAACTCTCATCACTTCATTTTCTCTGCTCTCCCATATTTCTCTTCTCCCTTGGAAAGTCTTTTTGCCTCTCTTATCCATTTAGGTCTTTATTTGTCATCTTTTGTATTCACGTTTCCTTTTTTGTCCAATTGTTCTCCCTTTGCTTGTCCCATTTTCTGTTGTGTTTGTTTCCCTACTATGGTATTGTTTACGAAGAGTAAAAGGCGAGTACAACATGTGTTTGTTTATGTTTGATATCTAATGATTTAGGACAAAAGAAGAGGGATGATAATGGTTTAAAGGTCCTTTGTTGGGTAAGATGAAAAAAGAGAAAAACAGCTGGATTTGGTGATATTACTCTCCTTTACCTTTATTTTTCATTGTTCAAGAACGGAGGCACTGCAAGCTTTCTGCACTAACAACAAAATGAAATAACCACGTGATAATTTTGTATGGATGTTTTTTACGTATGCGGTAGAAGAAAGTTGTGCGTCTTTGATTTCGCATAACAATCACTTCGTGCATGGTTGCAGTGGCTAAATTGTGTTACAAGGCTACCAGAGGCCATAATCGAAGATCACTTTGTATATTGTTGAAAAATGCTTTTGATGTTTTTTTTAGCTTATTTATTAATGACCTCAGCCTACAAACTATATATGTGCTTAATTTCCCTTTACTTTTCATATATTTTATTACTTACTTTTTTTTCTATAATCTAAATAGTCAATCACACGAGATCAAAATAAAATATTAGGATGTTAATTAATTAGGTCGAGTTACCCGATAGATGAATCGATTAAATAGAAGAATGATTTGAATCTGAAGTTTAATTAATTGTCACTACAATTTAATCTATTAGAGTGAAACGAGACCAAGATAAATGTAGTATAAGAATGTTTTTAATTGATTAACCCATTAAATGAATTGACTAAAATAATAAACAACATCAAAATGAGATTGAAATGTCCTACCGTTGAGGCTAAACGTCAATTATAACTTTATTAATACTAGAAATATGAATCAATCTTGTAATGTAATAGAAATGTAGGTAAAAGAGTACATGATATTTGACAAATTTTATGTGAGTGTTTGAATTGAAACAAATTAAAAAAACATATATATATAGATCAAACTTTTCTTTTTGTATTCAGATACATAAAACATACAGAAACTGAGTATTAATGATTAATGGGAATTAATATTGTGTAAAAGAGAAAACATATATGCTATGTGATTTGATTCACATCCTAGACCTAATTAGTGACTAACAATACATAAAATTTGATTCTTAATATAAAAAAATTACTTTTATTTTCAAGTTGCATGCTCTTAGATCTTTTGAGGAGAATTTATTAAAAAAAAATCAACAGAATAAATCTATATAAAATATCATAATATTACTTTCATGTGAAAATCTTAAAATAACATAAGTTTGTAATTCTTCTTTTTTTACATTATTTTTTAGTCATTTATGATATTCTAATTTATATTACATTTGTAAGATATAGTATATAACATATGATAATAAGAAACTTTCTTGTGATGCTTTGAACGTATATGTTTGTTGTATTTATATGCATCTTAAAAGTGTCGACATGTAGTAATTACAATGTGAAGGAAATGAAAGAGGAGTGGTGACATTTGCGAAGAATCTCCATACCCCATTTCCATATCTTGTAGACGATCTTTGAAAAGGAAATATCCAGAACAATGTGATGGGCACATAAAGAGGAGCTGTGGTTTGAGAGAGAAAAGAGAAAAGAGAAAATGGAGGGAGTGTCGTTTTGCCAATATTAAAAGGGTGGGATGGTTTTGTTTTCCCACGAGCATTTATAAATACGTTCAAAGATTTCAATGTCTGCTGTGGTAGTGACCCATTTGGCTACTTCAATAATATTTTATCATACCAACTGTCCTATTCGTACTTTGTACCATTCCAAGTCTCCAAGTGTAGTTCAATAAAATGTTTGACCATAACCTAAAAAGTAGTTCACAACAAAACCTACAAAACCCCATAATTTCCCATGCCCGCCAATACGACAACGCTAAGGTACCAATATTTTCAACCGTTAAACTTTAATTTCAACTATTTTTTAAACTAATTTAATTATATTTAAAAAAAAATTAAAATACTACTAAAATTTATTGTGTAGAAGAAAAGACATTTAATTTTAGAGGGGAATATAAATATTAGAAAAGGACAGAAAAGGTTTATGAGGGCAGTGTGCGCATGCTTTGCACCTGAGGGGGGAGAGGGGAATCCTATGTAGGATGAAGTGCCACGTCAGCGTATTGAAAGGGGGAATGTGAGAAAAGGTTGGGACACGTGTCAGTGGTCCATGCCTTGATGCACACGTGGGAAATGTACTCTCGGCATTGGCTGCATTGTGTGGGGGTACATCGAATGACGGTGCATTCATTACACTCTGTCCTCTCTGCGTTGTCGTTTTGCCAAGCTTTTATGTGGGCCCCCCTCCTTCATTCATCTTACAGATAAAACTTTCCTTCCTATCTCTTTCCTTCTTTGTTCTTTTTTATTTATTTCAAAGAAAAGTTTATTGGGATGAGAAAACTTGTTCCAGGTCCAAAACATGCAAAATAATGCTCTCAAGTTTAGGATAAACTTAGATTAATGTTAATAAAAATGAAATATCCTTTTGTATGCTCGCTTTATTGTTAAGATAACTTTCACTTCCACCTTCCTACTTGTTACTTATATTATTATTCACTTGTTTTATTCAATTTAATCCCATTATTAATAAAATGTTTAATTAAATCTCTCAATTGCAAGAAAATAATATATATTCACTTTTCCTTTAAATGGTAACACAATTATTAACTAAGCATTACAAGTATTAATTTATTGATAAGAAGATCGGATCAAATAAAATAAATAAATAAAAACAAAAGATAGATAAGTCATTATTAATCTGTGTGCGGCGAGTTTGATGCATTCGGTGACATATTTAATGTAACCTGTTCATAACTGTTTTAAATATTACTCCTTTCTCGTATTTATTATAATTTTAGCTATCTTAAAAATTTGAAATTAACTAATAGTATCCGCTCTGAATTTGTTTTTTTTAATTTGTCGTGAAATCAGTTACTCTTTTTTGTCGGTCAAATAATGAAGTTTATCAGTTAAACTATTTTCAAGAGATAGTTATTTTTCCTTTTAATTTTAAGAAGGATAACATGTTATATTTCGTTTTTAATATAACCCAAAGGAAAAAAAAATTCTTAATACAAAAAAATTATTATTTTTTATTATAATTGAATACGTGTTTGGTGTTTAATATCTATCTCAAGAGGTATTTATTGAGACAATTAACATTAATTTGGTTCTAACTTAAAAGAGACTTTTACTTTTTTTATTTATGGCTTTTTAAAGTTGCTAATGGCTTTTATCATTGTGACTTAGTGTGAATTTGTGTTGGAGACAAACAAAAGAAGGGTATTCGCTACATAAGAAAGAATAACAATAATCTGTCTTGAAATTACAAGGAATCTACTTGAGGGAAGTTATGATTTTTTTATTATATTTGAAGATTTTTGTTAAGGGTGTGTTTTCGTGTGTTTTGTAAGGAAGATTGGGTAGGATGTTTATTAAGACTAAAATCAAATTAGCATTAAGAAATCTCTCTAAATGACACATGTAGCAAGTATTACACACAAAACACGTGTTCAATTACGTCAATAAATAACGAAATTGACTTAAGATTAATAAAATTAAATTTTTTACATTAAAATGGTTTTTTATACTAAAAATAAATATACTATAAAACTTATTATACTGAATAGTGGAATCTAACATCAATTATTAGTAATTGTGCACATATTACTCATTTAATGTGATAAATAGTGTTATTAAATTATTACAGCATATTCACGTTAAGATGTTATACTGTTCAGTTATCTAAGGTTACTTGGATCATTATCTATTTTTTTTTTAGGTTTTGATGGTAAAGATTAGATAATAATAAACACGATTATATATATAAGATTGATTATTCTTCATAAATGTTATATATATATATATATATATATATATATATATATATATATATATAATTAAAATATTTTAATCTTTTATGTAAAATAATGTCAAATGCATATACCTCTATTAGAAATTATCTCGTCATTAACTTATTTTTTTATAAAATAATCATTAATGATATTCACGTTTCTTATTTAATGTTATTCAAATATGATGTTTAAACTGTAAATTTTCATATATACAAATGGATAACATTTGAATTAATATTCACAATAACATTATTTATGTAAAATATGAAAAAAAAGTTTCAATCAAGTGAAAATGCATTGCCTTTATTATTATGTTTTATGTCTTGTTTATGGGTTTATATTAAATAGATACATAAAAGGAAATAAAACTTTCTATGCCTTGACATAAGCATGAAAACATATGTTTATGTTACAAACATATAATATATAATTACAACAAAGATATTAACACGGATTATTCTATATCACATTTTGAGCAACAAAAACACAAAGAACTTTCTATTAAACTCTATATTTTATGAGAAAAAACCTTTAAACTTATATTTTTCATGTTTTAGTCTATCTATAAGTGGAAGAGAGAAATATTATTTTATTATAAGTAATACCATCGTAAAAACGTATATATTGTGTATTTTCTCTACGAGATTTATTACTTAAGTTTTAATCTTCTTTATGTATAATCCTATTAACAATAGAAAATATATAAAGTTTTTAGTCGTGAAGGAAATTAAGACATGACAAACAAAAAATGATTTAGTATATGTATTTTCGTCATGAGTGGTATTATGTATGTAATTGATTTTGATTATCATAAAAATTGTAAAATTTTCTAAGAAGATAATTGGATAGTTGAAGAGTTAGAGTAAATTAGTATAAATATATATTTCTCTTTAAGGTGTAGGTAATATGTTATCAGTAGTATTTTTTGAAAAGAACTCCTAGTATTTTATTCAACATTTTTCTAAAATTTGGTATTTCAATAATATAGTTTTTTTTTTAACTATTTTGACATCTTTTTGTTTCTTTTTAGTAGTTAAAAAAATTATTCAAATTTATTAATAATATTTAATAAATAAGCTTTTAATAATTGATAGAGGTATTGTAAAATGAAAGATTTGAAATGTTAATTTTTAATTTTATGCATCGTTCTGGTTTTATCGTTCAAATATCTATTAAATAATTTTATAATTTCGAAGGCCTTCTTATTTTTATTTCTCTTTTTCACATAAGTTATATTATATTATTTCTTATGTTATTTTGTTAAAAATTATAATATTTTAACTATTATACTAACTGTAATAATGAAAACATGGCATTGTTTTCGGCTATGTGCATTTATTTTATTTTATATGGAGTTTAAAATATTAAAAGATGTGATGAAATATTCACTATATATATAATCTAATTAATCTATAAATAAAAGTACAAGAATTTATAATGAATACAAAATTAAATATATAGAATATATTTCGTAAGTCTTGAGATTCAATGAAGATAAATTTTAAATGGATAAAAAATATAAAGTTTATAAATAGACTATTTTCATTATTTTTTATTTTATTAAAAATTTTATATTCTTAACTCTTTTCTCTGACTAAACTCTCTAAATTGTAAAGTTAATCATAGTATCATTTTGTTATAAGATTATTTAATTGAGAAGGTAGTAATTTGATAATTAAGAAAAATATTGCTAGTGGAAAGGAGTATTTCCTACAAGTATAGATCAAACCTAAATGTTGTCATCATTTATATCAAACCAATATAACTAATATTATTTTTTAATACTATTATTATTATTATGATTATTTATTTTTATTATTTACAATTTAATGGAAGAGTGATTTGAATCCGAATCCTTTAAATATATATATATATATATATATATATATATATATATATATATATATATAAATTATTATAATTATTATATTATTTATATATATACTATTTTTTTTTTTTTTTATTTATTATATAATAAAAGAGTGATTTTAATCCAAATTCTATATATATATATATATATATATATATATATATATATATATATATATATATATAACTTATTATAATCATTATATCATTTAAACTTATACTATTTTTTTTATTATTATTATGAGTATCATTATTAAATTATTATTATTATTATGATTATTATTATCATTAAGAATAATATCAATAATACTATTAATAAGAACAATAATATTAATTAAATATTAATAATAATTAATGATATATAATTATATTAATAATAATAGTAATAACAATAAAAAATTATTATTATTAATATTAATATTAACAATAATAATACTAATAACAATATTAATAATAACAATTATAATAATAATAGCATTAATTATATTATTAATAATATTGATAATAATATTAATAATGTTAACAACAATGAAAATAATAATAATAATAATATCAGTAATATAATGCTAATAATAATAAAAATATTATTATTAATAAATTTAATAAATCTAGTTATTGATATTTCCTTTATAGGTGTTATATATATATTTTTTTATAAAATCTGCATGTAATTATCTATAAATTTTTTTCATAAATAAATTTTGTAAATAATATTAAATTTAGTTACGAATTTTTATTCGTATATAATTATATGTGATATTTTTGTAGAAAAAATCTATAGATAATTTCTTATGAATTTTTATGTAAATAATACTAAATTTGCTTACAAATAAAAGTTTTTATATAAAAGTTTCTATATAGTAAATTAAGATGTTTTTTTGTAATAAGTATGAGTGATGCTAATGAATTTTTGGAACAGGCAAGAGCATGTAAAAATGTTTCATTGCTCAATTAGTAATTTTCCCATAAGTGTGAGTGAAGTGGTATAATTAATGCTTAATAGTAGTTTCTCAATTGTAGAAAGTAAGATGGATTGGTAAGAATTGTTAACAAAAAGTTGTTGATGAAGTTTATTGTATAAAATTAATTAAAAATTAATATAATGCATGTATGTATGATATGATCATTCAATCTGGTGTTAGCTAGTATAGTTTTCAAATATTATATTATTTTTAGAATAGTTAGGATTTGTTATTGTCAGACTCTATCTGATAGCTAGGTATTATTTGTGATACCCTGTTATTTGCTTACGGTACTCACAACCTGGTACAACCTAGTATGATAGGGAAGCTAGGATCAATTTAGAGTTAAAACGTAAGAAAAAAAATAAGAAAAAGGACACGTAAATATCCAACCCTTTAAAAGAGACAATTGACCAAAGGAGATTTTGAACTTGTAAATAATAAAAAAAAAAAGAGCAAGGCAATATATAAGAAATACTCTCTGGCTAAGATCTTAAATTACACCTTAAATACTTAGGTAAAAAAAAAAAAAGACTATAATACAAGGTAATACTATTTTTAATGAGATTCATGTTAAATGGAATATAGTCTGCCTTGTCCCATGACAATGTGGGAACTCATCCCTATTTATAGTTTACCAACCTGCAAGAATCAACAAGCTTATTAGTTTAATTTGATTTGTTTTTTATTCTGATTTCGGTGTGATTATTTCTATTGTGAAGAATATTAAATGTATCAACACAACATCATTTTTTTAAAATACACGTTTAACTTTGGAATGAAGCAGGTGTGTGCATGCATGTATCATAATTAGTTCTAATATATCATTTTCCTGATTGATTAGCCAATTATTGCATATTCAAACTAGAGACTTTAGATAGTTATGGAAGGATATGTTCAAGAATCTGACACATTACATATGGAGAGAGTTAAAAAATATATTAAGAAAATCTATCTAGAAAGTTTTATTTTTTGAAACTTGTTAACCAAAATATAGACAAGGAGGTGTTTCAATATTCGATCCATTAGAAGGAAGAGGTATGTATAGAATTAGAGATACCCATTTATATAAATAACCAACAAATAAAATAGTTAAGATAGATTCATATTGTTGACAAGGAAATGAAGTATTAATTATTTATAAGCTATCACTCATTACTAGAAAAAAGTTATCAACTTGGGTTAGCTAAATTAATTGGCCTTTTTCATAGCTAAGATTTGATTTATTTCTAAGATAAATTGTTATTAGTACATGTGGATCTCGTTATAAATTATCACTGATGAAGGTTTTCTTGAATTTATTAAAATAAAAAGAAAAATATGTTACTTTATTTTAAATTATACATCATATTTAATAATATTTTATTGTAATTTGTTTGATAAATTTGATTACTTGTGTATTATTAAAATCATTTAATAATATGATATAATGATTCTAGATATGCATATACAGATAATTTGTGAAAAAAAAAAGGAAAACTTTTGACACTAAATCAAATAAAAAAGTATTGCAACTTTTTATATAATTATTATAAAATACATTATATAATTTGTATAGTGAACAAAAAATATATATTATCAGCACATATATTATGATATTATAGGACATAAATCTGTCTTCATTTTATTATATAATTCAATTTTAATTAATTCTTAACCAATTCAGCAATCTTAAAAGAAAATAGTTAAATCTTAACCTTCAGGGAAAATGACATATGCATTGCTTTACTAAACAAAATTACAAGCTGTCCTTTGCTTTCTATATAATTGTCATGGAGTATATCATGAGAATTTTTGTATTTATTTTGGGGTAGTAAACCTATTGGTAGATGGGTGTTGTTATACTACTATTCTATCATAGATCTTTTATAATGTTACACCTCAACGTTCATTAAATATTTTCTCTACATTGAATTTATTATTATTATTATTATTATTATTATTATTATATCATAACAATAAATTTTTACATTCTGTTCTATGTTTTATTTTAATCATATGGTATGTTGTTCTCCAAAACTTATTCATCCCACTAAAACAAAATAATAATAGAAAATGCAAACTGAAACATGTGTGATTTTGTTTTCCAAAGATGCGTATGACCAACTTACACTAAGTTAACAAAGGAACAGTAAAAAAAAAATAGAAAAGAAGTTTATTTCCAAGTCATACAGGCTTGAGATCATGCACTTTTACATGCATTACAAGTGGATGAACTATTATAACATAACCGATCATGTATTATGACAACATAGTAAGACACGAGGATGAAGATTCTCACTAACTTTCTTTGCCCCTTTTAATTGACCATATGGAGGTGTGCATGAGAACAGTACTAATTTATCATGTTATTTATCTTGTACTTATACATGGTGGGTGAATGGATTAAAAATTAGGTCATGCCTATATGAAAGTGAGTGTGAATAAAAATTATATAGATCATGGAAAGACAAATAAAGTGTAGATAGCTTACTTATACAATCAGATACAGACAAATTGTCTTCTCTGCACTTTGAATGCTGGCACAGAACATGGGCGTGCACGAGATTTGTTATTTTCTGGTTAAGTTATTCTTTTGTTTCTTTTGCTGTAACTTATACATGTGTTACTCCATGCAATCTTAATGAGCAGTATAATTAATTACACCTTTGCGTTTATATAATTTTTTATGCGTTTTACTTCAAACTTGCATGTTGACTGAAAAAAATCAAGATTTCGAATTACTCTATTTTTGTTCACATCTATGCATAGTGGTAATCTTGTTACTTTTCATTTCTTTATTATTAAGTGAAAAGAAACAAAAGTTAAATCCACAAAGGTACGTCATCAGTTAAAATTGTTGATTATTGTTAATTAATTTCTCTTTATTCTATTTGAAACTTGGTTGATTATAGATAGTAATGATGCTGTGATCAAGTTATTCATTTGGTTTAAGAATAGATTAATACACATTACAGTATATATTTAATCACAACATATGTGAGGAGAATGGGAGTCATTTGCAAAGTGCCAAATTCAGGTTCACTTGTGTTGTCCGACATTGAATGATAGTCCCGAGAAAGTGTCATTTGTTGTTCTATTGGAACAGCCATCAGAAGTCACCAATGGTTACTACAGAAACTGCTGGCTACCTATAATTATTTCGGGTGCAGCATTTTTAAGTAAAGACTATTTTTGATAGTTACAAAAAAAAGAAAAAGTCTTTATCATTTGGAGAAAGAGGCTTTGACTACTTTTATTAGATTCAGTTACATAAATTTAAGTTTTAAGGTAAGATTTTGAGTGAATATAAGTATGGGAGTAATTAAACATGTCTTAAAACTAATTTAATTTTGAAAAATAATTACTTCTTAGAATGAGTGTGAAGCATTCCAAAAGAAGAACTAACAAACCAAATGTATTATTAAGATGGTACTTTCTAAAATTAAGGAGATGGACATTTTTAATTAGAGATTAAGGAAGTACAACTTCACAAATTAAAAATCTTAATTTTATGAATTTAGTTTTTTATTATTAGTAAGAAGCGGTGCTACGTAACATAATTTTTTTTCCTTTATTATGTTACTAGTGTGTATAAAAGTAGCACTGCATATATAATTTTGTTGTTTTTTTATTTAACTGAAATAAAATTTTGTTTATAAGTGCATTTTAGGTCATTTTTATTTATGTTAAAATTGTGATTACAAATATGAATTTATTATAAATAAAATTGACTTAAGTCACTTCTTACAAAATACAATTTTATTTCAGTCAAATAAAGCAAACCTACATCAAACTTGTACATAGATGTAAGACTGGTTAAAAAGATTGAGAGACAACAAAGGCAGGTCATATATGTAACATGAATTCTTAATAATAAAAATAACTAAATTCTTATTTAGAAGTACAAATTTTAATTTCTAAATTGTAATTTTAATATGAACTATATTGAACAGAGATTCTTTCTCTAATAAAAAGAAAAAGAAATAATAGGTCCAGTTTGAATTCATTTCAGATTTTCGCCCAAAGTGTTTTTTTCTTCTTCTAAAATTTCGAACTTTGCATTTGAGTTAAGAATCTAGATATTTTTATTTTTTTATATGTAATGAATATTCACTGGAACAAGGACACAAACAAGTAAAATAATATAAAATATCACCTTAATCTATCTTAGTTTTTATTTACTTATTTTATGTACCTATCATTTCTAGTATTTTCATTTTAAAAGTAACTTTATTAAGGTATCAATGGTTTGATAAGTATATAAACTATTTATCTATATAATTTAATTCTAATTATTTAAGTAGTCTTGTAAGATTATTTATAATTTTTTGATCGTAATAAATAATACTAAATTTTATATTATAATAAACTTTAGACTTGATCTACAAATATTATCGATAAAAAATTAATAGATAAATGATTAAATAATTAATGTTTTACTGATAGATGGATTTCATCAGTAATTACAAATAAATTTTACCTACAAATTATTATCATAATAATAATAATAATTTATTATTATTATGATAGTAATTAACAATAAAAATAATAATTATAATAATAACATTGAGAATGTAACTCATTAAATTTTTTTTAACAAAAACAAAACATAGACTCTCCGCACCTTTAATTATCTTTCAAATTTTTCTCTCGCATTGTAAACTTTTATTCAGATTTTTCCTCTATACTTCATCTATTTTAGAATCTGATCACACCTTTAGTAGTTGAGGAGTTAAAGATCATTTTTATCTTATTAAATTTTCAAAAAAAGTAAGTTTCTATTTGTTCTAAAGATCCTTTACTATTTGATTTTTCTTATATTTTTGTCTCAATCTTAATACAGACAGTTAAGAAAAATATTTTTCTCAACTTAATTAAGATTATATTAAAATTTGGTTTTGTTCTGATAAGTTATTCTAAATCCTTAATATTTGAGATTAGTATCTCTGTTGAGTATTGGAGGAACTGTTGTGAAGATAATCATCAGGTAAGGAAGCTAGTAACTTGTTTTTTTAATACTAGTTAGTTACTTTCAAATAGAACTCTAGAATAAAAGACTTGAATATGTGATTATCAATACTTAAGTCTTTTTTGCAAGTTTAACTGGTCCTTAGGCACTGAATGAGTTTTATTGCTTATATTGATTTGGTGTGATTAATTGACTTGATTTGAGTAATAATATTAGAAAGTAGCATGTGAGAACTTTTGATTATTGTTTGATGGATTAAATATGACTTGTGATAAGACTTTGATAGGTATGACCTGTGGATATGTCTGTCTTTATGCATGATTGATTGAGGAATTGTATCTAATATTATGCAATTATATAAAGTGGTGAAGTTTTCTTGAGATTATTAGGATTGAAATGCAAAGTGAATGAATAGATGAATGAAAACTGATGATGTATAATATGAATTGTATGTGATATGTAGTCATAGTGTTTTTAGGAAAGAAAACATATGTGCTGAGAAATAGGATGTTCATTTGTCCAAGGATTTTGTTAACGATTGATATCTGACTCTCTACTAGTAATAAGAATCAAATAGATGAATATTACTAAGTGGTGAGAGTCAAGAGGTTCATATGACTAAAACATTGCAGCTTGAAAGAGAATTGGTCAAGACAGTCATATGGATTAACCCGCCATATGAGATTAATGGTGATGAGATGAGACACACAAATTGGGAGTAGTATGAAATGTGCAAATCCCAAAGTTATTTAAGACTAATTGAGATATTTTGAATTACTAGTTTACCCTTTCTTGTTTGTGTTGTTTGTTTGCTTCTATCTGCCATGACCATGTTATACACAGGAGTAGGTAATGTTGCAGAGGATACTGGGAAAGATGCTCTTGATTGAACCAATTGCAGTTTTAAAAGTTTTTTTCAAAAATTCTTATTTTGTTTATGTGTAAATGTAATCAATTATATTTTAATTTCTTATAAAGAAAAAAATCTTTTGAAGTACAGTGTGAGTGAATATTTATATACATCTATATTATCTATATTATGTATTATATTTTAACTACTATTTTAAATAGACTAGATGTTAGAATAATTTTTGGGGTGTTAGAAAGAATAATAATTATGGTGATAATAATAATAAAAATAACTTTAATAATAACTATTATTTTATTAACATTAATAATAATAATAATAATAATAATAATAATGATAATAATAAACTTAATTTTATGTATATTTATAAGACTTGTGTTTGATTCTCAATTTATCGATAATATATTCATTATTTTTTTAAAAATAAAACTTTATAAACTCAATTTTCTTTTAAAAGCATGATATTTGAAGAAGATGATCCTAAAAGAATATATATTGATAAATATGCACACAAATATCTTATTCAAAGGGACTTGAAAATTCAACAACACCAAAATGTCTTCAAGTTGGTATGAAAAAACAAAGTGCCATAAAAAATATTTAAAATAAAATATAATTAAAAATTATATATAATTAGTTATTCACTTTCTGGATTTTAAATATTATATATAATCAGTTATTTTGTTTCTTTTTATATTTTTTATTATATATATACTTTTCAATTCTCCGTAAACGATGATCTTAATTAGTTAATCGTTATATTTCCTTTTTTGTTCTTGATAAAATGTTAAATATCTTGTGTGAAGAGTATTATAGAATAGGGGCCTTACAAAGTACAACCAATATATAAGTAAGATTTTGTACTCATAACCTCAGCTTCTATCTTCATTTCGCAAATAGGAGGACAAATTAGTGAAACATTTATTCTTTCGTGAAAAATTGTGAGAGGTGTGTGGAACGTGTTATTGATGGGTGAACTTGAGTAATGTCTTGTTATTTGATACACATGCATTTTTATCAATATAACTTTGGCATGAGCATTTTAAGATAAAAATTAGATAGATAGATTTTGTGGTATGCGACTGTTTGAAAGATTTGGAATATGTGGGAGGAGGAACATGTGTTTCGAGAAAAAAAAGAAAACTTGAATATCAATAGAATTATTTATTAGGTTTAAACTAGACTGTTGGTTGTGGACAAGTGTTGTAGATTCAAATAACAATAGCCTTTTCATACAACGAGAATCTAATTCATGGGGTGCTTTATGAGATAAGTGTAAGAATTGGCTGGATAAAAAAGAACTCATAAAGTAGCATGTGGGTTGAATGGTACATGACAAGGTTAAGGTATTTTGTTTCTATATTTTTTCTCTTCATTGATTTTTGTATATTTGTATTTTCTTTTGGAAGATGATTATAAATATGGTATAATGCTTCTGGTGAAAAGAAAAATATAGTCTATTTAACAAACATTACAGATAAACATTACAAAACATGATTAAGAAAACAGAGAAAAAAATGAAAGTGATGCAAGGGAAAAGTGAAAACTGAAAATCAGGCTTTGGGTTCAGAGAGAAGACAGAGGCAACAACAGATCCAAAAGCAGAACAGAAAGGGGTCTCAATCACCACTCACAAGTACTGTGACGGTGACTGCCTCTTCTGTTTTCTCAGTCACGATGTACGAATCATAATCCTAATAATGCTGCAATCTAATTACCACAGCCGTGACAACATTAACAGCAAGAATTTAAAATCGCTTCTCATATTTATATCACGTTTATAATACTGATTAAGAAATCTAAATTATTACTTTTCTAAAAATGCTATTCTATAAATTTCTTATCTTGAGATTTTGAGTTAAAATTTATATTAATTTTTTTGTATGAGTTTAACTCTCATTGTTCTGAAATCTTTTCAATAGATTCTTTTAAGTTTTGAAGGTTTGCCGCGACGCGAATATCACTTGGTTAAGGATAATTTTGAGTTGGTTATGCCAAATTTCAATTAACATTTCAAAATGTTGGTGTTAAAAACAACACTTAAACTATTTTATTCTTTAATCTCCATTCAAATAAATTTAAATCTAATTATAAAAAAATTGCTAATAAAATTAGAATATTTTATACTTTTGGTTTCTAGATAATAACATTTCGCCGTGTATTGAGAACTGATAATTAAAGATTAAAATTCTATAAAATTACTCTACTTAACAATTATGGGTAACCAAAATAATATAGTCATCCAGTATATTCTGTGGACTTCACTTTTACCTTAATTTTTTTTATAATAACTGAATTTGATATCTATTTTTTATATATTAGATAAAAGAAAATATTTTTATATAAGTTATTTTAACTTTTGCTATTTTTATTGTAATATCTAAAAATTTAAATGAATTTGCATTTTTTTAATGGCAAACAAATATAAATTTTTTCATCAGTTAAGTATCAAAATATTTATTGATTTTATAAGTATCAGAATATTTATTTAGTATTTTATTTTACTAATTATTTATACTTTCTTAAAACTTTGTTAACAATATTTAGTATTTTTGTAGTTTCATTCTTTTACTCACAAACAATGAATTGAGATGTCGATTTGTTTAGTAGGTAAGAAAAGACGAGTACAGAAAAATAAATATTGAAAATGAAATATGAAAATGACAATTTTTCATTTTATTTCTACATAAAAAAGTTAATAATATTCACGTTTGATATCACTGATAAATATCAGTGATTTATATATACGAATTATATTAATTTATATTTAATATTCACTACGAAAAAATTAAAATAAATATTGTAGTACTATAAATTGAAACGTTTTTAAGATTTTCTAAAATATTATTTTCAAACAATATTTGACAGATTTAAACGTATTAAGTTTAAACTAGATAAAATTACTTTTTTTAATAATTTTACAAACTTGTCAAATGTAACTTTTAAGAGAACATTATAAAAAATCTATTTAAAAATTTGTTTTTTCAAAACTCTCCTTTTTTAATTAGATGCTGATAAACAATATGTGAGATAAAAAAAAAATAAGATATTAGAGATATTCTTATAAGTTATTTTTAGAGATATTTTTATAAGTTATTTTGTGGTTTGTTTGACCAATTATGTATAATTCTTTATCAACATAATCAAGGTTGTAATTAACTCTATCAGAGTGTTTGGGTAGGATTGTTTATTGTAGATGGATATACAAAAATTTGCAGGATTAAATTTCTTTGGATGAGAATATTTGGAGGGATATGAAATGACAGATTTGCAGGAGATACCCCTTACACATGTATAGAGAAAGTAACAGAAAGACAGACTGTCACTTGTGCAAAGACAGAAATGTCCTTTCATTAATAGGCACTTGTGCAAAGACAGGAGTAAATTTATCATCTTACACTTTTATCAATTTTAAAAAATTAAAATATCAATCATATTTATCATATCACTCTCAACTCAAACTTTCTCTTCAAATCTCACCATCTATCCCTTAATCCAAACAATCCAATCCACTCTCTTAAATCTACACAAATCCATCTATTGATCCAAACAATAGGTACAAGATACAAAAAAAATATTATTTGGACCTAATCACTTTTGGCTAAACACCTTAGAACATAGTCACTCATTGCTAAGATCTAGTATTCTTTGAACCTATCCACTCCTTACTAACACAACAAGTATTTTTTGGACAAAACCTCTCTGACTAAACAACAAGTATTTCTTGGACACGGTCACTCTTGACTAAGCATGAACGTCCTTTGGATCTAGTCACTCCCAGCTAAACAACTATGTTTATACAAAGATTGTGATTTATGGGTTTTGCACACTAAAAGAGTGTTAACATCCTAAGATGAATATGAGTCTGAGTACACTCTTCTAGATTGCTATGAACATATACAATGTTCTTCCTCACAAAAATGAAGGCTAAAGATTGCTTGAAAATTAGAGAGTGTTTCGTAAATGTTGTCATTAACCTTTCTTCTTTGCATAGATTTTTTATACATAGAGTTGAGAAGAAACTAGTCATTGCAAACATTTTGAGTCGTTCTAAGGTTATACATCTTTCATCCTCTTTGTCTTGCTTCTGACCATGTTTAAGCATGTTAACACACTAAATACTCTTTATGCAACATTAAATGTATGCATCTTATTTACTTAACTTCTCTAATACATGACCTAACTTGTCATGCTTAAGCATGTGACTTTTTTTTACCTTTATGTAAGGCATAAGGCCTCATACAATTGACTATCTTGTGTAGGACTCAAAAATACTATTTGTGTGGATCATCTTTAAACACATTCTTTAAGAATTCTTGATGTGGACACCTCAATGTAATATCCTCTTGAGAGAAACAAGTAACATAAGTATTTATTAATTTCTGACGTGTATTATGAAATGCTTAAAGCTTATCATCTATAACAAGAAGTGTACTTATTGTCTTTCCAAAAGAAAGTTTATCAAGTAAAACATATAAGTCAAACCACTTGTGTATGTTTGCATATAAGCTTGTATTTATTTGTTTAAACAAAGATATGATAACAAAATGCTTATGTATGTTCAACCAATTGAAAGACTTGTGTTTGACGAGATCTAATACTTACACCTTACCTTGATGAGATGGAAGAGGAAGCATGTTTGGATCATGACGATCATTAGTGGTTGATATTTCATCATCGTCGTCTTCTTCTTTATTAAGATGATGGGTTAAACATTTAGTGTCTATGCAAGTCATCTTAAAAACATTTATGTTGGACATGATATAGTTGATATCATCCCTAATCATCATGAAAGGAGTATTCCTACTGCTTTCAAGCTTCCATTGATTGTGATGAGGTCATTGACCACGTCATTGCCAGCTATAGTAGGAACACATGATACTAGCTTATTTGGCAATAATTAGTACATTGTCAATCACAAAGAGTCATCAATTGTCACATAGTTGAGATTATTGAGCTTGGATAACCACTCTTCTCTAAATGGTAAAAGCATAAGGCCCCTTGAGAGAATGGAATCATCCTTGTCCTTTGAAGTAGATTCTAACAACATTGAATCATCTTTTACATTTTCATTGGACCTTGTAGTATGTGCAGCTACAGATAGATCGATTATTTTTTGTACATCGATCATCTCTATATCAATATCGCCAAAGGACACCATAGACAAGGGTTGAGCATCAATTAATGTGCCACTATAAAGATTAAATACTTCATTGCAGTTTAACATGGCAGATATTTTGAATCCAAATATTCTTTTTTCTTTTTACCTTTGGAGTTCAACTTCTTTAAACTAACATCGAGGGATTATAGGGAGAAAAATAGGAGTTATAACCGTTAATTGAAAAATTAACAGTCCATATTCAAACAATAACACAAATTTATATATTTACAAGCATTTCAACAAAATTTCATCCAATGCATTTTTAATCAATTTCATTCTATATATAACTTTCCAATTTTCCTTCTATAAAGTAAAACCCTCACTTTATAGGAACCATTTTTGTTCCATTAGTTGGCTTTTGAGTACATTAAAAAGTTAGCTTTGACTACATTAACTTGTATTTTATTTTTTTATAAACAATAACTATATATGCCAAGAATTTGATTTTCTAAACACATTAAAAAGAATATATGTTCGGGATTGGTTTAGCCCAAAGTGACTTCTCGATTCCCCTCTCCCTACCCCGAACCTAACCCTAATGATAAATTGATACATAGGTACACAACCAAACTAAAAAAGATGTTCTAACCTAATAAAATGAAATAACAAATTATAATCAATCTTAGGATATATAATTTAGGAGTCTCATTCTCCCGCAAAGGAAGGCATATTCAAGTATATTTCCAATTTGATTGTAGTACAATTTTTAATAACGAATGCAAACAAAAATGAAGGCGTACCTATTGGGACACGAAGACAAAAATCAATTGGATAAAAACAGTGTTCAAGTTGGAAGAAAATGAGCATCTAGGGTTGACATTATGTCACAAAGAAAGAGTACATTATATTTTAGGGAAGGAGCACACTAGGTTACAAGAAAAATAAGTCCAGAGGAAGAAGAAAAGAGTGTAACCATAAAAGTAAAAGTTTTCTTTTTAGCAGTCAAATATATAGTAAGTATAATTCATATTTACATATATTTGTTTGAGTTATTATGATGGATGAAAATATATTCTTTATAGTAATAATATATCATGTCGGTTAAATTTAAAATTGACATTATCATGAAATGTCATCTCTCACTACTATTTTTTTTACTTAACTTTTGTATAATACTTTAAATACATGGAAAAACCGACTCTTGTGGACTAAGAAGAAAACTCATATATATCTAAAATAGTCATAACTATAATCAAACCATACCTCATTTCTTTCAAACTCAAAGTACTAGATTAAAGAAATCTTTATGCAAAAGTTTAAGAGATCTAACAATGAAAATACGATTTTTCAATTGACGTGGGTCATGATTATCTTTTTATCATTGATACCAATATTATTTTGTCTTAATAATTTGTTAATATTTTTTTTAATGTTAATTGAAAAAAATATAACCAACATTAACTAGGATTATTTTTAATTAATATTAATTGAAGAAATATTTTAGTTAAATTAGTTAAAAAAAGGTAGCAAAGAAAAATTACAATCAATAGTATTATTGATCGATATCATCCTAAGTCATTGTGGATAACATTAAAACTAATACTGATATCTCATCTTAAGAAGTTTGTATCATCCTAAATAATTGTAATTCATATTAAAAAATAATATTGGATAACGTAAAAAATAAATTCGTAAATATTAGTTGAAAAAATATTGAATAACTTTGATAAAAATAAATATCAATTTTCAAGATCAACTACAAAAAAATATCATCAATTTTGACTTTCTTAAATTATTAATAATTATTTACTATTTAAATATTTTACAAAAAATAAATTAAAAATTATTAAATTTGAATTATTTTATCCATATAAATAGTTGAAAAACTAAACAGTTCAAATTCAGAATAATTGAATACTTCATATATTATGAATTCTGTTATCAATCATAAGATAAGATATGTAGTGAGTTTCTCTATTTATTTATTTTTATATAATGCATGTAAAATATTATAATCAATTTATTAAAATAAAATAATCATAATTTAAAGTATTATATTTTTTTGTGTAATAGTATTAGAATGATTAAAATATATAATAACACTATGCCAATATTAATTATAAATACTTATAAATTATTTATTTTTCATTTATTTATTTAATTAAAAACATAAAATAATTAAGACTTAAATGTAATTTCAGTCTTAAAAACATTACAATTAGTAGACCAATCAGTTAACCTGTTTCTTTGGCAGGATAAGTCAGTGTTTCAGTCTGTTCTGACTATGAATAAATGTAATTTATTTTGTCAACCCTAAATATATTGTACATAAGATTTTATATTTAAGTACTAAATAAAGGAAACATCTCAAATAAATATGAATAATCAAGCAGATAAAAGTAGAATTTTCAAGTAATTTAAACATTTGTAAGATAATGCATTACATCTGTTAAGAATTTCCCATTAATTATAATTTATTCGTAATTTTGAATCCAATTCTATACATAATCACACCGAAAAGTAAATGGAGTAATAAATATATTAAAATATTAGGTGTAATATGAAATTACAGTAGCATGTGTGTGCTGGTGAGGGAAAGAGGTGATCCCCCCCTCAGACTTGTAGCTAGTACAGGAAGCCTCCTCCTCCAGCTACACTGTGCACCTCACACTCACACTTACCATTTTCCATTTTTCTTCTCTCTCAGGGCCATCCACAAAAAAAAAATATATATATATATTTTTTTTATTCGGATTATTTTATGAAAAAACTATAATTGCACTTATGAAATTATAATTTTACTTATCTTTGGAACTGAGTGGATTAATCTAAAATATTTGGTTTCCTAGTTGAAATTAGTCTCACAGAAAAGCAAGCATAGGAAAGTTACCAAAAAAATACAACCACACAAGAAATGCAAGGCTGAACAGTAGCAGAAGCATACTATCTCTCCCTGCATTATTATTTAATAATACCACCATTTCACTCTCTCCCCTCGTTATTCCAACCCCTACATTTGAATCACCAACTCCCCTCTCACTCTCACTTCTCTTATTTGTACCAAAACGCGCTTCCCAAACTCCTCACAAACCCCAAACCCACCCTTCGTTAATCACTAAGATGGCCGAGAAGCACTTGCGGGACCTGCTTCTGGAGGACCAAGAACCCTTCCTTCTCAAACACTACATTTCCGACCGTCGTACCCTCCTCAAAACACCTTCCCCAAACACCACCTTAAGAAAAACAACCTCAAACTCAAACTCAAACTTCCCACTTAACAAATGCCTCCTCTCCTTCCACAACGCCACCAAATCCCCGCTCTTCGAATTATCGTCCCCCTCCAAGAACCACACTCATCCCCTGAGACCCTCCAACGCCAAAACCGCCGCGCTCCTCCTCGAAGCCGCTCTCAGAATCCACAAACACGCCAAACCCAAGCCAAACAGGGCCCTGGGCATCTTCGGCTCGCTCTTCAAGAAACTCAGGAGCCAACGAAGGAGGGAGCAGATAAACGATGACGGTGGCGTGGCGGTGGTGGGATCCTGTGAGGGCAGGCCCAGCAGTAGTGGCGTGTGGTCGGAGAGCAACGAGGACAAGTCGTTGGACTTGGAAACTTGTAGTAGTGGCCACTCCTTCGATGACTCTGTGGAACAAGAGATTCAGTTCCACAACCAACGCAAACTCAACTCTCATGATCTCTTCTTCTGCCAAACCCCTTTCCGTTTCTCTCTCCAACGGAGCCCCGACTACTCCCCCCGCCGAACGCCGGAATTCTCTTCACCGCTCGCATCTCCCTGTCGCCACACAACTCAGGTTTCTCCTTCTTTTACATTATTCTTCCACCAAATGCTTTTTTTTTTTTTTTTTTTAAAAAATTATTTTTTTTTTTTTTTTTTTTTTTTTTATTTATTCTTTTTTTTTTTAAAAATTTACACAAATTTTTA